>Ga0160458_100447_pt1 | contig 18242 bp, 14 predicted proteins | sample HID1973I_E6MG_FD_108247 | JGI IMG/M metagenome (GOLD analysis project Ga0160458, IMG submission 108247) | Enriched mosquito-associated microbial communities from UW Madison campus, WI, USA - HID1973I_E6 MG | ecosystem: Host-associated > Arthropoda: Insects > Digestive system > Unclassified ...
CCGAGGTCCAGGTTCGCCTCGACGGTGTCGCGGCCCTCGTCCTGCAGCGCGTACGCGGCCACCTTCGCGAGCAGGCCGATCCCCCGGCCCTCGTGCCCGCGCAGGTAGACGACGGCACCGCCCTGCTCGGCCGCCATCTGCAGCGCGGCATCGAGCTGCGGGCCGCAGTCGCAGCGCGCCGACCCGAACGCGTCACCCGTCAGGCACTCGGAGTGCACGCGGACCACCGGGTGGTCGGACAGGCCCGACGTCGGGACCAGCGCGACGTGCTCGTCGCCGGTGCGCAGGTCGCGATAGCCGTGGATGCGGAAGTCGCCGTGCGCGGTGGGCAGGTACGCGGTGTGGGTGGCGTGGACGCGTGCACGCGCGACGGGCGCCGGCGCGTCCGCGGTGCCGACGAGGTCGTCGTGCTCGCGGCGCCACGCGACCAGGTCCTCGATCGTGATGAGGACCAGGCCCTCGTCGGCCGCGAGGCGCGCCGCCTCCGGGAGCCGCGTCATCGTGCCGTCGTCGTTCACGAGCTCCGCGATGGCGCCCACGGGCTCCAGGCCCGCGAGACGGCACAGGTCGACGGCCGCCTCCGTGTGCCCCGCGCGGTGCAGCACGCCGCCCGGCACCGCGCGCAACGGCAGCACGTGCCCCGGCCGGATCAGGTCCTCGTGCCCGCTGGCCGGGTCGGCCAGGACGTGCAGCGTGCGGGCCCGGTCGGCGGCCGAGATGCCCGTCGTCACGCCCGTCGCCGCGTCGACCGTGACCGTGTACGCCGTCCGGCGCGGGTCCTGGCTGTGCGGGACCATGAGCGGCAGGTCCAGCGCGTCGGCGCGGGCTGCCGGCATCGGTGCGCACAGGTAGCCGGACGAGTGCCGGATGGTCCAGGCCACCCACTCCGGCGTCGCGGACTGCGCGGCCAGGATGACGTCGGCCTCGTTCTCACGGTCGGGCGAGTCTGCGACCAGCACCGGCTTGCCGTCACGGAGCGCCGCCAGGGCGTCCTCGATCGTCCCGGTCGTTGCGGTGCCCGCAGGGGCGGCGTCGTTCATCGCAGCGCCCCCGTCGTCGCGAGCAGGCGTTCGGTGTACTTGGCCAGCACGTCGACCTCCAGGTTGACGCGTGCACCGACCTCCAGCGTGCCGAGGGTCGTCGCCTCGAGCGTCGTCGGGATGAGGGAGACGCCGAACGCGTCGTCGGACACGTGCGTGACCGTCAGCGAGATCCCGGAGACCGCGATCGAGCCCTTCTCCGCGACGTACCGGGCCAGCGACGGCTCGAGGCCGATCTCGACCTCGTCCCAGCGCGGGCCGGGCGTGCGTGACCGGATGACGCCGACACCGTCCACGTGCCCCTGCACGACGTGCCCGCCGTAGCGGCCCCCGACCGCCAGCGCCCGCTCGAGGTTCACCGGGCTGCCGACCGCGAGGTCGCCCAGCGCCGTGCGGCGCAGCGACTCGGGCATCACGTCGGCGACGAACGTACCGTCGCCCGGCAGGTCCGCGACCGTGAGACAGACGCCAGAGACCGCGATCGAGTCGCCCAGGTGCGCGTCGCCCGTCACGAGCGGGCCGCGCACGCTCACGCGCGCGTCCTCGCCGCGGTCCTCGATCGCCTCGATCACGCCGATCTCCTCGATGATGCCGGTGAACATCAGTGCTCCTGCTCTGCTGTGTCGTTCGCTGACGTGCTCTGCTCGGACGCGTCCTGCTGCCGAGGTGCGTCGACGCCGCAGACGATCAGGACGTCCGGGCCCAGGGGCTGCACCGACCGGGTCGTCAGGCGCAGCGCGCCGCCGATCGTCGTGATCCCCAGGTCGTCGACGGCGGCCCTGCCCGCGCCCAGCAGGACGGGGGCCACGTACGCGTGCACCTCGTCGACCAGGCCGGCGCGCAGGAACGCAGCGGCGAGCGTGGGGCCGCCCTCCACGAGCACGTGCCGCACCTCGCGCCGCGCCAGCTCGACCAGGACCTCGCGCGGGTCGTGGGTGCGGACGTGGACCAGCTCGCCGCCCGGCCCGTGCAGCGCGGCCTCGGGTGCGAGATCGCGGTGCCCGACGACGACGCGGAGCGGCTGGTGCTCGTGCAGCGTGCCGTCGGCGGAGCGTGCGGTCAGGCTCGGGTCGTCGACGAGCGCGGTGCCGGTGCCGACGACGATCGCGTCGACCTCCGCGCGCAGGCCGTGGGCGTGGAGGCGGGCGACCTCGCCGGTGATCCACCGACTGCTGCGATCGGCCGCGTTGATGCGCCCGTCCAGGCTGGTGGCGAGCTTGAGCGTGACGAACGGGCGGTCACGCTCGACGGCGTGCAGCCACGCCCCGAGCACGGCGCGCCCCTCGTCGGGCAGCACCCCGGCGAGCACGTCGATGCCTTCGGCACGCAGACGCTCCGCTCCCCCGGCGGCCACGGGGTTCGGGTCGCCGACCGCGATCACCACGCGTGCGACGCGGGCGTCGATCAGCGCCTGCGAGCACGGACCGGTGCGGCCCGTGTGGTTGCACGGCTCGAGGGTGACGACGGCGGTCGCGCCGGTCGTGTCGTGGCCCCGCTCGCGAGCGTCCGCGAGCGCGGCGACCTCCGCGTGCGGCGTACCGGCGCCGCGGTGCCAGCCCTCGCCCAGGACGTCACCCGCGGCGGACAGCAGCACGCACCCGACACGCGGGTTGGGGCCGTGGGCGGGCCCGTTCGCGGCGAGGCGGAACGCGCGGCGAAGCGCGTCGGTCTCGGCGGCGGTGACGGGACGCCCGGCGTGCTGGGCGCGCGCGCGGTCGTCGTCGACAGGCAGGTGCACCATGTCGCTCATCGTGCTCATCGTCACCACCTCCCGGAACCGAAGGCTCCGGGGGTCGACGGGACACCGGGCACGGACCTGGGTCCGGCCGGCCACGGCGTGCGGGGTCACCGCGCGCCGCCACGTACTTCTCCCATCCGGACTTTCACCGTCGGTCCTGGAGTTCCACCAGGTCAACCGCTCGATCCCGAAGGACGTCGCGGGTCGCGGACTGTCACCGCCGGCTCGGAATTACACCGACCCCGGAGCACGTGTTGCTCTACCTCCAACGATCATGCCACACGCGACATTCCCGCCCATCACGAGTCCGTGAGTGGCAGTTGCGCCCCCAGCCGATCAGGCCTCCGCCTGGCGGGTCGGGTCGTCAGGACGCGAGGGTGCGCAGCGCGTCGATCTCCGCGGCGGGGTCGTCGGCGCCGTAGACGGCAGAGCCGGCGACGAAGACGTTGGCGCCCGCCTCGGCGATGCGCCCGATGGTCGGTCGCGCGACGCCGCCGTCCACCTGGATCCACGTGTCCGCACCGGCCTCGTCGATCGCAGCGCGGGCGCGGCGGATCTTGGGCAGCGTGCCCTCGATGAACGACTGGCCCCCGAAGCCGGGCTCTACGGTCATGACCAGGATCATGTCGATCTCGTCGAGCAGGTCCAGCAGCGGCTCGACGGGCGTCGCGGGACGCAGCGCCACGGCGGCGCGCACTCCCCCGGCCCGCAGCTCGCGCGCCAGCCGCACGGGCGCCTGTGTCGCCTCGAGGTGGAACGTCACCGACGCGGCGCCGGCCTCCGCGTACTGCGGGGCCCACCGGTCGGCGTCCTCGATCATCAGGTGCAGGTCCAGCGGGACGGGCGACACCTGCGCGAGCCGCTGCACGACCGGGACACCGATCGTCAGGTTCGGCACGAAGTGGTTGTCCATGACGTCCACGTGCGCGTAGTCGGCGTTCGCGATGCGGCCCAGGTCGCGCTCGAGGTTGGCGAAGTCTGCGGACAGGATGCTCGGGTTGATCAGCGCTGGCACGCCACGAGCCTAGTCGTGAGCGTCAGGACGTGCGGCGCAGCAGGGTCAGGTGCATGGCGTCCGTGCCGTGCACGTGCGGCCAGAGCTGCACGTCCGTGCGGTCGCCGGGCAGGTCGAGGGGCTGCGGGGCGATGCCCTCGACGACGGCACGGGCGTCGATCGTCTCGACCCCGATGCCCGCGCGGCCCGCAGCCCGCAGCGCGTCCTTGACGACGAGCTGCGTCTCGGCCAGGTGCGGTGAGCACGTGACGTACGCGACGACGCCGCCGACGCGGACCGCCTCGAGCGCTGACGCCAGCAGCTCGCGCTGCAGGGCGGACAGGGGGCCGAGGTCGGATGGCCGACGGCGCCAGCGGGCCTCCGGCCGACGGCGCAGGGCACCGAGACCGGTGCACGGGGCGTCGACCATGACGCGGTCGTAGGACGCGGGTTCGTCGCGGCCGACGAGGCGACCGTCACCCGTGCGCACGTCCTCGACGGCGTCCGCGGCCACCGCGCGCAGCGACTGCTCGACCAACCGGGCACGGTGCGGTTGCACCTCGTTGGCGACCAGCCGGCCGCGGTGGGTGTCGACCAGCGCCGCCAGCAGCGCGGCCTTGCCGCCGGGGCCCGCGCACAGGTCGAGCCACCGGTCGTCGGGGCCGTCCAGCGGCGCAGCCGCCAGAGCGAGCGCGACCAGCTGGCTGCCCTCGTCCTGTACCCCCGCACGGCCGTCGCGGACCGCGCCGATGCTCGCCGGGTCGCCACCGTCCAGGATCGATGCCGTCGGCGCGACCAGTCCAGGGGTGCCCGGCAGCTCGTCGTCGTCCACCAGAGCCGGCCGCGCGACGAGCGTCACGCGTGGGGCCGCGTTGTCAGCCTCGAGCAGGGCGCCCAGCTCCTCGGCCGACCGTCCGTTGCCCACGAGCGCCTCGCGCAGCGCGCGGGCCACCCACTCGGGGTGGCTCTGCTGCGCCGCGAGGCGTGCCACGGCGTCGTCGCCCGCCGGGTCGGCCGCGTCGCCCACGAGGTCCAGCCACTCGTCCGCCGTCGTCCGGCCGACCGCCCGCAGGACCGCGTTGACGAACTGCGCCGCGCCCGCGCCGACGCGCTCGCGCGTGAGGCCGACGGTCTCCGAGACGGCCGCGTGCGGCGGCACCCGCATGGCGAGGAGCTGGTGCGCGCCGAGCCGCAGGAGGTCCAGCACGGGCGGGTCGATCTTCTCGGGCGGGCGACCCGCGGCCTGCTCGACGATCGCGTCGTACCGGCCGCGCAGGCGCAGCGTGCCGTACGCGAGCTCGGTCGCGAACCCCGCGTCGCGGCCCCGGATCCCCCGCTCGCGCAGCATCGGCGGCAGCACGAGGTTCGCGTACGAGTCGCCCTCCGCGACGGCCCGCAGCACGTCGAACGCCGCGTTGCGCGCCGGGTCGCCGGTGCGTCGACGCTGGCTGGGGGCCTGCGCGGTGCGCTCGGTGCGGCCCTGCGACCGGGCGTTGCCGCGCTGCCGGCCGGAGGTGTTGCGACGCTCGTCGTCCGGCCGACGTCCGTCGCGGGGTGCGTCGCTCATGCCTGCGCCGCCTCGTCGGCCCGGGCGCCCAGGATCATGTTGTCCCCGATCGCCGTCCCGTCGCCCAGGCGCGCGCCGCGCGCCCAGTCCGCCGCGTCCATGGGGCGCTTGCCGGCGGGCGTGACCTGGCCCAGGCGGACGGCCTGCGTCGCGGTCCCGACCAGGACCTCGCGCTTGGTGACACGCAGCTCTCCGGCCGGCACGTCCTGGTCCGTGAGCGTGACGGGGCCGAGGCCCAGCCGCGCACCGTCGGGCAGCGTGGTCCAGGCACCCGGTGCCGGTGTGCAGGCACGGACGCGACGGTCCACCGCGTAGGCCGGATGCGTCCAGACGACGCGCGCGTCCTCCACCTCGATCTTGGCGGCGTGGCTCACGCCGTCCGTCGGCTGCTGAATCGGGTTGAGGATGCCGTCCTCGAGCGCGTCGAGGGTGGAGACGAGCAGACCCGAGCCCACCGTGGCCAGGCGATCGAGCAGGTCGCCCGACGTGTCGCGCGGGCGGATGGTCTCGGTGAGGGTGCCGAACACGGGTCCGGTGTCGAGACCTTGCTCGATGCGGAACGTCGTGGCGCCCGTGACCTCGTCGCCGGCGAGCAGCGCGCGCTGCACCGGGGCGGCACCGCGCCATGCGGGCAGCACGGAGAAGTGCAGGTTGATCCAGCCGTGCGTCGGCACGTCCAGCAGCGGCACGGGGATCAGCGCGCCGTAGGCGACCACCGGCGCGGCGTCGACGCCGAGCGACGCGATCTGCGCGACCACCTCGTCGTCGCGCAGCGTGCTCGGTGTCAGCACGTCGATCCCGGCCTCGAGGGCACGGGCCTTGACCGGGCTCGGCGCCAGCGTCCGTCCGCGGCCGACGCGCGCGTCGGGGCGGGTCAGCACCGCGACCACCTCGTGCCGGGACGCGATCAGGGCCTCGAGCGACGGCACCGCTGCCGTGGGGGTACCGGCGAAGAGCAGACGCATGGCACCGATCCTAGGTGGCGGTGGGGCCGGCCTCGCTCCAGCAGGTCAGCGCGCGACCGTGGGCGGACGCAGCACCACGCCGCGGGCGTCCAGCTCCGTGCGCAGGGCCTCGGCCGTGGTGAACGTGATCGCGTCGAAGCCGCACGCGCGGGCGGCTCCGACGTTGGGCGGCGAGTCGTCGATGAAGACCGCGCGCGCCGGGTCCACGCCGTGGCGGGAGGCGAGCAGCGCGAAGATGCGGGGGTCCGGCTTCGCGATGCCCTCGCGGCCGGAGACGACCACGTCCTCGAGCAGACCGATGGCCGGCGCGACGGGCTGCGCGAGGTGGAACGTCTCCGCCGACCAGTTGGACAGCCCCAGCAGGCGCAGGCCGGCGTCGGCGGCGTCCTGCACGAGGTCCGCCATGCCCGGCACCGGGCCGACGAGCGTGTCCGCGAAGTGCTCCACGAACAGGTCCATCGCGGGGACGAGGTGCGGTTCGGTCGCCTGCAGGAGCGCACGTCCGTCGGCCCACGACCGGCCCGCGTCCTGCGCGACGTTGAACGTCCGGAAGTCGAAGTCGTCGAGGAACGCGCGGACCTCGTCGTCCGGCAGGCGCCCGACGAGCGCACGCCACGGGTCCCAACGGACCAGGACGTCGCCCAGATCGAGGACGAGGGTGTCGACCTCGCGCACGTCAGCCCAGCTCCGTCGGGTCGAGCTGGGCGCGCACGGTGCCGCCCTCGCGCTTGGCGCTGCGGACCGCCATCGAGGCAGCCAGCGCCCGGGCCAGCGCGTTGCCGCCGGCCCGGGGCACACGCAGGACGGCACGGACGTCGGGTTCGAGGGCGCCCGGCGACCGTTCGTCGACCGGCACCGGGCCCAGCACGTCGAGGCCCGGTACCTCGATGCGCCGGACCACCGCGAGCACGGCGTCGCGTCGGCCGACGACCGCGGCCATGCGGACCGCGGGCGGGAGCGCGAGCTCCACCCGTTCGGCGAGCTCGCGCGATGCGAGACCCACCGGGTCCCAGCGGACGAGCGACTGGGTCACGCGCTCCTCGGCGTCGCCCACGAGCAGGACGGTTCCGCCCTCGCTACCAGGACGGACCAGTGCCGCGGCGGCGAGCCAGCGGCGCAGCGCGTCGGGCAGCAGACCGAGCGCCGACCCGGCGGTGCTCACCGCGGCGTCGAGCAGGACGGCGGCCGCGTAGCCGGTCGGCGCGACGGGCTCGGCGCCCGGGGTAGCGACGACGACGGCGGGCACGTCCCGCACGGCCGCGAGCACTCCCCCCTCGGCGCGGGCCCCGGAGACGCGCACCGGCACCCCGGGGAACGCCCGACCCAGCTCCTCGGCGGTCCGCTCGGACCCGACGCGCACCGAGCGCAAGGTGGCTCCCCCGCACTCCTGGCACCGCCAGTCGGTCGCGAGCCGGCCGCACCACCCGCAGGTGGGGACGCCGTCGGCGCGGGCCAGACCCAGCGGACCGTGACACGTGGTGCAGCGGGCCGACGCGCGGCACCGGCCGCACGCGACCGCCGGCACGTAGCCCGCCCGCGGGACCTGGACCAGCACGGGGCCGTCGGCGAGGCGGTCGCGGATCGCCCGCCACGCCGGAGTGGGGAGCCGTGCGGCCGCCGCGGCACCCTCGCGCGCCAGCTCGGTCGACGTCAGCGCCTGGACCCGCGGCGTCCGCCGTCGTACCACGGAGCGTTCGGCGCTCACGTCGTGCGCCCACCCGGACTCGACCAGTGCCTGCGCCTCGACGGTGCGCCCGTGCGCGCCCACCAGGTACGCGGCGCCCTCGAGCTCGGACCGCAGCGCGAGCACCTCGCGCACGTGCGGGTAGGGGGCGCGCGGCTCGGCGTGCAACGAGTCGCCGTCGTCCCAGCAGACCACCAGACCCAGGTCGCGCACGGGCGCGAACGCGGACGCGCGGGTCCCGACGACGACGTCGGCCTGGCCGCGCAGCGCGGCGAGGAACGCACGGTAGCGGGCGGCAGGCCCGTCGTCGGCCGCGAGCCGGACCGCTCCCCCGCGGGCACCGGGCCGGTGCGCCGGGATGCCGGCCGCGACGAGCGCGGTCAAGACCTGGTCGATGTCCCGGGCGTCGGGCACGACGACGAGCGCACCGCGTCCGCCGAGAACGCACGTGGCGACGACCTGCGCGACCGCGTCCGGCCACCGTTCGCCGGCGGGCCCGGGCAGCGCCGTCCACACCGCCCGCGGCGCGCCGCCGGCCAGGACGTGCTGACCGAACGCCGGGCCGCCGCGGTAGGGCAGCCACGCACTCGTGCTCGAGACCGGCACCACGGACGGCACGTCGTCGGCCTGCTCCTCGGCCTCCACGCGTGCGTGCCGCGGCGGGACCGCCAGGCGCAGCACGTCGGTCAGCGTCCCCGCCCACCGGTCGGCCACGGCGCGGGCCAGCCGCGCGACCGCGGGCGTGAGCACCGGCTCGGCCGACACGAGCCGGCGCAGGGGCAGCAGGTCGCCGTCGTGCTCGGCCTCGTCGACCCGCTCGATGACGTACGCGTCGACGTCCTGTCCGCCGAAGCGGACCTTCACGCGCGTGCCGGGCCGCGCGTCGGCGGCCATGGTGGCCGGGACCGCGTACTCGAACAGCCGGTCCAGGTGCTGCGGCGGCAGGTCGATGCAGACGCGTGCGACCGGCTGCTCGTCGGCCAGCGCGACCCCGCGCGGACGCCGGCGAGCGCGCGGGACGGGCAGCCCGTCCAGCTCCAGCTGCTCGCCCGCGTGCTCCACGCCAGTCATCACACCACCCGCCGGCGACGCGTCGCGGCCAGGGGCGTCAGAGCGCCGACTGCAGGTCCGCGACCCGGTCCGTGCGCTCCCACGTGAAGTCGGCGAGCTCGCGGCCGAAGTGGCCGTAGGTGGACGTGGCCCGGTAGATGGGCCGCAGCAGGTCGAGGTCGCGGATGATCGCGGCGGGACGCAGGTCGAACACCTCGCGGATCGCGGCCGTCAGCCGGTCCACGGGCACCGTCTCGGTGCCGAACGTCTCGACGTACAGGCCGACGGGGTGCGCCTTGCCGATCGCGTAGGCGACCTGCACCTCGCACCGGCGGGCCAGACCGGCGGCGACGACGTTCTTGGCCACCCAGCGCATCGCGTAGGCCGCCGAGCGGTCCACCTTCGACGGGTCCTTGCCCGAGAACGCCCCGCCGCCGTGGCGTGCGTAGCCGCCGTACGTGTCGACGATGATCTTGCGGCCCGTCAGCCCGGCGTCGCCCTGCGGGCCACCGATCGTGAACGTGCCGGTGGGGTTCACGTAGAGCTGGTGGTCGCTCGTGTCGAGGTCCAGCTGGGCCAGGACCGGCGCGATGACGTGCTCGACGATCGCCGGCTGCAGCACGGTCTCGAGGTTGAGGTCGGGCTCGTGCTGGGTGGACAGCACCACCGCGTCCACCCGGACCGGGCGGTCGCCGTCGTAGCCGATGGTGACCTGCGTCTTGCCGTCGGGCCGCAGCCCGGGCACCTCGCCGGACTTGCGGACGGCCGCGAGGCGCTCGGACAGGCGGTGGGCGGTCCAGATGGGCAGCGGGAGCAGCGACGGCGTCTCGTCGCACGCGTACCCGAACATGAGGCCCTGGTCGCCGGCGCCCTGCGCGTCGAGCGGGTCGAGGTCGCCCGCGTCGAGCCGCGCCTCGAGCGCCTTGTCGACGCCGGCGGCGATGTCGGGCGACTGCTGCCCGATCGAGACCGAGACGCCGCACGAGTCGCCGTCGAAGCCGATCTTGGACGACGTGTAGCCGATCTCGCGGACCACCTGGCGCACCACGGCGGGGATCTCGACGTACGCCTCGGTGGTCACCTCCCCGGCGACGTGCACGAGCCCGGTGGTGACCATCGTCTCGACAGCGACGCGAGCCTGCGGGTCCTGCTCGAGCATCGCGTCCAGGATGGCGTCGGAGATCTGGTCACAGATCTTGTCCGGGTGGCCTTCCGTCACGGACTCGGACGTGAACAGGCGCAGCGCGGAGGTCATGGTCGAAGGATAGTCGCGCCCACCGACGACGATCGGCGTCAGCCCAGGTCGCGGACGGTGTCCCAGATCACGTCGGCGACCGCGTCCTTGCTGCCGGACGTCCGGACCACCACCTCGCCGCGCCCGTCCAGGACCGTGACGTCGTTCTCGGTGGTCCCGAAGCCCTGGCCGTCGCCCACCGCGTTGACCACCAGCAGGTCGGCACCCTTGCGCAGCGCCTTGGCCCGGCCGTGCTCGAGGACGCTCGCGTCGTCGTCCCCCGTCTCGGCGGCGAAACCGACGACGACCTGGCCGTCGCGCAGCCGGTCGTGGGCCAGCTCGGCCAGCACGTCGACGGTCTCGACGAGCTCGAGCACCGGCGGCACGCCCGTCTTCTTGAGCTTGGTGCCGGCCGGGCTGACCGGGCGGTAGTCGGCGACGGCGGCGGCCATCACGACGACGTCGGCGTCCTTGGCGGTGCTGCGGACGGCGTCCCGCAGCTGGGCGGCCGTCTCGACCGGCACGACGTCCACGCCGTGCGGTGCCGGGACGGACAGGTTGGCGCCGACGAGCGTCACGCGTGCACCCCGCGCCGCGGCGGTGCGGGCCAGGGCGACGCCCTGCCGGCCCGACGAGCGGTTGCCGAGATAGCGCACGGGATCGAGGGGTTCGCGGGTACCGCCCGCGGAGACGACGACGTGCCGGCCGGCGAGGTCGCGGGGCCCGACGAGCGCGAGCGCCGCCGCGGCGATCTCCTCGGCTTCCGGGAGACGACCGGGGCCGGTGTCGGCGCCGGTGAGGCGTCCGGACGCGGGTTCGAGCACGTGCACACCGCGTTCGCGCAGGGTCGCGACGTTGGCGACGGTGGCGGGGTGCTGCCACATCTCGGTGTGCATGGCCGGCGCCATGAGCACGGGCGCACGCGTCACCAGCAGCGTGGCCGTCAGCAGGTCGTCGGCCTGCCCCGTGGCGGCGCGCGCCAGCAGGTCGGCGGTGGCGGGCGCGACGACGACGAGGTCCGCACGTTGCCCGATGGCGACGTGCGCCACCTGGTCGACGTCCTCGAAGACGTCGGTCGTCACCGGCTGCCCGGACAGGGCCTCCCAGGTGGGCCGGCCGACGAACTCGAGCGCGGCGCGGGTGGGCACGACGCGCACGTCGTGCCCTACCTCACGCAGCAGACGGAGCAGCAGGACGGCCTTGTAGGCGGCGATCCCGCCGGTCACGCCCAGGACGATCCGCATCTGCGGGGTCTCAGTCCTCCGTGGCCTGCGACGTCAGCAGACCACGGTCGATCTCGCGCATGGCGATCGACAGCGGCTTCTCCTGCGGGCGGGTCTCCACCAGCGGGCCGACGTACTCGAGCAGGCCCTCGTTGAGCTGCGCGTAGTAGGCGTTGATCTGGCGCGCACGCTTGGCCGAGTAGAGCACCAGGGAGTACTTGGAGTCGGCGCGCTCGAGGAGCTGGTCGATGGGCGGGTCGGTGATGCCGATGGGGGCTGCGACGGTTCCGGACACGGTGGGACTCCCGACAGTTGGGTTGGCTTGGGGAACTGCGTCGATTCTACCTGGTGGCGATGCCCATGATCGAAACGAGCTCGTCCGTGGCACGCTGCACGTCGTCGTTCACGATCACGTGGTCGAACTCCGACTCGGCCGCGAGCTCGACGCGCGCGGTCGCGAGCCGACGCTCACGCTCCTCGGCGTCCTCGGTCCCCCGGCCCACCAGGCGCCGCTCCAGCTCCTCGAACGAGGGCGGCGCGAGGAAGACGAAGCGCGCGTCCGGCATGCTCGCGCGGACCTGACGGGCACCCTGCAGGTCGATCTCCAGCAGCGCGGGCTCCCCCGACGCCAGCCGGGCCTCGACCGGGCTGCGAGGCGTGCCGTACCGGTTGCGCCCGTGCACGACCGCCCACTCCAGCAGCTCGCCCGCGTCGACCATGTGCTCGAACTCCTGCGGCCCGACGAAGTGGTAGTGCACGCCGTCAATCTCGCCCGGGCGTGGCGCCCGCGTCGTCGCTGACACGGACAGCCACACCTCGGGGTAACGAGAACGGACGTCGGCGGACACGGTCCCCTTGCCGACGGCGGTGGGTCCGGCGAGCACGGTCAGCCGGGCGGGCGTCGTCGTCATGGGTGGTGCAGCACTCCTCGAACGGTGGTTGGGCGCCGAAGGTCACCCGAAGCGTTCGACGAGTGCCTCCACCTGATGCGGACCGAGACCGCGGACGCGCCGCGTCTCCGAGATTCCGATCTCGGACATGATCGCACGAGCCTTGACCTTGCCGACGCCAGGCAGCGACTCCAGGAGCGAGACCACCTTGAGCTTGCCGATGGTCTCGTCCTGCTGCCCCTGCTTGATCACGTCGGACAGGGTGCCCTGCGAGTACTTCAGCCGGTTCTTGACCTCGGCGCGAGCCTGCCGCGCGACAGCGGCCTTCTTGAGCGCGTCGGCGCGTTGTTCGGGTGTCAGCGGAGGGAGTGCCACGCGTGTCACCTTCCGTCAGTGGTCGGGCGATCCACGGGCGTGGGACCGTGCATCCGAACCTAGCGAGCCCCGTGCGCGTCGGCAACGCAAACGGGCCGATCTGCACATCCGACCTGCGGATATCCCCCGATTCCATCGGATCCGCCCACAGCGTCCGAGCAGCTGGTCGCTGTCACGACCAGCTGCCCGGACGCTTCGGGGTCGGGGTGGGGTCAGCGCAGGGCCGAGCTCGCCTCGCGGATCGCCTCGTCGGCGGCAGCGCGCAGGGCCGTCACGTCGCGGCCCGCGCGCAGGACCCCGCGCGACGACGATGCCAGCACCTGCCGGCGCGCGGACCCGAACGCCGCCGTGAGCTCGCGGGCCCCCGCGCCCTGGGCTCCGACGCCAGGCGCCAGGAGCGGGCCGTTGACGGCCACCAGGTCGGTGCCCGTGTGCGCGGCCGCATCGCCGACGGTCGCGCCGACGACGAGACCGATGGAACCCATCGGGTCGGCGCCCTGGTTGAGCACCGCAGCCCGCGCGGCGACGGTCGCGGCGACGCTCAGGCCGTCCTCACCGCGCGCGTGCTGCACCTCGGCACCCTCCTTGTTGGAGGTCAGGCACAGCACGAACAGCCCGCGGTCGGTGGCCAGCGCGGCCTCGACGGCCGGGTCCAGCGAGCCGAAGCCGAGGTAGGGCGAGACGGTCAGCGCGTCACCGGCCAGCGGCGAGCCCTCGCGCAGGAACGCGTCGGCGTAGGCGCCCATGGTCGAGCCGATGTCGCCGCGCTTGGCGTCGACGATCGTCAGCGTCCCGGACGCGTACCCGGCCGCGATCACCTCTTCGAGGACGGCCAGGCCGCGCGAGCCGTGCCGCTCGAAGAAGGCGGCCTGCGGCTTGACGGCCGCGACCCGACCGCCGACGGCGTCCATGACGGTCAGCGCGAAGGTGCGCAGCCCGTCGACGTCGTCGCCGAGACCCCACTCCGCCAGGAGCGACGCGTGCGGGTCGATGCCCACGCAGAGCGGGCCGCGCTCGTCCATCGCGGCGGCGAGCCGCGCACCGAAGGTCACGCGGACACCTCCTCGCGCCGCACGCGGGCGGCCTCGTCGTGCTCCTGCAGGCTGGTCACCGCGAACGGTCCCGCGGCGGCCGCCTCGATGGCCTGCACCGCCGCACCGAGCTGCTGGACCGTGGTGATCATCGCCTTGTCGGCGGCCACCGTAGCGGCCCGGATCTCGTAACCGTCGGCACGCGCCCCCTGACCCGAGGGCGTGTTGACGATGAGGTCCACCGTGCCGTCGATGATGAGGTCGACGATCGTCGGCTCCCCCGCCTCGCCGCGGCCCGACGAGTGCTTGCGGACCACCGTGGAGCGGATGCCCGAGCGGTGCAGGACCGCCGCGGTGCCCTCCGTCGCCAGGATCTCGAAGCCCAGCTCCGCGAGGCGCTTGACCGGGAAGACGATCGAGCGCTTGTCGCGGTCGGCCACCGAGATGAACGCCCGCCCGCTGGACGGGAGCCCGCCGAACGCCGCGTCCTGCGACTTGGCGAACGCCGTCGGGAAGTCGACGTCGAAGCCCATGACCTCACCCGTCGAGCGCATCTCCGGGCCGAGCACCGTGTCGACGACCTGGCCCTCGGCGGTGCGGAACCGCTTGAAGGGCAGCACGGCCTCCTTGACGGCGATGGGCGCGTCGAGGTCGAGCACGCTCGCGTCGTCGGCCGGCAGGATGCCCTGTTCGCGCAGGTCCGCGATCGAGTGGCCGGCCATGACCAGGGCAGCGGCCTTGGCCAGCGAGACGCCGGTCGCCTTGGAGACGAACGGCACCGTGCGGGACGCGCGGGGGTTGGCCTCCAGGACGTAGAGCACGTCGCTGACCAGCGCGAACTGGATGTTCAGCAGGCCGTGCACCCCGACGCCGCGCGCGATCGCCTCGGTCGACAGGCGGATCCGCTCCAGCTCGCTGGTGGACAGCGTGACCGGCGGCAGGACGCACGCCGAGTCGCCGGAGTGGATGCCGGCCTCCTCGATGTGCTCCATGACGCCGCCCAGGAACATCTCCGTGCCGTCGAACAGCGCGTCCACGTCGATCTCGATCGCGTCGTCGAGGAAGCGGTCGATGAGCAGCGGGGGCAGGGTCCCGGCGCGGCCGCCGTCGGCGGCGTTGTCGAGGGCGCGCTGGACGTACTCGGACAGCTGGGCCTCGTCGTAGACGATCTCCATGCCGCGCCCGCCCAGCACGTAGGAGGGGCGCACGAGCACCGGGAAGCCGATGCGGCGGGCGGTGTCGCGGGCGCCGGCGAGCGTCGTCGCGGTGCCGAAGGCCGGTGCGGGCAGCCCCGCGGCCTCGAGGACCTTGCCGAACTCGCCGCGGTCCTCGGCGGCGTCGATCGCGGCGGGCGAGGTGCCCAGGATCGGCAGCCCGGCGTCGGCCAGGCGCTGCGCGAGCGAGAGCGGCGTCTGGCCGCCGAGCGTGACGATGAGCCCCGCCACCGGCCCGGCGGCGAGCTCGGCGTTGTAGACCTCGAGGACGTCCTCGAACGTCAACGGCTCGAAGTACAGGCGGTCGCTCGTGTCGTAGTCGGTCGAGACCGTCTCGGGGTTGCAGTTGACCATGACGGTCTCGAACTCGCCCTTGAGCGCCAGCGCGGCGTGCACGCAGGAGTAGTCGAACTCGATGCCCTGACCGATGCGGTTGGGGCCCGAGCCGAGGATCAGGATGGCCGGGCGCGTGCGGGGTTCGACCTCGGACTCCTCGTCGTAGGACGAGTAGTGGTACGGCGTCGACGCCTTGAACTCCGCGGCGCACGTGTCGACCGTCTTGTAGACCGGGCGCAGGCCCACGGCGTGGCGGGCACCGCGCACGGCGTCCTCGGTCGTCCCGCGCAGCTGGGCGATCTGCACGTCGGACAGGCCGTGGCGCTTGGCGTGCGCCAGCACCTCGCGGGTCAGGCCGTCGGCGGCCGCGGTCTGCTCCGCGACCTCGTTGATCAGCTGGAACTGGTCCAGGAACCACGGGTCGATGCCGGTCAGCTCGTAGACCCGCTCCAGGCTCACGCCGGCGCGCAGCACCTGCTGCACGTCGACCATCCGGTGCTCGGTGGGCCGGCTGATGGTGGCGACCAAGGCCTCCAGCTCGTCGCCCGTCAGCGCGTCGCCCTCCCAGTGGAAGGTCGAGCCCTTCTTGTCGATCGAGCGCATGGCCTTGCCGAGCGCCTCGGTGAAGTTGCGGCCCAGGGCCATGGCCTCGCCGACCGACTTCATGGTGGTCGTGAGCGTGTCGTCGGCCGCGGGGAACTTCTCGAACGCGAACCGCGGGACCTTGACCACGACGTAGTCGAGCGTGGGCTCGAACGACGCCGGCGTCATGCCGCCGGTGATGTCGTTGGGGATCTCGTCGAGCGTGTAGCCGACGGCCAGCTTGGCGGCGATCTTGGCGATCGGGAAGCCGGTGGCCTTGGAGGCGAGCGCGGACGAGCGGGACACGCGCGGGTTCATCTCGATGACGACGATGCGGCCGGTGGTCGGCTCGACGGCGAACTGGATGTTGCAGCCGCCGGTGTCGACGCCCACCTCGCGGATGACCGCGATGCCGATGTCGCGCAGCTTCTGGTACTCGCGGTCGGTCAGTGTCAGGGCCGGCGCGACCGTGACGCTGTCGCCGGTGTGCACGCCGACCGCGTCGACGTTCTCGATCGAGCAGACGACCACGACGTTGTCGTGCTTGTCGCGCATGAGCTCGAGCTCGTACTCCTTCCAGCCGAGGATGGACTCCTCCAGGAGCACCTCGGTGGTCGGCGAGTAGTGCAGGCCCTGGCCGACGATGCGGCGCAGGTCGGTCTCGTCGTACGCGATGCCCGAGCCCAGGCCGCCCATCGTGAACGACGGGCGCACGACGACCGGGTAACCCAGGTCCTCGACGGCGACGAGCGCCTCGTCGATGGTGTGGATGATCGCCGAGCGCGCGGACTCGCCGCCGCACACGTCGACCACCTGCTTGAACTGCTCGCGGTCCTCGCCCTTCTGGATGGCGGGGATGTTGGCGCCGATCAGCTCGACGTCGTACTTTGCCAGGACGCCGGCCTCGTCGAGCGCGATCGCCGCGTTGAGCGCCGTCTGGCCGCCCAGCGTCGGCAGGATCGCGTCGGGGCGCTCCTTGGCGATGATCGAGGTCAGGACCTCGGTGGTGATGGGCTCGACGTAGGTCGCGTCGGCGAACTCCGGGTCCGTCATGATCGTGGCGGGGTTGGAGTTGACGAGGATGACCCGCAGGCCCTCCTCCTTCAGCACGCGGCAGGCCTGCGTCCCGGAGTAGTCGAACTCGCAGGCCTGGCCGATGACGATCGGACCGGAGCCGATCACCAGGACGCTGGAGATGTCAGTGCGGCGGGGCATCAGGCGGCACCCTTCGTGTCGGTCATGAGGTCGAGGAAGCGATCGAACAGGTAGGCGGCGTCGTGCGGGCCGGCCGCGGCCTCCGGGTGGTACTGCACGGAGAAGGCGGGCAGGTCGAGCGCCTCGAGGCCCTCGACGACGTCGTCGTTGAGGGCGACGTGGCTGACGATCACCCGTCCGTAGCGGCCGCCGTCGTGCGGCGCGACGGACTCGCCGTCCAGCGGGGCGTCGACCGCGAAGCCGTGGTTGTGCGCCGTGATCTCGACCTTGCTGGTGCGACGGTCGATGACCGGCTGGTTCACCCCGCGGTGGCCGTAGCCCAGCTTGTAGGTGCCGTAGCCGAGCGCGCGGCCCAGCAGCTGGTTGCCGTAGCAGATGCCGAAGAACGGGATCCTGCGGTCCAGCACCTCGCGCAGCAGCTCGATCTCGTGCGTCGCGGCGCTCGGGTCGCCGGGACCGTTGGAGAAGAAGACGCCGTCGGGCGAGGTGGCGAGCACCTCGTCGATCGTCGCGCTCGAGGGCAGCACGTGGACACGCACGCCCCGCTCGGCCAGGCGGTGCGGCGTCATGGCCTTGATGCCCAGGTCGATGGCGGCCACGGTGGCGACCGGCGTGTCGAGCTTCTCGCCGTCCGCGCCCAGCGCCTCGACCACGTACGCCTCGTCGGTCGAGACCTCGCCGGCCAGGTCGGCGCCGACCATCGCGGGCGCCGCGAGCACCTGTGCCTGCAGGTCCTCGGCCGCTGCTGCCTCACCGGAGAAGATGCCGGCGCGCATGACTCCGCGCTCGCGCAGGTGGCGCGTCAGCGCGCGGGTGTCGATGCCGCTGATGCCCACGACGCCCTGGTCGCGCAGGTCGTCGTCGAGGCTGCGCACGCTGCGCCAGTTGGATGCGCGACGGGCGGGGTCGCGCACCACGTAGCCGGCCACCCAGATGCGACCCGACTCCGGGTCGTCGTCGTTCACGCCCGTGTTGCCGATGTGCGGCGCCGTCATCACGACGATCTGGCGGTGGTAGCTCGGGTCGGTGAGCGTCTCCTGGTAGCCGGTCATGCCGGTGTTGAAGACGATCTCGCCGAGCGTGGTGCCGGTGGCGCCGTACGCC
>Ga0160458_100473_pt1 | contig 17018 bp, 18 predicted proteins | sample HID1973I_E6MG_FD_108247 | JGI IMG/M metagenome (GOLD analysis project Ga0160458, IMG submission 108247) | Enriched mosquito-associated microbial communities from UW Madison campus, WI, USA - HID1973I_E6 MG | ecosystem: Host-associated > Arthropoda: Insects > Digestive system > Unclassified ...
CCGACGTCTGGTTCTCGTTCACCGACCACACCACCGTGCCGTCGGTCCACCGGTTCGACGCGGAGACCGGCGACGTCTCGCTCTGGGCGTCGCCACCGGGGATCGTGGCCGACGTGCCCGACGTCCGGGCCCAGCAGGTCGAGGTGACCAGCGCCGACGGGACGACGGTCCGTGCCTTCGTCGTCGCGCGCGCCGACGCCCTGGACGCCGACGGACGGCCCCTGGCCCCCGCCCCCGCGATCCTCTACGGCTACGGCGGCTTCCAGATCTCGCTCAACCCCGGCTACTCCGCGACCACGCTCGCGTGGGTCGAGGCCGGCGGCGTGTACGTCGTCGCCAACCTGCGCGGCGGCGGCGAGGAGGGCGAGCAGTGGCACCGCGACGGCATGCGTGAGCACAAGCAGAACGTGTTCGACGACTTCCACGCGGTCGGCGACTGGCTGGTCGAGCACGGCTGGACGACGCCCGCGCAGCTCGCGTGCTGGGGCGGGTCGAACGGCGGTCTGCTCGTCGGCGCGGCGCTCACGCAGCGGCCCGACCTGTTCGCCGCCGTCGTCTGCTCGGCGCCGTTGCTGGACATGGTCCGCTACCAGCGGTTCGGGCTGGGCGTCACCTGGACGGAGGAGTACGGCGACGCCGACGACCCCGTCGAGCTGGGCTGGCTGCTGGGCTACTCGCCGTACCACCGCGTGGTCGACGGCACCGACTACCCGTCGACGCTGTTCACCGTCTTCGAGGGCGACACGCGCGTCGACCCGCTGCACGCGCGCAAGCTCGCGGCTGCGGTGCAGGCGGCGACGTCCGGGTCTCGGCCGGTGCTCGTGCGCCGCGAGACCGGCGTCGGGCACGGGGGCCGGTCGTTGTCGCGCTCGATCGCGCTGACCGTCGAGCAGCTGCAGTTCGTCGCCGATGCGACGGGACTGGACCTGACGGGTGCGGAGGTGGCCGCGTGATCCGCGCCGAGACGTCGCCGCCGCCGTCCCCGGGCGTGCTGGACAACCTCAAGCCCACCACCGACTCACCGGAGGGTTTCGCCCACTGGTTCGTCGGGATCCCCCTGCACGTGATCCTGATCATCGTCATCAGCACGGTCGTGCTCGGCCTGCTGCGCCGGCTCATCCGCACCATCACGAGCCACGTCGCGGAGGGCACCCCCATCGCCGCCCGCACGGGGCTGCGGGACACGAGCGTGGGCGGTGCGCTGCTCAAGGCGGACCCGCTGGCCACGGCCAGGCGTGCTCAACGCGCCCGCACCCTCGACACGGTCCTGCGCTCGACCACGACGATCCTCATCGCGAGCATCGCGCTGTTCCTGGTCCTGGACCAGCTGGGCGTCAACATCGCACCGTTCATCGCGTCGGCCGGCATCGTCGGCGTCGCGCTCGGCTTCGGCGCGCAGAGCCTGGTCAAGGACTTCCTGACCGGCACGTTCATGCTGCTCGAGGACCAGTATGGCGTCGGCGACGTCATCGACGCCGGGCCCGCCAGCGGCACCGTAGAGGCCGTGACGCTGCGCGTGACCAAGATCCGCGACGCCGACGGCACGCTCTGGTACATCCCCAACGGCTCCATGCTGCGCGTCGGCAACAAGACCCAGGGTTGGGCGACCGCGACGGTCGAGGTGGACGTCGACTACTTCGCCGACCTCGACGAGGTGCGCATGCTGCTCGAGGAAGCGACGTCGCAGGTGGCGGCGGACCCCGAGCTGGGGCCCGAGCTGCTGGGCGAGCCGACGATCACCGGCATCGAGAAGCTCAGCGCCGACGCGGTCACCATGCGGCTGCGCGTCCGCACGTCACCGGCCAAGCAGTGGGAGGTCGCGCGAGCGCTGCGCGCCGCTACGCGGCAGGTGCTCGAGCAGGCGGGCGTCCCGCTCGCCGGCCAGAACGACCGCATGGCCGCCCGCCAGGCCGCACGCGCGGAGGCGCGGGCCGATGACCGGACCCAGGCCGAGCAGGACCAGGCCGAGCACGGCGCGGAGGCACCCGGCGACGACAGCCTCGACACGACCACCCCACCGGCACCACCGGCTCCCCCACCGGCCTGATCCGCACCGCCAAGCTCCGAAGCGTCCGAGCAAGTGGTCGCCATGGCGACCACTTGCTCGGACGCTAGGGAAGAAGGGCTGGGGAGGGGTGGAGTCAGGCCCAGGTGAGCAGGTGCGCGCCGGGCTCGACGTGCGTGCCGGCGTCGACCTCGACCGTCAGGGCGTCGGCCGGCGCCTGCAGCGCGACGACGGGGCAGATGGTCGCGAGGCCGGCGGCGGCCACGTCGACCGGGGACCAGGTCATGAGGACCTGCCCGGCGCGCACCTGGTCGCCGGCGCGCACGTGCAGCGTGAAGCCGAGGCCCGCCAGGGACACGGTGTCGATGCCGAGGTGGACCAGGACGGAGCGCTCGTCGTCGAGCTCGAGTGCGAAGGCGTGCGCGTGGAGCGCGCCGACGACGCCGTCGGCGGGTGCGACCACGTCCTGCCTCTGGACCCGGTCCGGCTCGATCGCGATGCCGGGGCCGATGATCTGCTCGGCGAAGACGACGTCAGGGACGTCGGCGACGGGACGCACGACCCCCGCGATCGGGCTGAGGATCTGCACCGCCGCCACGCTGCGGGGTCAGCGCAGGGAGTCGAGCTCGGCCGCGAGGTTGTCGGCCTCGGGGCCGACGATGACCTGGACGATCCGACCCGAACGCACGACGCCGAACGCGCCGGACGCCTTGAGCGCGGACTCGTCGACGAGCTGCGCGTCGCCCACCTCCACCCGCAGACGGGTGATGCACGGCTCGAGGTCGACGACGTTCGAGTCGCCACCCAGCGCGGCGAGGATCTGCTCTGCCTTGCTCAAAGGAACTCCCAGGGGTCAGGCGTGTGACAGCAGCGTGTCTGTCGGCACGCGCACCCGCAAGCCTAACCCCACCGAGACTGCCGGGTGCCGAGTGTCCGGATCGCGTCCGCGGGTTGCCCGCGCCGTGTGTCCTGCTGGCGCGCGCGGGCCCGGACCGGCCAGACTGCATCTCACTCGACGAGGAGGTCTTCCCAGGTGAGCGCCCATCCCCCCACGGTCATCACCGGCATCGGCGTGAGCCCCGGACGCGTCGCCGCGCCCGCCGTGCGCATGCCCGACCCGATCACCGAGCCGCCCGCCGGCCGGCGTCTGCCCCCCGGCGCCGACCACGAGGCCGCCGCGCAGCGCATCGCCGCCGCCTCCGAGCACGTGCGCGCCGACCTGGACGCCGCCGCGGAGCGCGCGCAGGGCGACGCCGCCGACCTCCTGCACACCACGGCCGCGATCGCGGCCGACCCGACGCTGGTCGCCGACGCCGTCGAGCGCGTCATGACCGACCACCTGGTGCCTGAGCGCGCCGTATGGGAGGCCGCCGACGCGGTGGCCGAGCAGTTCCTGGCGATCGGCGGCCTGTTCGCCGAGCGGACCCGCGACATCGCGGACGTGCGCGACCGGCTCGTCGCCGTCCTGACGGACCGGGCCGCGCCGGGCGTCCCGGAGGGCGACGACCCGTTCGTGCTCGTCGCGCTCGACCTGGCCCCGGCGCTCGTCGCGACCCTGGACCCCGAGCGCGTCCTGGCAATCGTCACCGCGGCGGGTGGCCCCACCGCTCACACCGCCATCCTGGCCCGCGCCCGCGGCATCCCGGGCGTGGTCGCGGCCCGCGGGATCCTCGAGGCGCTGGGGGACGACTCCCTCGTGCTCGTCGACGGGGCCGCCGGGACCGTCACCGTGGGGCCGGACCCCGAGCAGGTGGCCGCGGCCCGCGCGCTCGCCGCGCAGGTGCGCACGTTCACCGGTCCGGGGCAGACGGCCGACGGACGCCGCGTGGAGTTGTTGGCGAACGTCGGCGACCCGGGGGCCGCGCAGGCCGCCGCGGACGCCGGCGCGGAGGGTGTGGGCCTGTTCCGCACGGAGTTCGCGTTCCTGGACCGCGAGGAGGCGCCGACGATCGATGAGCAGGTGCGCGCCTACCGGCAGGTGTTCTCCGCGTTCGCGGGCCGCAAGGTCGTCATCCGCACGCTCGACGCCGGCGCCGACAAGCCGATGCCCTTCCTGTCCGGCGACGACGAGGTGAACCCGGCGCTCGGCGTGCGGGGGCTGCGCACCGTCGTCGGGCATCCCGACATCCTCGAGGACCAGCTCACCGCGATTTCGACCGCCGCCGCCGTGGAGCAGGCCGAGGTCTGGGTGATGGCGCCGATGGTGTCGACGGTCGACGAGGCCGCGGACTTCGTCGCAGCCTGCGCGCGCCACCGCCTGACGACCGCGGGCGTGATGATCGAGGTCCCGAGCGCGGCCCTGATGTCCGGGCCGATCCTGGCGCACGCGACGTTCGCGTCCATCGGCACCAACGACCTGGTGCAGTACACGATGGCGGCCGACCGTCTGCTCGGCGCCGTCGCGCACCTGTCGGTCGCCTGGCAGCCCGCCGTGCTGCAGCTGGTGGCCGCGACCTGCGCGGGTGCCGCCGCGCAGGGCCGCCCCGTCGGTGTCTGCGGCGAGGCTGCCGCGTCGCCCGCGATGGCCGCGGTGCTCGTCGGGCTGGGCGTGACGTCCCTGTCCATGACGCCGCGCGCCCTGGCGGACGTCGCGGCCGTGCTGGGCGCGACCACGTACGACGAGTGCCGCCGGCTGGCCGGGCTGGCTCTTGCAGCGCCGTCGGCCGAGGACGCCCGCGCGACCGTGCGGGCGGCGCTGCCGGTGCTCGAGGAGCTGGGGCTGTAGGGGCGCGTGTGAGGATGGTCGGGTGAGACCCGACTCCTTCTACGCCGCGATCGGCGGGCACGAGACGTTCGTCGCGCTCGTCGACGAGTTCTACCGCGGCGTCGCGGGCGACCCCGTGCTGCGGCCGATGTACCCGGAGGAGGACCTGGGCCCGGCCGCGCAGCGGATGACGATGTTCCTGGAGCAGTACTGGGGCGGTCCAACGACGTACTCCGAGCAGCGGGGTCACCCGCGCCTCCGCATGCGGCACGCGCCCTTCAAGGTCAACCCGGACGCCCGCGACCGCTGGCTCACCCACATGCGCACCGCCGTCGACTCCCTCGACCTCGCCCCTCTCCACAAGGCCGAGCTGTGGGACTACCTGGAACGCGCGGCCCACTCGATGCTGAACACGTTCGAGGTTTGAATCGATGACTGACGCGGAGCGCAGCGAGTACCACCTGCAGTGAAGCTGCACCCTCGGTGAACCGGCTGCAGTGCCCCGACGCCCCTGAGGCAGCCGCCTAGCGACGGGCACGGTGTCGAATCGCGTTGGGGGCGCCGTCGACCACAGCCCTCGCTCGACGCAGAACAGCCAGGATAGTCGGGAAGGCGTCGTACGACCCGCCGTCAACGCCTCGCCCCTTCACTCATTGCCTCGACAGGGCCTTCAGCACGGATCCGTCCGGGTTTCGAAGGTCGGCAATTCAATGATCCCAAGGCGGTTCAACTCAGTGGCCGTATGCGCTGCGGTTTGGCGAGAGAAACTCCACAACAACCGGGGGTGGGTCACTGAAAGCCGCACGACCACGAATGCAAGGCAAGCGTTCATTGCCGCGGGGTCACGAGCGGCCACCGAGGGCAATAAGTCGTGCGGCGCGATGGCGCAGGTCCTGGCGAACCTGTAAGTCATCGACCACCGATTGAAGCGCTGCGCGAGGCAATCCCCGGACCACTGACCGCTCCGCCCACGCCAGCGCTCGCTCGATCCAGTAATCGGACCGCGTTCCGAACGCGCATTCCAGAAGCGCTTGGCCAGGGAGAGACTGGATCACCTGCTCGACAGACACGCCAACGATCGCCGCCACTGGCATCAACTCTTCGACCAGCGAGTCTGGATCACACTCAAGAAGCGGAAGCGCTCCGACGATCGCCGGCTCCTGAAATCCGTGATACTGGCCCGCGTCTTTGAGATCCGCCGTCCAGGCCCAGCGACCCGCGCGATCTATGGCGAGCACCTTTTGGCCATCATCAAAAGCCATGGCCGGAAACCACTCGGTAACACTCCCGTCGGGATTCTTGACTTTCGAAAGCTTTCCTTCTGCAATTCGTGCGGCGAGTTCAGCGGGCGCGAGTCTACTAGCCAACGATATTCACCCCATAGGACCACACAGTGTCTACGAACTGCCTCTATTCGTTGGGGTCCAGTTCTCCCAGAACTGTCCACTCTGCTCGTTCCACACGAGCGCGCCGTTGGACCCTCGGTTGAGGATACCGCCGACCACAGTGTCGGCGTCCGCCCCGATCGCCTGCGCCAACTGCTGATGTGGAGAACCCGTCAGGCCCGCGCTCGGAGCCGGGCGCCCCATGGCGAATCTCCCGCTGCCGGGCGAGAAAACGAACTCGACGCCGCGCTTCGCATTCCACGAGTTGATGGCACCGACGCTCCTCGAGGATGCGCTCGCTTCCAGGACGCCAGCGGCGGAACCGCTTCCTGAGTTTCCGGCGCTGCTCGCACCGCTCGCGGCGAGCTTTGCGGCTGCGCTGGTGGCTACTCGACCGACACCGAAGCCAAGGGCGCTAGCGGCCCCGCCAACAGCGACGTCCGTGGCAACACCGGTAGCCACCACGATTCCGGGCTGCGGGGGGTCGTTCCCTAGCCGCTGACCTGCATTGATACTTGCTGACGGTCCGACGACGACCTCGGGCGGGAAGGTCGAGGCCCCGACGGCGTTCCAGGCCGCGGAAGTCGTTGCCGCCGGCCAACGCCTCGGCATAGTGCCCGACCACCATCCCCAGCAGCTCTTGGTCGGCGGCATCCGGGGCGAACAACGTTGGGACGCGGTCGAGCTGCTGCGGAGTCCTCCCCGGCGCTGACCACGTTGGCGCAGCCGGGGCCGCGGTCCACCGTGTCTGGTCCGGTGTCGCGGTCGAAGACCGCGAAGCTGTCAGAACGAGACACCTTGGGCGGTCATCACCCAGTCGACCGGACCACCACCACGCCCGCAGGCGCCCAGGCAGTGCCACAGCTTCTTCGCCGGCGTCACCACCAGCGACGGGGAGTCGTCGTCGTGGAACGGGCAACACCCGGCCAGGTCCTTGCCATGCTGACGCAGCACGACCCCGCAGCCCTCCACCAGCCGCTGCACCGACACCTAAGCGTTCAACCGGGCCAACTCCGCGTCCGGGATCGTCGCCAGCGCCAGCTCTTGTCAAGGGCGTTAGTTCGCTCGCTAGAATAGACCTAGTTCGCTCTGAATCGTAACGACGCTCGAAGGCGGCATCTATGGTCACCACGACATCAACCCCAGCGACCCCGCTGCATGGCCCTGGAAGCGAGCCCGTGACCGACACCAACTTCGCCGCCCGCCTTGCAGGCGCGCGCAAGGCCGGGTCACTCACTCAGCAGCAGCTCGCCGACCGCTCCAGCGCCCACGTCACTCAGATCCGCCGATACGAGGCTGGCACCAGCCAACCCACCCTCGACGTACTGCGAGCCCTCGCGCTCGCCCTCAACGTCAGCGCGGACTCGCTCCTCTTCGACGACGACGAACGCGGCCCCCAAAGCGCCTCGCTTCGGCTCAAGCTCGAAGCCGTCGACCAGTTCACCCCCGAAGAACAAGAGCACGTCGCCGCCTTCATCGAAGGCGCCCTTCTGCGTCACCACGCCCGCCAAGCCTTCAGCGGCCAGACCAGCTGACGCCATGGCTTCCTGGCGCGACACCGCCTCACAACAGGCGCAAGACGACCTCGACGGCCTGCTCAACCCAGCACTGGGATTCGCCCAGCAGCAACTCGACAAGCACGGCGAGTTCTACCCCTACGCCGTCGTCGTGGACGCCGACGGCCAACAGCGGATGGTCGCAGCAGACACCGGCGACGAGCAGCCGGCGTCGGCCGACCTGATCAGCACCTTAATCGCTGCGCTCGCCGACGAACGTGACCTGCTGCGCGCGGCCGCGATCGTTGCCGACGTCCGGGTGCGCGAACTCGGAAGCGAGGCCATCCGCGTCACCCTGGAGCACTCCGAACGCATCGCGCTCACGATCCTGCTGCCCTACCGGCCCCGGCGATTCGGCCGCGGAATCGACTACGGCGACCTCCAAGCAGGCCCAGCCGCCGCCTTCGTCTGGCCGGCCAACTAACCCAGAGCCGCCAACGCCCGCTCAGCTTCCTTTCGCACCCACGCACGCTCGTCGGAGAGCATCTGCTCCAACCCAGGGCGCGCAGCCGGGACTTTGAGCTTGCGGAGCGCTTTTACCGCATGGCCACTGACAATCGGGTCGCCGAGCAACTCGACGAGCACCTGGCCGGCCTCCGGCTTCTTGGATCGGCCGAGCCCCAGCACGACCATTTCGCGGGCCTTGCCGAATGACTCGTCGCGGACGAGCGCCACCAAGTCGTCGAACCTTGCGTCGTCCCACACAACCTCAAGGGCGTTGCCGACAGTCCAGCGCAGCCCCATGCCCGTGTCGTCGTGGACCTTTCTGAACTGCTCGATGAGGGGACCTGTGGCAATCGGCTTGGCCCACGGCACACTTAGAGCCCTGACGATCTCGCCCTTCACCTTCTGGCCGGTCGCACGCTGAAGTCCCGAGAGCAGCACCGGGACGGCCTCCCGGTATCTCAATCCCGACGTCCGAAGATCAGCCAGCGAGTCGAACGAGTAGCCGACCTCGGCCACCTCGCGCAGGACGTCGAACTCACGAACACCGGCCTCGTCTTCTGGCATCGGAGTCACAACCCGGGAACGTCGACGCGAGTCACGCCGCCGTACTTCGCAAGCTGCGCCAGCGGGACTGCTGTCGGTTCGGTTGACACTGATGGTGTGGTGTTTTCGGGCCGCTGAGGCGGCCGCGTAGATGGTCTCAAACTCGACTGGTGTCATGCGTCCCAGGCGGCGCTGGCGGCGCCGGTGGTGGTAGCTGCGTTCGATCCAGGTGACGATCGCGATCCGCAGTTCGTCGCGGGTGACCCACCGGCCACGGTTGAGGACGTTCTTCTGCAGCAGGGCGAAGAACGACTCCATGGCTGCGTTGTCGCCAGCCGCACCAACGCGCCCCATCGAGCCGACCAGGCTGTGACGGTTCAGGGCGGCCACGAACTTCCGAGATCAAAATTGAGATCCTCTGTCCGAATGCACGATCGCGCCGGTGACGGCCTCTGGGCCGCCACGGCGGGCGACCGCGGTGTTCAACGCGTCGACGGCGAGCGAGGACTTCATCCGATCAGAGATCGAGTAGCCCACGATTTTGCCCGAGTAGACGTCCTTGATCGCGCAGCAGTAGAGCTTGCCCTCGCCGGTCCAGTGCTCCCCCGCAAGCGGGGGCACCCCCAGGTGATGTCCGTCAGCCACAACTGGTTCGGACGCGTCGCGCTGAAGTCGCGCCGGACGCGGTCGTCGTGGACCGGCGGTCCGGGTCGGGTGCCCTTGCCGCGCTTCTTGGAGTGCGCTGAGAACAGCTTCTGGTCCGAGCACAACCGCCACACTCGGCGCTCGCCGACCTCGTGGCCGGCGGCGACCAGCTCGTCGAACACCAGCCGATACCCGTAGCCCGGGTCCTCGCCGTGGGCGTCGACGGCCTCGTTGGTCAGGTAGGCGTCGGCCAGGTCCCGGGCACTGCACGGCGCCTTGAGCCACTTGTAGTAGCCCTGCGTGGAGAACTTCAGCACCCGGCAGGTCACCCGCGACGGGGTAACCGTCTGCGGCCAGCTCACGGACCAGCGGGTAGGTCATTTTGGGGAGATCTCCTTGGCGAAGTACGCCGCCGCGCGTCGCAGGATCTCGTTCTCCTGCTCCAGCAGCCGGTTGCGGCGCTTGAGCTCACGGACCTCGGCGGCCTCGCTCGAGGTCACGCCCGGGCGCTGTCCGTCTTCGACGTCGGCGGCATGGAGCCAGTTGCGCAGGCACGACTCGGAGATCCCGAGGTCCTTCGCGATGACCTTGATCGGCGCCTCCCCGCGGCGCGCGAGGGCGACGGCATCGGCACGGAACTCTTTCGGGTGGGGCTTGGGCACGATCGACATCCTTCCAGCGGGGACACACGTCCCCACAAGTCAGGTGTCAACCAAACCTGCAGCAGACCCCCCTGCGCCGACGACGACGGCACAAGACTCGCCGTCACAATGGCCAGCGCTGCCGCGCCCGCCGCCACGCCCCACCGATACTTTCGCGGCTCGCCTAATTGGGTCGCCAACGACTTCACGGGCAGCATCACGTCTCCATCGACTACGCACTAGGCGGACCTACCCTCACCCCTGTTGGCGGGCCCCAGAGCGCGCACGGGAGACCCCGAGACCGCGATGGTGGGCCGAACCTAGCGGAAGGTAAGTACACGGTCAAACACGACATCCCAAACTCCGGCCGATCGCCGTCCCGATGCTCCAGTCGAACGCTCGGTGGACAGTGGTGCCGGGCGATCGCTCGGCAATGCGCACGGCACACCCGTCATCGAGCGCATCTGGTTTGCGCGGCGTGCATGGACCCGGCGATCAAAGCGCGCATCCGGCCGCAGTCGAACCCCGCCCGGGTCGATTGTGCTGTGCTCACGCGGTTCACCTCGAGCCTGGCCACCGCGACACGCGTCGACTTCGGATTTGTTCAGCGACTGGGACCTGACAAGGCTTTGTGCCCCGCGCGCCGCGGGCCTGCCAACCGCCCGGCCTAGGACGTGTCTCCAAACGTGCGGCGCATGAGCCACTGGCAGCCGTACTGTCACCGCTGTGACCACGAAGCTGTCCCCTGGGGTGTCTGGTGCGCTGCGGCGTTTCGCTGGCTGGGTCGCTCGCGGCTCGGTCGGGCATCCGCTGCTTGACGGGGTCGAGTACTGGGACGTCCTTCGCGACGAGGCCAGCTCGATGGAGACGCTGTTCGCGGTGTTCGCGAACGTCTTGGAACTCGACGACCAGGGTGAGCCGGTGAACGAGAAGCTCGCCGAGCGGCGGGCCGCGGTATGGCTCTACCAGTACTGCACCGGCCGAGTGCCGGAGGGCGAGGCCGAGATCGAGAGCTGGGAAGCGGCGCTGTACTGACGACTGCGCGTCGTCAGCTGCGGAGCCAGACGATGATCGCTGCCAACACGACGGCACCACGGTAGATCGTGGCGTGCTTCTCTAGCGAGTGGCCAGTCCGCGCCACTGCTTGAGCAGGTTGAAGGACCGCTCGACGACGTTGCGCTTCTTGTACCTCTCGAAGTCGACGACCGGCGGCCGGCCACCCGCCTGCCCCGGCGTCTGCGGTTGGCCTTCTGGTCGTCGCGCTCAGGGATGACGGCTTGGATGCCGCGGGCGCGCAGACGGACGCGCGTGGGCGCGGACGAGTACGCCTTGTCCGCCAAGAGCGCGTCTGACGTTGTGCGTGGCCGGCCGCTACTGGCGCGCGACACCCAGATGTCATCAAGCACGGCCTTGAGCTGTTGGCCGTCGTGACTCTGCCCCGCTGTGACGACCGCGGCCAATGGCCGGCCTCGTCCGTCGACCGCGTGGTGAATCTTGGTCGTCAGCCCACCACGCGAGCGACCGATCGCGTGACCTGCAGGTTCGTTGTGGACGGCGTCACGGGTGCGGTTCTTGTGATTCGCTCCCGCCCCCGTCCTGCTCAGGGCGGGTCGTGTTCGTCGCATGCTGGTGAGGCCGATCGATCGTGGAGTCGACGGAGACCTCCCAGTCGATCTGTCCCGCGGCGTCGGCCTCCGCCAACAACGCCGACCAGATCTGGTCCCACGTGCCGTCGATCGTGAATCGATGGTGACGCTTCCAAACCGTCTGCCACGGCCCGAACGGTTCGCGGGGTAGGTCACGCCACGGGATTCCGGTCCGGTATCGGTAGACGATCCCCTCCATCACCGTCCGGTGATCGGCGTGCGGACGCCCGACTTTCGCGCCAACTCTCGGCATCAACGGCGCGATGCGCTCCCACTGCTCATCAGTCAGCCCGACGTTCTCGAACTCATTCCGCGAGTCTGTTCCGTTCTCCACCAGCAGGTTTGGAGACACGCACTAGGCGTTGGCGCCATGCCACTCGGTGTCCTGACTCATCCGGACCAACTCGTCCACTGGGCCGCTCGTGAGAGTCTGCCCTTCATGAGCAGCGAGATCCCCGCGCCCGTGGCCGCCGTGCTGGGTGTGCTGGACCTGGACCAGGACCCGCACGAGCCGGACCTGTTCCAGGGCCGCAGCCTGCCGCAGCCGAACGGTCGGGTGTTCGGCGGTCAGGTGCTGGCGCAGTCGCTGCTGGCGGCGGGCCGCACGATGGAGCACCGCCTGCCGCACTCGATGCACGGGTACTTCCTGCGGCCGGGGTCGCTCGACGAGCCGATCACGTTCGCGGTCGAGCGCCTGCGGGACGGTCGCTCGTTCAGCGCACGCCGCACGCACGCGCTCCAGGGCGGAGCGCCGATCCTGTCGATGATCGCCTCGTTCCAGCAGGAGCAGGACGGGGTCGACTACGCGGACGAGATGCCCGCGGACGTCCCGGACCCGGAGCACGTCACGTCCGCGCTCGACGTGCTGGGCGGCATCGACCACCCCGTCGCGAAGTTCTGGACACAGGAGGCGGCGTTCGACGTCCGGCACGTCGGCGGCTCCATCTACCTGGGCCCGGCCCCGGACAGCGACGGCCGGCAGGTGGCGTGGTTCCGCAGCCGGGGCCCGGTCCCGGACGACCAGCTGCTGCACCGCGCCCTGCTGGCGTACGCGTGCGACCAGGTCATGCTCGAGCCGATCCTGCGGCGCGCGGGCCAGTCGTGGGTGTCGCGCGGGATGTCGATCGCGAGCCTGGACCACGCGATGTGGTGGCACCGCGACGTGCACGTCGACGACTGGCTGCTGTTCGTGCAGTCGTCGCCCAGCGCGCAGGGCGGGCGCGGGTTGGGTGCCGCGCGCGTCTTCACGCGCGAGGGGACGCTGGTGGCGTCCATCGCGCAGGAGGGCATGGTTCGGCTGCCGCAGTAGCGCGAGGGACGCCGACGAGCGCATCGCGCTCACCGGGGTGAGAATCCGGCCATGGTCCGACTTCGGCGCGTGCGCATCGATTCCCCCGGCTGGTCCCGGACCAAGCGCGGGCGGGCGTTCGTCTACCTGGACCTGGACAAGGTCCGTATCGCCGACGAGGCGGACCTGGAGCGCATCGCGGCCCTGGCCATCCCGCCGGCGTGGAGCGACGTGTGGATCAGCCCGTGGGCGAACGGGCACATCCAGGCGGCGGGGCTCGACGACGCCGCCCGCCGGCAGTACCTCTACCACCAGCAGTGGCGCGCGCGGCGGGACCGGCTCAAGCACGAGCACGTGCTCGACGTCGCGCAGCGGCTGCCCGCAGCTCGTCGGCACGTCCGCCGCGACCTGCACCTGGACGGCTGGCCGCGCGACAAGGCCCTCGCGCTGGCCTTCCGCCTGCTGGACCTGGCCTACCTGCGGGTCGGCGGCGAGGGTTACGCCGCCAAGCACGGCTCGTACGGCCTGGCGACGCTGCTGCGCGAGCACGTCACGGTGCTGGCCCCGGAGCCGGGCAGCGACGACGGCCGCGTGCACCTGCACTTCCCCGCCAAGTCGGGGCAGATCCGGGACACGGTCGTGGAGGACGACGACGTCGCCCGCCTGGTCCGCAGCCTGGTGCGCCGCAGCGACGACGGTCCCGAGCTGCTCGCCTGGCGCGACGACGACCGCGTCTGGCACGACGTGAGCAGCGCGGACGTGTCGTCGTACGTCAAGGAACGGCTGGGCGACGACGCGAGCGCCAAGGACTTCCGCACGTGGCACGCGACCGTCCTGGCGGCGCGCGGGCTGGCCGCGGCGGGCGACGCACCGGCCAGCGACCGGGCCCGGCGACGCATCGCGACCGCCGTCGTCAAGGACGTGTCCGAGCAGCTCGGCAACACCCCCGCCGTCTGCCGCGCCTCGTACATCGACCCTCGCCTCTTCGAGCTGTGGGAGAGCGGCGCGACCATCCGCCCGACGCGGTCGCAGAACGTCGCCGAGCGTGAGACGCTCGCGCTGCTGAGAGTCGTCTGAGGCCTCGTCGGGCGTCCGGATGCGCAGCCCGCGCCGCGCCCGCAGACTGCCCAGATGACCGACGACCTCGCGCTCGCCCACGCCGCGGACACCTTGCCCGGCCTCGTGCCCGGGACCGGCGAGGACGGGCGGCCACGACCGGACGCGCCGCTCGTCGCCGTGACGGGCGTGACGGGGTACGTGGGCGGACGGCTGGTCCCCGAGCTGCTGGCGGCCGGCTACCGGGTGCGCGCGATCGCCCGGAACCCCGACCGCCTGCGCGGGCGCGACTGGTACGACGACGTCGAGACCGTGCGGGCCGACGCCTCGCAGCCCGAGCAGATCGCGAAGGCCCTCGACGGCGTCGCGGTCGCGTACTACCTGATCCACTCCCTGGGCTCGGGGCGGAAGTTCGAGCAGACCGACCGGCACACCGCGCTCGTGTTCGCGCAGGCCGCCCGCGAGGCCGACGTCGGCCGGATCGTCTACCTGGGCGGCCTGTACCCGGCGGGTGAGGACCTGTCGCCGCACCTCGCGTCCCGCACCGAGGTGGGAGAGATCCTGCTGGCCAGCGGCGTGCCGACCACCGTGCTGCGCGCCGCGGTGATCCTGGGGTCCGGCTCGGCGTCGTTCGAGATGATGCGGTACCTCACCGAGCGGCTGCCCGCGATGACGGTGCCACGCTGGGTCGGCAACCGGATCCAGCCGATCGCCGTCCGGGACGTGCTGCGCTACCTCGTCGGGTCCGCGTCCATGCCGCCCGAGGTCAGCCGCGGCTTCGACATCGGCGGACCGGACGTGCTGACGTACCGGGAGATGATGCAGCGCTACGCCGCCGCGGCGGGTCTGCCCCCACGCGTCATCGTCGGCGTCGGCGTCCTGACACCGCGCCTGTCCAGCCTGTGGGTGTCGCTCGTGACGCCGGTACCGGGCGGGCTGGCCCGGCCGCTGGTCGAGTCGCTCGTGCACGAGGTGGTGTGCGACGAGCACGACATCGCGACGTTCGTCCCCGATCCTCCGGACGGCCTGGTCGGCTTCGACCGCGCCGTGCGGCTGGCGCTGCAGCGGATCCAGGAGGCCGCGGTCACCACGCGGTGGTCGTCGGCCGCCGTCACCGGTGCCCCGAGCGACCCGCTGCCCAGCGACCCCGACTGGGCGGGCGGCTCGCTGTACGTGGACGAGCGGCGGATCGACGTCGACGCGTCGCCCGCCGCGCTGTGGCGCGTCATCGAGGCCGTCGGCGGGGACCGCGGCTGGTACTCGTGGGGCCTGGCCTGGCGGGTGCGCGGGCTCATGGACCGCCTCGTCGGCGGCCCGGGCCTGCGGCGGGGACGACGCGACGCGTCGCGCCTGGTGGTCGACGACGCGGTGGACTTCTGGCGCGTCGAGGAGGTCGAGCCCGGGCGCCTGCTCCGCTTGCGGGCGGAGATGCGCGTGCCGGGCCTGGCCTGGCTCGAGCTGCGCGTGGACCCGACCGACGACGGCGCCTGGGACCGGCCGCCGACGTCCTTCTCGCACCGCGCCGTGTTCCACCCGCACGGCCTGGCCGGCCAGCTCTACTGGTGGTCGGTGTACCCGTTCCACGGCGTGGTCTTCGGCGGGATGCAGCGCAACATCGCCCGCGCCGCCGAACGGGCGGAGCGCGCGCGCACGGACCGGCCTACCGGCGGCGCCGGAACGTGAGCGGCTCCTCCACGTACGGCTCCCACGCCGCACGCTCGTCGGCGCTGATGCGGCGGGGCTTCTCCGTCGCGGCGTCCACGACGACGATCGTCGTCGCCGCCTTGGCGTAGGGCGCACCGCCCGACGACGGCCCCGTGCGGCCGGCCACCGGGCCGTCGTGCACCTCGTAGCAGACCTCCAGGCTCGCACCGCCCAGGTGCCCGATCCACATCTCCACCCGCACCGGGGTGCGTGTGAAACCCAGCGGGCGCAGGTACTCGATCTCCTGGCGCGCCACGAGCGTGTGGGACGTGGCGTGCGGGCCGGTGTCGAGGACGGCGGTCGGCCACGCGTCGTCGGCCGCGGCATCCGCGTGCCGCCAGAAGGCGGTGATGCGCGCATCCTCCAGCAGGCGGAACATCTCCACGTTGTTGACGTGCTGGTACGCGTCGAGGTCCGACCACCGCAGGGCGACCGGGACGTGCAGGCGGGTCATGCTTGTCCTCTCGTCAGGACCTCGATCCTGCCACCGTTCACCGGCTCGCTCGTGCGGCGGCGCTGCGGGCGCGCGCCAGGTCTGCCAGGACCTCGTCGAGCGGGGCGACGACGAGCCGCGCGGCCACCTCCTGCACCGAACGCCGCAGCCGGCGCCTCGCGCGTGCGGCGCGACGTCGGGCACCGACCGCCGCGACGAGCCGCGAGACCCCCGCCAGCAGCAGGCCGAGGACGGCGCCCCCCACCGCCAGCAGCGTCGGCACGGGGAAACCGTGCCAGTCCGGGACCGGCGCGTCGGGCAGCCGGAAGTAGTCGAGCAGCGCGAGCACGCCCAGCCAGAGCACGCCGACGACGAGCGCCGCGAGCAGCACCCACTGCACGAACCCGACCACCCGCCACCACGCGGGGCGGCGGACCGCGTCGAGCTGCGTGCCCGCGATCGCCTGGTCGAGCGCGTCGGCGAGACCGTCGGTGCCGGCGGCGACGCGAGCGCGCGCGTCGAGTGCCCACGTCTCCGGGATCCCCTGCGTCACCGACGCGGCGTAGTCCCGCACCGCGGTCCGGGCCGCGGCGAGCTGCGTGGGAGTCGCGACGGGCATCGAGGTGCGCACCAGGTCGGTCCGCTCCTCCTGCGACGTCGTCCCCGGCACGCGCAGACCCGCGGTGCGGAGCCCGAGGCGGCGCAGAGGGTCGCGCCGGAACCGGCCGAGCCACCGCGTCACGGGCCAGCCCGTCGCGGCATGGGCGTCGCGCCGGGCGCTTCCCCGAACGGCGTCGACGACCGTCGGGACACCGGCCGCCTGCTCCAGGCCCGCGACCAGACGGTCCTGTCCGGGCTTCGCCCGCTTGGCATCGGACCCGAGCTCGCCGACCAGGCGCTTCGCGACGCTCCGCTCGTCGGCCGCCCAGCGGCGGTTGGCCGCCTCGCGCCGGGCCGCCGCGTCG
>Ga0160458_100479_pt1 | contig 16788 bp, 11 predicted proteins | sample HID1973I_E6MG_FD_108247 | JGI IMG/M metagenome (GOLD analysis project Ga0160458, IMG submission 108247) | Enriched mosquito-associated microbial communities from UW Madison campus, WI, USA - HID1973I_E6 MG | ecosystem: Host-associated > Arthropoda: Insects > Digestive system > Unclassified ...
ACCCCGACGCCGCGGCGGCCGACCTGGACGTCCTTCTGAGTGCGGGCGCGTCGGTGAACCTGTACATGTTCCACGGCGGCACGAACCTGGGCCTGACCAATGGCGCCAACGACAAGGGCACGTACCTGCCCATCACGACGTCCTACGACTACGACGCCCCGCTCGCGGAGGACGGGTCGCCGACGGCCAAGTACGGCGCGTTCCGCTCCGTGCTCGCGCGCCACACGCCGGTGCCGGGGGAGCGGCCGGCCCGGCGGGCCGAGGCGCCCGTGCTCGACGTCGCCGTCGACCGGCGCCTGCCGCTCGTCGACGCGCTGCCGCAGCTCACCGAGCCCAAGGCGTTCACGCACCTGCCGACCGCCGACGAGATCGGCCACTGGTCCGGCCTGACGCTCTACCGCACCCAGGTGCGCGACGACGACCGCGTCCTGTCGGTCGACGAGGTGCGCGACCGCGCCGTGGTGCTGCTGGACGGCCAGCCGCTCGGGACCCTGAGCCGCACGGAGGGCCTGACGACCCTTGCGCTGCCCGGCCGCGCGGGCCGCCTCGACGTGATCCTGGAGGACCAGGGTCGCGTCAACTACGGCCCCCGGATCGGCGAGGCCAAGGGCCTGATCGGCTCGGCGCGGACCACGACGCGCGAGATCGCGGACTGGGAGGTCGGCGGCCTGCGTCTGGACCCGCTGCCCGACGAGGTGCTCGACCGACTGCGTTCCGCCGCGCCCTCGTCGTCCGCGGACGCGCCCCTGGACGGCCCCGTCCTGACGCGCGGCACCTTCTCGACGACCGGTGCGGTCGACCACTTCCTGCGCCTGGACGGCTGGGGGAAGGGGCTCGTCTGGCTCAACGGCACCCTGCTGGGCCGCCACTGGTCCGCCGGCCCGACGCACACGATGTACGTTCCCGGCCCGATCGTGCGCGCCAACGACAACGAGCTCGTGATCTTCGAGCTGCACGGCGCCGCTCGCGGCATCGTGTCCTTCGTCGCCGCACCCGACCTGGGCCACACCGAGCGCTGATCCACCCGGTCGCGGACGGCTCTGCGGCGCGCGGGACCAAACATCTTGGTGTGATGGGCGCGGAGCGCATCCTTCCAGTGGTGCCCACAGGCACCGCAGGTCAGGTGCCTCCTACTCGTGGATCAGTCCCGCGCTGCTGGTCATGGCCGGTGACGACAACACCCGGCGTCTCGGTGGGGGTGTCCATGCCGGGCGGGACGAAGAACAATGCGCGCACGATGAGATCGGCGGCTTCCGCAGCGTCCAACTTCGCTGATTCGGCCGTGATGCGCCAGGTGGCGCTGAACTGACCCGTGCTCGCCACCTCACCGGGAACAGGGAGCCACCCCCTGGCCGTCAGCGTCCGGCTCCAACCCTTGCGTGCGTTGGGCCCACTATGCGGGATGAGGTCCACGATCATCGCTGGCGCGGGCTTGCCCCAAAGAAGTTCGCCGGTGTGCCCTTCAAGCGCTTGACGGTGGGGACCTTCGCCACGGGTCTCAGGGGTGATCACGGTGGTCAGCGTGGAGGTCGCGTCGTCCCAAGCAATCTCGATGAACGGACCGCTCAGCGCTGCGAGCTGACGTCTCGCGCTCGCGAGTGACGTGACGGCGGAGAGCAGGTCGGCCTCCAACCACTGGCGCAGAGGCGGCTCCGCGGGGGCCGTCTCGGTGGGGGGCAGGTCGATACGCGGTGACATGAGTGCAACCTAATAGTTCGTGCGCGACACGGGTGCGGTGAGTCACGTCCTCGTACGTGATGCTGGTCGTTTTCTTCGTTGTCGGCGTCATGGCCCAGCTCATCAATACCGTTGTGGGCTGGGTCAGGAGTCCGACGGCGCTGTGCGCGAGTATCGACCAGCCCGCACATCCTGTAGAACACTGCGTGCTTGCCCTGGACCGTGGCATCTGGTGCCCATCCCATGAGTCGCGCGACCGGTCGCCGTCGCGGGACCCCGTGGTCAAATCCCTGGGAGTGGTGTAGCGGCACCGCGTGATGCATTCACGAACTAGAGCCTCCTGAACTGCATGCACGGCGAGGTTGCCGACCCGCTTGCGAACAAGGTGGCGACGTCACGATCTGGGTGGGGCGCCGCTTTCGTGCCGCCGGTGGGCAGCAGCTTGGGTCGCGCGTGGGCCGTTAGCGGAGCGGAGCCGTGCTGGCGCGGACGATCAGCGGAGCAGGCACGACGACGTTGCGGTCGACGAGCGTCGCGCGGCTGCGGATCTGCTCGAGGAGCAGGCGCACGAGCTCCTCGCCCACCTGCGTGAAGTCCTGCCGGACGGTGGTCAGCGGCGGCCACAGGTGCGAGGCGAGAGGGATGTCGTCGAAGCCGACGACCGAGACGTGCTGCGGCACGCGGCGCCCGGCCTCGTGCAGCGCGTGGAGCAGGCCCGTAGCCATCTCGTCGTTGGCGGAGAACACGGCCGTCACGTCGTCGTCGGCCGCCAGCACCCGGCCGGCCGCGTACCCGGACTCCGCCGACCAGTCGCCCTGGACGGGCTCGGGGATCCGGCGGCCCGACTGCGCGAGCGTCGTGCGCCACGCCTGGGCGCGCAGCTGAGCGGGTCCTGACTCGGGCGGCCCGGCGAGCAGGTGCACGGTTCGGTGGCCGAGGTCGAGCAGGTGCTGGACGGCGGCGGCCGCGCCCGTCACCTGGTCGGCGCCGACGGCGGGGTGGTGGCCGACGAAGCGCGAGTCCGCGACGACGACCGGCGTGCGGGCGGGCAGCGACAGGCTCGTGGGCGTCGCCGTCTCGGCGCGCACGATGATGAGGCCGTCGACGCTCTGGTTGCTCAGGCGCTGCAACGCCGCGGTCACGTCGTCCGGCGACGGGGACGCCACGTCGACGAGGTTGACGGTGTACCCCTCGCGCCGGGCGGCGTCGACGATCGCGTCGACCGTGCTCGACTCGCCGGTGCGGGCCAGGCGGTGCACGACGACACCGATGGCCGCGAAGCTGCCGGTGCGCAGGGCGCGGGCGGCGTGGTTGGGGGCGTAGCCGAGCCGCTCCATCGCATCCAGCACGCGGCTGCGGGTCGCGGGAAGGACGTTCTCGGCGCCGTTCGACACGCGGGAGACCGTCTGAGCCGAGACACCGGCCAGCCGCGCGACGTCGCCGATCGACGCGCCGGCCCGGCGGGCGGGCGGAGATCCGCCGGGCGTGGTGTGATCGGTCGACGACGAAGCCATAGGGTGACCCTAGGCCATGTTGACGTGAACACGACGGAATTCGCGAGGCGCGGATCGGCTCGCGCGGGTAGATTGGCTGGTCAAGAGGCTGCGATTGACCACAGCGCCGGGTGCGTGACACCATCTGCACCGGAATGATGTTGACGTTAACACGCAGGAGGTCCATCGTGGCAGGCGCACAGCGCGACGAAGCGCAGGACGCTGTTCCCGCCGATGCCGGGAGGGTGTCGACCGTCGTCGACGGACGTCGCGGCGACGGCCCGCGCTTCACCTCCACCCGCATGGCCGACGGCCGCGAGCTGATCTACGTGGACGACAGCGAGCCGTACCTGTCCGGCGAGCAGACCCGACGCCTCGACGACCCGCGCCCGCTCGGCGACCGTTTCGCGCCGGTCGAGGGCCCGGACGGCACGACGACGCCCTTCGTCGGCCCGCAGATGCGACTGGACCCGCTCACGGGCGAGTGGATCCCCATGGCGTCGCACCGCATGAACCGCACGTTCCTGCCGGCCGCCGACTCCTGCCCGCTGTGCCCCGCCAAGCCCGGCGCCGCGTACAGCGACGGCGAGATCCCGGACACCGCGTACGACGTGGCCGTCTTCGAGAACCGCTTCGCCGCGCTCATGCAGGTGCCGGGGGAGTCGCTCGAGCCGGTCGCGCTCGACGGCGACGACCTCTGGCAGGTGCGGCCCGCGGCGGGTCGCTGCGAGGTCGTCGTCTTCTCGAGCGACCACGACTCGTCGTTCACCGACCTCCCGGTCGAGCGTGTCCGCACCATCGTCGACACGTGGGCCCAGCGCACGCAGGCGCTGCAGGAGCTGCCCGGCATCGAGCAGGTCTTCGTCTTCGAGAACCGTGGCCGCGAGATCGGCGTGACGCTGCCGCACCCGCACGGCCAGATCTACGCACTGCCGTACGTGACGCCGCGGACCACCGCGATGCTCCGCCAGGCCGGGGCCTACAAGGACCGCACGGGCGGAAACCTGCTGGCCGACGTCCTGGCCGCCGAGCTGCGCGCCCGCGTCCGCGTGGTCCTCGAGTCCGAGCACTGGGTGGCCTACGTCCCCGCCGCCGCGAAGTGGCCGGTGGAGGTCCACCTGGCGCCGCGCCGCGACGTCCCGGACCTGCCGGCGCTCACCGACGACGAGCGCGACGACCTCGCCGCGACGTACTCCGCGCTGCTGGGCCGGCTCGACCGCTTCTTCGTCGACCCGGACAGCGGCGAGCCCATCCCGCTGCCCTACATCTCCGGCTGGCACCAGGCCGTCGTCGGCGAGGGCCGCGAGCTCGGCCGCCTGCACCTGCAGGTCTTCTCGGTGCTGCGCGCGCCCGGGAAGCTGAAGTACCTGGCCGGCGTCGAGTCCGGCATGGCCGCATGGATCAGTGACACGACGCCCGAGCGCATCGCCGCCCGTCTGCAGGAGCTCGCATGAACCAGATCCCCGCCTGGACCACCGCCGAGGGCGCCGAGCGTGCCCGGGCCGCCTTCCGCGACGCGTTCGACGCAGAGGCGGCCGGCGTGTGGGCTGCGCCGGGCCGCGTGAACCTCATCGGCGAGCACACCGACTACAACGGCGGCCTGTGCCTGCCCATCGCGCTCGCGCACCGCACGTATGTCGCGCTGTCGCCGGTGGCCGACGCGCGGATCGCGTTGACCTCGCGTCAGGAGGACGGTGTGTGGACGGCCGCGGTCGACGAGGTCGGCCCCGGGAGCGTCGACGGCTGGCCCGGCTACGCCGCCGGCGTCTCCTGGGCGCTCGCGCAGGACGGTCGCGCCCTGGGCGGGTACCGCGCCGCGGTCGACTCGTGCGTCCCGTACGGCGCCGGCCTGTCGTCGTCTGCCGCGCTCGAGTCCGCGTTCGCGGTCGCGTTCGACGACGTCTTCGACCTGGGTCTGGAGGCCGACGACGACGCCCGCGCGTCGCTCGTCGCGGCGTGCATCCGTGCCGAGAACGAGGTCGCGGGCGCCAACACCGGCGGCATGGACCAGTCCGCGGCGCTGCTCTCGCACGACGGCACGGCACTGCTGCTCGACATGCGCGACGGCAGCCGCACCCACATCCCGTTCGACCTCGCCGCGGACGGCCTCGCGCTGCTCGTCATCGACACGCGCGCGCCGCACCAGCTCGTCGACGGCCAGTACGGCCAGCGCCGCGCGACGTGCGAGGCAGCGGCGCAGCGCCTCGGCGTCCCGACGCTGCGCGAGATCGCGCCCGACCGGCTCGAGGACGCTCTGCACGACCTCGAGGGCGTCACGCTGCCGGACGGCACGGAGGTCGACGCCGACGTCGTGCGGCGCCGCGTGCGGCACGTCGTGACGGAGATCGCGCGTGTCGAGGAGTTCGTCGGCCTGCTGCGCGACGGTCGCGTGCGCGAGGTCGGACCCGTGATGGACGCGTCGCACGTCTCGCTGCGCGACGACTACGAGGTCACGGTCTCCGAGCTGGACGTGGCGGTCGAGACGGCGCGCGCTGCCGGCGCCTACGGTGCCCGCATGACGGGCGGCGGGTTCGGCGGGTCGGCGATCGCGCTGGTGGAGGCCGACGCGGTCGACGCCGTCAGCGCGGCCGTGAGCGCCGCGTTCGCGGAGCGAGGATGGACGGAGCCGGGGTTCCTGGCTGCGACGGGCGACGGGGCTGCGGCCCGCGTCGAGACGGAGGAGTGACGTGAGCACCTGGTTGGTCACCGGCGGAGCGGGCTACATCGGCGCGCACATCGTGCGGGCGTTCGTCGCCCAGGGCCTGGACGTCGTGGTCGTCGACGACCTGTCCAGCGGGCACGAGTCCTTCGTCCCCGACGGTGTGCCGTTCGTGCGCACGACGATCCTCGACACCGACGCGCTGACGGCCGCGATGCGCGAGCACCAGGTCGCCGGCGTGGTGCACCTGGCCGGGTTCAAGTACGCCGGCGTCAGCGTCCAGCGCCCGCTGCACACCTACGAGCAGAACGTGGCGGGGACAGCCTCCGTGCTCGCGGCCATGGCGGAGGCGGGCGTGGGCTCGCTCGTGTTCTCGTCGTCGGCCGCCGTCTACGGGACGCCCGACGTCGCCCAGGTCACGGAGGCCACGCCGACGGCGCCCGAGTCGCCCTACGGCGAGAGCAAGCTGATCGGTGAGTGGCTGCTGCGCGACCAGGCGCGTGCGACCGCCGACGCCGACGTGCCGCTGCGGCACACGAGCCTGCGGTACTTCAACGTCGTGGGCTCCGGCGACGAGGCCGTCGTCGACACGAGCCCGCACAACCTGTTCCCGCTAGCGCTGAACGCGGTCGCTCAGGGGCGCACGCCCAAGGTCTTCGGCGACGACTACGACACGCCCGACGGCTCCTGCGTGCGCGACTACGTGCACGTGGCCGACGTCGCCGCCGCGCACGTCGCGGCCGCGCGCGCCCTCGAGGCGGGCCGCACGCTCGAGCCCGCCTACAACCTCGGCAGCGGCGACGGTGTCTCGGTGAAGCAGATCATGGCCGCGGTCGCCGAGGTCACGGCGGTCGACTTCACGCCGGAGATCGCGCCCCGGCGCCCGGGGGACCCGGCGCGCATCGTCGCGTCCGGAGAGCTCGCCGCCCGCGACCTGGACTGGCAGATGCGCCACGACCTGACCCAGATGGTCGCGAGCGACTGGGCCGCCCGCCGCCACCTCGAGTAATCCTCAGACTGTCGTGTCGGTGGCACGCCGTAGGTTCGCGCCATGGGGGATCCGACTGAGAAGACTGTCAGGGGCAGGCTGCAGGACGCGAAGGCGGACGCGGAGGCGGACCTGCCGGGAGGTCGTGCAGGTCTCGTAGCCGGTTGGTGGCTGCGGGTGGCACGTCCTTGGTCGCGGACGATCTTGGGTGTCTTGGCTCTCGTCGTTCCGGTCGTGATCCTGGTCGCGACGGGTGCGGACGACTGGTGGAGCTTCCCGACGGCAGCCGTGGTGGAGGTGATGCTGCTCAGGCCGGCGCTATGGGGCGTCGACCGCAGCACGGTGGGGTTCATGCGCCTCGACCGCGTGGTCTCGGTGTTCGGGGCTGTGATTCTGTGCCTCGCGCTCACGTTCGGTGTTCTCTTCGCTGCGCTCACGGCCATCGCGGCTGTCGTCGACCGCCTTCCTGCGGCGTACGTGTTCGCCCTCTTCGCAGTAGCACTGTTCATGTTCGCGCAGGCGTTCGAGGAGCCGCCCATCAGCTCAGCCCGGACGATCGGGGGACCAGTCCTGGTGCTGCTTCCTTACCGCCTCGCATGGTGCGTCATGATCGCGTGGAGCCTCGCGGCCGTGGTCGCGGCTGTCGAAGCCGAGGTGATCCCGACGGTGGCAGGCGTGACTGTCGGTGCGACTGTTGTGACGGGTGCCCTCGCGGGTCTGGTCGCTTCGATGCGGCGCCAGCGTCGTGTCGTCACCGAAGCGGTGTCTGCGGTTGATGCGCTCTATGGCGTTCTCGCGGCGGATGAAGCTTCCCGGCGGGACGTGATCGACGCACATCTTCGTGTCGATCGAGCGCTGGTGACCCGGTTCGCTGTCGGGGTGCCGTTCTTCAGCGTCTCGCTGGCTGGAGCGGATCTGCGCCGCGCCGCGATGAAGTACGTCGACAGACTGACACACGATGACGAGATCGACCGTGTCGTGTACGCGTGGGAGACCCACCTCGACGCGCGGCTCAGGGCGGCGAGTCCACGAGCCCTCAAACGCGAGCTGCGGGCACATTGCCGTGAAGTCCGACGTCGGCTCTCAGCGCACGTCGACGTCGGAAGCTGATCGCCCGCTCGTGACGTCAGGAGACGTGCGAGATCGTGGTGCGGGGCGGCGGGTCCAGCCGCGCTTGGAGCGGCGGCGGCCGACGAGGCGGCAGACGACGTAGATCACGAACGAGATGGTCGTGACGTAGGGGCTGATGGGCACGTTGCCGCCCAGCGCCAGCAGGATGCCGCCGACGGCGCTGGTGACGGCGAAGACCACGCTGAGCACCGGCACCATCAGACGCGACGCGCTGATCTGCGTGGCCGCCGCAGCGGGCGTGATGAGCAGCGACAGCACCAGCAGCGCGCCGACGACCTGCACGGCCATCGCGACGGCCAGGCCGAGCAGCAGCATGAAGACGAAGGACAGGGCGCGCGTCGGGACGCCGCGGGCGGCGGCCACGTCCGGGTCGACGGAGGCGAACGTGAGCGGCCGCCAGATCACGAGCAGCCCCGCGATGACGACCGCGGAGATGGCGACGAGCACGCCCAGGCGGGCGTCGTCGACGGCCACGATCTGACCCGTGAGCAGGCCGAACTTGTTGGCGGCGCGGCCGGGGTACAGGGACAGGAACAGCACGCCGAGCCCCAGCCCGAAGGGCATGAGGACGCCGATGATCGAGTTCCGATCGCGCGCCCGGGTGCCCAGCACGCCGATGAGCAGCGCCGCCAGCACCGAGCCGAGCACCGAGCCGAGGACCACGTCGATCCCGAACAAGAGTGCCGCGGCGGCCCCCGCGAACGACAGCTCGCTGATGCCGTGCACGGCGAACGCCAGGTCGCGCTGCATGACGAAGACGCCGATCAGTCCGCCGACGAGCCCCAGGACCGCGCCGGCGATGATCGAGTTGTGCACGAGCGAGAGCAGCTCGCCGTAGTCGTCGAAGTTGAACATGCGGCTCCACCAGTCGTCACCGGAGGCGGTGAGGGTGGAGGTGGCCACGGTGGAGGCGGCGAGCTGGGCGATCATTCGTGGGCCTCGTCGACGTGGTGGGTGTGCTCGTCGCCGCCGACGATCAGGACGCGGCCCTGCGAGCGCAGCACCTCGACCGGCGTGCCGTACAGCGCGGTGAGGTTGGCTGAGGTCAGTACGTCGTCGGGCGCGCCGATCGCGTGGCCGGCGGGGGCGAGGTAGAGCACGCGGTCCGTCCAGGGCAGCACGGGGTTGATCTCGTGCGTGACGAACACGATGGCCGTCCCGGTCGCCTCGCGGGTCTCGTGGATGAGCGCCGTGACCTCGTGCTGGTGACGCAGGTCCAGGGACAGCAGGGGCTCGTCGCACAGCAGCAGCGCGGGGCTCGTGCCGAGCGCCTGCGCGATGCGGACGCGCTGCTGCTCTCCGCCCGAGAGCAGCCCGAGGGGGACGTCGGCGTACGACGTCGCACCGACGGCCGCGAGCAGCTCGTCGACCCGCGCCCGGTGCGAGCGCAGGCCAGGCCCCCATCGGTCCCCGTCGATCCCCATCCGGACCAGGTCACGGGCGCGCACGGGCGTCGCAGGGTCGATGAGCCGCTGCTGCGGGATGTAGCCGACGGACTTGCTGCCACGTCGGGCCGGTCGGCCGAGGATCTCGAGGCGGCCGTCGGTCAGCGGCTGCAGGCCCAGGATCGCGCGCAGCAGGCTCGTCTTGCCTGACCCGTTGGGGCCCAGCACGGTGAGGAACTCGCCGACGCCGACGGTGAGGTCCAGGCCGGACCACACGCTGCGCTCGCCGTACGCGAGCCCGGCGCCCGTGAGGGCAAGGGGGGCAGCGGTGCTCACGACGCCAGCGCGCTGCTCACCGCGTCGAGGTTCGCCGTCATCCACGAGACGTAGTCTGTGCCCTCCGGCATCGTCTCGGTGACAGGGACCACGGGCGTGCCGGACTTCTTGGCCGCCGCGAGCACGAGCTCGGTCTGGGATCCGGTGGTCTGCTCGTTGTAGACCAGCGCCCTGACGGCGTGGTCGGTGAACAGAGCGAGAGTCTCCCGCAGGACCGTGGGCGGGACGTCGGTCTCCTCCTCGATCGCCTCGGAGAACGCCTCGGGCGTCTTGTCGACAAGCCCGGCGTTCTCCAGCAGGTAGAGCGGCACGGGCTCGGTGATCGCGACGCCCTCGCCGCCGTGCGCGGCCTTGATCGCGTCGCTGCCCGCGACGAGCGTGTCGATGTCGGTACCGAACGACGCGGCGTTCTTCGTGTAGGTCGCGGCGTGGTCCGGGTCGATCGTGGCGAGCTCGTCGGCGATCGCGTCGGCCACCTTGGCCATCGAGCCGAAGTCGTACCAGACGTGCTCGTTGAGCTCCTCGCCCACGGCGGCGGTCTTGCCGGAGACGTCGACCGCGTTCACCACGACGGGGTCCGTGCTCACCGCGTCGAGCATCGTGTCGACGAAGTCGTCGTACCCGCCGCCGTTCTCGACCACCAGCGCCGCCTTGGACAGCAGCAGCTGGGTGTGCGCGCTCGGCTCGAACGAATGGGGGTCCGCGGCGGGGTCGTCGACGATGGACGTCACGCTCACCAGGTCACCGCCCACCCGGGATGCGATGTCGCCGTACACGTTGGTGGAGGTCACAACGGCGACGGTCCCGTTGCCGTCGCCGGTCGCGGTGGCGTCGCCCGACGAGCAGGCCGCGAGCCCGAGCGCGAGCCCGACCGCGGTGGTGGCTGCGAGCAGCGTGGTGGTCCTCGTCATGGCGGTGCGCGTCCTAGCGATAGGGGACGCCGACGGGATCAGCGGCGTGCCGCCACTCTAAACGAGAACGAATATCGATAGCAACTAGCGGTCAGGCCGAGCCGCGCTCGACCAGCGTCGGGTCGAAGATCGCCGCGCTCGGGCGACCGCCGGGCTCGTCCAGCTGGGCGAGCAGCAGGCGCGCCATCTCCGCGGCCATCGTCTCGATCGGCTGGCGGACCGTCGTGAGCGTCGGGCGGCACATGAGCGCGGACGTGCTGTCGTCGAAACCCACCACCGCGACGTCGTCGGGCACGGTCAGCCCGCGCTCCTGTGCCGCGAGGATCGCGCCCACCGCCATGTTGTCGTTCGACGCGAACACCCCGTCGACGTGGTGCTCGGTCAGCAGGCGGGCCATGGCCGCGGACCCGCTCTCGACCGAGAACGTGCCGGCGACCGACGGGACGTAGGCCACGCCGTGGCGAGCCATCGCCTCACGGAAGCCGACGAGGCGGTCCTCCGCGCCCGGGATGTCGAGCGGGCCGGTGACGATGCCGACGCTGCGACACCCGCGCGCCACGAGCCGGTCCGCGGCCAGCGCGCCACCAGCGAGGTTGTCGACGTCGACGTAGCTGAGCGGCAGCGGGTGGTCGGGGCGGGAGAACAGGACGACGGGGATCCCCGCGTCGGTGAGCAGCTGGGGGAGCGGGTCGCCGGCCTGCGCCGAGACGAGCAGGACGCCGTCGGCGCTGCCCTCGCGCACGTACGACACGACGCGGCTGCGCTCCTCGTCGGTGACGGCGAGCATCAGCACCGGGTGCACGTCGCGCGGCCGCAGCGAGCTCATGAGGCCCCCGGCGACGCGGCCGAAGAACGGGTCGGCCAGCACCTCGCCCGGCCCCCACGGGCCGGAGTGGCTGGTGTCGCTGCCGGAGACGACGACGAGCACCGTGTCCGACCGGCGCGTCACGAGCGCCCGTGCCGCACGGTTGGGCACGTACCCCGTCTTCGCGATGGCGTCGTTGACCGCCTCGACGATGTGCGCGGCCACGCCGGCCTTGCCGTTGACGACGCGCGACACGGATGCCCGGGACACCCCCGCGACCGCGGCGACGTCCTCGAGCGTGCTCACGCGGGGGGTGGGGGAGTCGTCGGGCACGGTGGCACGGTATCGCCGCGAGGGCCCGCGCGTCAGCCGTCCTGGCTGGTCGGAGGGCTGTGCCGCGCGGGCTCGTCCGGTTCGTCCGACCTTCGGGTGACGTTTCGGCAACGTCCCGATCTCGTCCTTGCCGTGGGGCCATGCCGGTCCTCATACTTCCGACGAAGCCAGAGAGCGCTCTCTGGTCAGGTTCCGCTCGACGACGAGCGCGCGAGCCGGTCGACGACGACCGCACCCCAGGAGGTTCGATGTCCCTGACCACCACCACGTGGCGGCCGTCCGCACGGCGCCGGTGGACGGCCGCAGCCGTCGCCGCGTCGTTCGTCGCCGCCGGCCTCGTCGCCGGGACGGGCGCGAGCGTCGCCTCCGCCGCACCGTCCTACGTCATCCTGTCCCAGGGCAAGACCGCGACGGCGTCCAGCACCGCGGGCGTCACCAGCTACCTGGCGAGCGAGGCCGTGGACGGGAACGCCGGCTCGCGCTGGCAGAGCAGTGACGGCGACCCGCAGTGGCTGCAGGTCGACCTGGGCTCCGCGCAACAGGTCAGCCGCGTGGTCCTGGACTGGGAGACGGCTCGCGCCAAGGCGTACACGGTCGACGTGTCCACGGACGGCTCGACGTGGACCAGCGTCTACACCGCGACGAGCGCCGATGCCGACAGCGGCGGCGGGCACTACCGCCGCGTCGTCGACCTGGCCGACGCCGTCACCGCCCGCTACGTGCGGATGGACGCGACCGCTCGCGAGACGCCGTGGAACTACTCGCTGTACGAGCTCCAGGTCTACGGCCGCGGCGCCGACGTCCCCGACGCCGAGCCGGTCGCCGTGGTCAGAACCGGCGACGACACGTGGCAGCTCCAGGTCGGCGGCAAGCCGTGGCTCGTCAAGGGCCTGACGTGGGGCCCGTCGTCGTCGATCACGGACGCCCAGCTCGACGCCTACCTCGACCAGCTCGTCGCGGCCGGCGTCAACACGATCCGCACGTGGGGGACCGACGCGTCCTCCGAGCGCCTCCTCACGCACGCTGCGGTCAAGGGGATCAAGGTCATCGCCGGCTTCTGGGTGCAGCCCGGCGGTGGCCCCGGCAGCGGTGGATGCCCGGACTTCGTGACCCCGAGCGCGGCGGACACGACCTACCTGAACGCCGTGATCAGCGACGTCAAGAAGTACGTGGCGATGTACAAGGACAACGCGGGCGTCCTCATGTGGGACATCGGCAACGAGTCGATCAACGGCCTGAACAGCTGCTACGGGCCCGGCGTCGCCGGCGGTTCGGCCCAGAAGCTCGAGGACGAGCGCAACGCGTACGCGGCGTTCATCGAGACCGCCGTCCAGGCCGCGAAGTCGGTCGACACGACGCACCCCGTCACCTCCACGGACGCCTACGTCGGCGCGTGGAAGTACTACAAGGCGCACACCCCGTCCCTCGACCTGCTGGCCGTGAACTCCTACGGTGCGATCGACGGTGTCCATGACGCGTGGGTGGCGGGCGACTACGGCAAGCCGTACGTCGTCACGGAGGCCGGGCCCGACGGGGAGTGGGAGGTGCCCGACGACGCCAACGGCGTGCCCACCGAGCCGTCGGACGTGGCCAAGGCGGCCGGCTACACGCGCGCCTGGCAGCAGGTCACCGACCACCCGGGCCAGGCGCTCGGCGCCACCATGTTCCACTTCGGCGTCGAGAAGGACCTCGGCGGCGTGTGGCTCAACGTCCTGACCGGCGGGGAGAAGCGACTCGGGTACTACGCGCTCGCGCAGGCGTACGGCGGCACGGCGGCGCACGACGACCAGCCGCCCGTGATCTCGTCGATGACGGTCCCGTCCGGCAAGGTCGCGCCGGGGTCGACGTTCACGGTCTCGGCCGCGGCGACGGATCCTGACGGCGACGACATCTCCTACGAGGTCGACCTGTCCGGTGCGTACGCGAACGGGAACAGCCAGCTGGTCGCCGCGAACGCCGTCGACAAGGGCAACGGGACGTTCCAGGTGACCGCCCCCCAGGCGCCCGGCGTGTGGAAGGTCTACGTGCTGGCTCGCGACGGGCACGGAAACGTCGGTATCGAGACGCGTTCGGTGAATGTCGCGGACACGGCGACCAACCTCGCGCTGCACCGGCCCGCGACCTCGTCGCCCGATGCCCAGTTCCCGGCCGCGAACGCGGTCGACGGCTACGCCGGCACCAAGTACGGGTCGTACGTGGACGGCGACAACGGCTGGAAGGGGCGCGACGACGAGTGGTTCCAGGTCGACCTGGGCCAGACCACGTCCATCGACCGCGTGAAGATCGCCTGGGAGGGTGCCTACGGCAAGTCCTACGACATCCAGACGTCCACCGACGGCACGCACTGGACCACGGCCGGCCAGGTGCGGGCGCAGACCCTGACGTCCTTCCCGGCGTGGGTCGAGCACACGTTCACTCCGGTCGACGCCCGCTACGTGCGGCTCCAGGGGATCGCGCGCGGCACCGCCTACGGCTACTCGTTCTACGAGTTCCAGGTCTTCGGCACGGGCGACGGTGACCAGCCGCCGACCGGCACCGACGGCTGCTCGACGGACGTCACGGCGGGTGCGACCGCCACCGCCTCGAGCGAGCAGGACACGGTCAACCACGACCGCCAGGCCCTCTTCGCCGTCGACGGCGTCTACCAGCAGGACGACAGCACGCCCCGCTGGGGCAGCGCTCTGGACCCGACCAGGAACTACGCGGGCACCGACGACGAGTGGCTGCAGGTGACGCTGGCCCAGCCGCAGACCGTGTGCGCCGTGAAGCTCCAGTGGGAGGCCGCCTACGGCAGGTCGTACGACATCGAGGTGTCGTCGGACGGCCAGTCGTGGACGACCGCCGCCGCGGTCCGTGACCAGCTCCTGACGCAGTTCCCGGCGACCGTCACGCACCCGTTCGCACCGGTCACCGCCCAGTACGTCCGCATGAAGGGCATCACTCGCGGCACCGCGTACGGGTGGTCGATCTTCGAGATGCGCGTCCTCGCCGGCACGAGCACGACGGATCCGGGGACAGGCCCTGGGACGGATCCGGTCGTGTATCACCCCACGGTGTCCGCGGCTGCGTCGGCGGTGATCGGGTCGTCGTTGAAGGTCACGGGTTCGGGGTTCGCGAAGGGGGAGCGGGTCTCGGTGTCGTTGGGCTCGTCGACGGCGACGGTGACGGCCTCGTCGACCGGTGCGGTATCGGCGTCGGTGAAGGCTGCCGACGTGGGGCTGCAGTCGTTGTCGGTGCGTGGTGCGGTCTCGAAGGTGACCGTGAAGCGGTCGGTGACGGTGTCGAAGGCTGCCGCGAGGGCGACGGTGAAGGTGTCGTCGGCGAAGGTGCCGTACGGCAAGAAGCTGACCGTGAAGGTGACGGTGGCCGGTCCGGCGGGTGTGCCGTCGGGGTCGGTGCAGTTCTTCGACGGTGCGAGGAAGCTCGGCAAGCCGGTGAAGCTGGCGGGCGGGGTGGCGCGGGTGTCGTCGTCGACCCTCAAGGTCGGTACGCACAGGCTGAAGGCAAGCTACGCAGGCTCGGGGACGTACGCGAAGGTGGCGTCTGCGGCGGTGACCGTCAAGGTGGCCAAGGCGAAGGTCACCTCGGTGAAGGTCTCGGCGAAGAAGTACGTCACGGGCGCGCACCCGGTCGTGACCGTCACGGTCGGCAGGCTCGACAACGGCAAGCGGGCCTCCGGCACGGTGAAGGTTTACTTGAACGGCAAGAAGGTCGCGTCGGTCAGGCTGTCCTCGTCACGCTCGTCGGTCAAGGTGACGCTGCCCCGCACGTCGCTCTCGTCGGTCGAGGTCAGGGCCACGTTCGTGCCCAAGAAATCGACGGTCGTCTCTTCGAAGAGCTCGAAGACGACGACGGTCCGCTCGCGCTGACGCGTTCGGGCGCCGGCTGATCCCGCTCGGCCGGCGCCTGGATGTGGGCCCACCGTCTCGCGTTGCGTCGAGCAGCGTTCTTCTCGCTCTGCGCGCAGAACGCTGCACACGGCGACGCGGGCGCGGGATCGGTGCGGGTTCTGACCGAGTCGTCCCCCTGATCGGGTGACATTTCAGCAACGTCGTAGAGCGCTCTCTTGCGCAAGGGTTTGCGCGCTCTCCATACTTCGGACGACACCAGAGAGCGCTCTCTGCCTCAGTGTCTGCACGTGCCCCGCTCAAGGACGAGTACAGCCCGGTCGACGACGACCGCGCGACAGGAGGTTCGATGTCCCCCACCCCCACGATCGGGCGGCGCCTGGCGCCGCACTGGCGAGCGGCCACGGCCGCCGTCGGGACGATCTCGCTGGTCACCGCCGGGCTGGTCGCCAGCGCCGGTGCTGCCGGCGCCGCCGACGACGTCGTGCTCTCGCAGGGCAAGACGGTGACGTCGTCGGAGACGAACGCGACGAACGACGGCCTCCCGGCTGCGGCCGTCGACGGAAAGCTCGACACCCGCTGGGAGAGCAAGCACGGCGTCGACCCCGCGTGGCTCGAGGTCGACCTCGGCGGCGCGAAGCAGGTCGACAGCGTCGTCCTCGACTGGGAGGCGGCGCGGGCATCGGCGTACTCGGTCTCCGTGTCCACCGACGACGTCACGTGGACGAAGGTGTTCGAGACGGAGACCGCCGACCCGGAGTCGAGCACCTCGCACTTCCGTCGGACGGTCACGCTCGACGAGCCGACGACCGCACGCTACGTCCGCATGGACGGCACGGCGCGCGAGATGGACTACGGCTACTCGCTCTGGGAGTTCGAGGTCTACGGGCCCGACGGCCAGACGACGGACCCCGGCACCGACCCCGGAACGGACCCGGGGACGGACCCCGGCACCGACCCTGACGCTGAGGCACCGACGGGCACCGACATCCCCGCGGGCAAGGAGTGCACGCAGGACGTGACCGGTGCGGGCGTGACGGCGACCGCGTCGTCGGGCGACAACCCGGGCCTGTCGGTGGACGGCGACACGAGCACCCGTTGGGGCAGCGCGCTGGAGCAGGGCACCTGGGCCGGCCAGGACGACGAGTGGTTCCAGGTGGACCTGAAGTCGACGAAGGCGCTCTGCGGTGTGCAGATCCTCTGGGAGGGCGCGTACGGCAAG
>Ga0160458_100483_pt1 | contig 16643 bp, 9 predicted proteins | sample HID1973I_E6MG_FD_108247 | JGI IMG/M metagenome (GOLD analysis project Ga0160458, IMG submission 108247) | Enriched mosquito-associated microbial communities from UW Madison campus, WI, USA - HID1973I_E6 MG | ecosystem: Host-associated > Arthropoda: Insects > Digestive system > Unclassified ...
CCGCAGGGCCTGTTCGGCGCCGTTCAGGGCGAGGGCGCGTACCTCGTCGCGGTCGGCCCGCAGCACCAGCCGGCGCTGCACCTCGGAGGTGGGGTTGAACACCTGGAGGACCGCGCGGCGGGCGCCGCGCAGGCACCGCACGGTGCGGTCGATGAAGTCCTGGCGGATGGGCGCCATCACCTGGACGACCACGTCGTCGGGTATGGCGTCGTCCTCGATGAGGTGGCGGACGAAGTCGTGGTCGTCGCGGGAGGCCGTCGGGTAGCCGACCTCGATCTCCTTGAAGCCCATCGCCACGAGGAGGTCGAACATCTTGCGCTTGCGGCCGACATCCATGGGGTCGATGAGCGCCTGGTTGCCGTCGCGCAGGTCGACGCTGCACCACAGCGGCGCCTTGCGGGCCACCCGGTCCGGCCACGTACGGTCGGCGAGGCCGATGGGCCGGTACGGGAGGTACTTGGCGGCCGGCATCAGGCTGGGGCGCTGCACTCCCCGGTCCGCCCGTTCGCGTTCCTGTTCTCGTTCTCTTCCCGCGCTTCCCGTTCTTCCTGGTTCGCTGGTGTCCATGTGCGCTGTGCCTTTCCTTTGGTCTTCCATGGGGAACGGAAAGCGCCGTGCGGGAGGAGAGGTCCGCACGGCGCTTCCGGATCGGGGCCGGTCCGGCCGTCAGTCGCGGAGTTCGAGGGTGCAGCACTTCACGCTGCCGCCGCCCTTGAGGAGTTCGGACAGGTCGACGCCTATGGGCGCGAAGCCCCGCTCACCGAGCTGACGGATCAGCCCGGTGGCGGACTCGGGGAGGACGACATGGCGCCCGTCGCTCACCGCGTTGAGCCCGAAGACCGCCGCGTCGGCCGGGGAGGCGAGGACGGCGTCGGGGAACAGCCGCCGCAGGACCTCCAGGCTGCCCGGCGAGAACGCGGCCGGGTTGTACATGACCTCGTCGCCGTCGAGCACCGCCAGCGCGGTGTCGAGGTGGTAGTACGCGGGGTCCACGAGGCGCAGGCCGACGACCGGGCGGCCGAAGAACTCCTGTGCCTCGGTGTGGGCGTCGCGGGAGCTGCGGAAGCCGTGGCCGGCGAGGACGAAGCTGTCAGTGACCAGGAAGTCGCCCTCCCCCTCGTTCACGTAGCGGGGGTCATGGCATTCGCGGTAACCGTTCGCCCGGAACCAGTCGAGGTAGGCGGGGCCCTCGGGCACGCGCTCGGTGTTGCGGAAGCGGGCGCCGAGGACCTTGCCGCCGACGACGGTGGCGCCGTTGGCCGCGTAGACCATGTCGGGCAGCCCCGGGACGGGGTCGATGAGCTCGACCGTGTGTCCGAGGTCGAGGTAGAGGGAGCGCAGCCGCTCCCACTGGGTCACCGCGAGCGCGGTGTCGACCGGTTTGCCGGGGTCCATCCAGGGGTTGATGGCGTAGGTGACGTCGAAGGCGCTGGGCCGGCACATCAGATAGCGCCGGGGTCGCGCGGTCCTGCCGGCGGGCGCGGTGGCCGCGGTCATGTCGCTCCAGATGGTGGAAGGGGTACGGGGGCGGCGCCCGGTGGCGGTGCGGGCGCGGGCTTCAGTCGACGGGCCAGGAGCCGTAGGTGCGCAGCCCGTACAGCAGGGGCCGCGGCTCGGCGAGTTCGGTGATGCGGAAGACCTCGCCGAAGACCATGTGCTGCCCTCCGATGCGTACGGAGTGCACGATGCGGCAGTCCGCGACGGCGTGCGCGGCCCGGGTCAGGTGGGGGCCGCCGGCGCCCTCGGGAAGGGACCAGTCAACGGAGTCGAAGCGGTCGGGGTCGCCGGAGGCGAACAGCTCGGCGCTGCCGCGGCCCTCGGCGTGCAGGAGGTTGACGGTGAACCGGCCGCGTTGGAGGGCGGCGGCCAGGGTGGGGCTCTCGCCGCGCATCCCGACGGCGAGGGTGGGGGGCTCCACGGTCACGCTGCACAGCGCGGAACACGTCATGCCCCAGGGCTGGTCGTGCTCGTCCAGCGCGGTGATCACGCTCACGCCGGTCGGGAACCCGGCCATGAGGGACCGGAAGGCCATGGGCGTGCCGGGCCGGACGCTGGAGGACAGGGAGGTCATGGGCGGGTCCCGTTCGGCTGGTGGGTGAGGCCGGTCAGTGCATCTGGGCGAGGTACTCGTACTGGCTGGGCAGGCGCCGTACGAGGTCGCGGGCCTGGTCCTTGATGAGCTGCATCTCCTTGGCGGCGCGGGTGCCGTCCATCAGGCCCACGGCCCCGGAGGGCTTGAGGCCGACACCGCCGAGGCCGAGGAGCATGGACAGGTAGGAGTACGACTCGAACCCGTGGTAGCGGGGGTAGATGGTGTTCTCCGTGGGGAGCTTGGCCTGCCACTCCTCCAGGCGGGCGGCCAGGCCGTCGGGCAGCTCCCGGGTCTTCGCGTCGCGCCAGTAGGCGTTGTCGTTGCGCGCCGCGCACCGGTAGTGCAGGACGAGGAACTCGCGTACGCCGTCCTTCACGTCGGCCACGGCGCGGTTGTACGTGTCGCGCAGCCGGGGGTCCCAGGTGGCATCCGGGAAGTGCTTGACCAGTTCCTCGATGCCGTGCTGGATGAAGAAGATGCCGGTGGACTCCAGCGGCTCGACGAAGCCGCTGGACAGGCCGATGGCGACGCAGTTGTTCACCCAGGAGTTGCGGCTGCGGCCGATGCGCATCCGGATGTGGTTGGCCTCCGCGTCCTCGGCCCCGGGGCCGACGAAGGCGCGGAGGGTGCGCTCGGCCTCCTCGGGCGTCGTGTAGTCGGCGGAGTACACGTAACCGGTTCCGATGCGCCCGAAGAGCGGGATCGTCCAGATCCAGCCGGCGTCCTGGGCGGTGGCGGTCGTGCACGGCCGCAGGCCCCTGGCCTCCATGTCCGCCGGCACGCGCAGGGCGACGGCCCGGTCGTTGGGCAGCGTGTCCTGGTACGAGATGAACGGCTCGTCCAGCGCCTGGTTGAGCAGCAGGCCGCGGAAGCCGGTGCAGTCGATGAACAGGTCGCCGTGGACGTCGCCGTGCTCGCGCGTGCGGAGGTGGCTGATCCAGCCGCGCTCGTCGCGTACGACGTCGAGCACGTCGTCCTCGATGTGCCGGGCGCCGCGCTCGGTGGAGAACTCAGTGAGGAAGTCCGCGAGCAGCGAGGCGTCGAACTGGTAGGCGTACGGGAACTGCGTGTCCTGCTCGGAGAGCGTGCTGCGCTCCGGGCTGCCCTCCCGCTGCTCCACGAAGTCCTGCTCGAAGAGCTTGCCGTCCATGTAGCGCGGGGAGCGCTGGGCGTCGCAGATCGCGGACATCAGGAAGACGTCCTGATCGAAGCGGTCACTGGGCTTCTGCTGCAGCCACCAGTCGGTGAGCGGGAAGCCGTCGACCACCCGGAGCCGCTCAAAGGGGTGGTAGAAGTAGTGGCCCTTCTCCCGCCAGTTCTCGAACCTGATGCCGAGTTTGTAGGTGGCGTTGCACTTGGGCATCCACTCGTTCTCGGACAGCCCGAGGTATTCGAAGAAGTGGCGCACGGTGCTGAACGTCGCCTCGCCGACCCCGATGGTCTTGATCCGCTTGGATTCGACCACCGTGACATCGATGCCGTCGCCGAGGGCGGTCCGCAGATATGCGGCCGTCATCCAGCCCGATGTTCCGCCGCCGACAATGACAACTTTGGAGAGCACAGGAATTCCTCCGCTGGGAGCCGTTCATGAGGTGGTGCTTCTGACAGAAGTGGTACGGGACCGCGCGGTGCCCGGTGAGCCGCTATGCGGTGATCCGCGCGACCGCGGGGTCCGCCAGCGCGCGGTAGTCCTCGGTGCGCAGGGCGACGGAGAGGTCGAGGCGGGCGGCGTTGAAATACAGGACGGGTTGGCGCAGCAGGGCCGGGTCGGCCAGCACGTCGAGGTTCCCGTGCAGGGAGAGGGGGATGATGCTGCCGCTGACGCTGCCGGCCAGCTCCTCGGCCTGGGCGCGGCCGGTGAACCGGGCCTTGCGTCCGCCGCACAGCCGGGCCACCCGGGCGAGGTCCACCCGCCGGTCGCCGGGGACGACCGCGATGACGTGGCTGTCGGGGCGGTCATTGCCGGACACCGTGACGACCATGGACTTCGCGGCGGCCGGCAGGGGGTGCCCACGCAGCCGGCTCGCCCGGTCCGTGCGGCCCTCGGCCGGGTGCGCCAGCACCTCGTAACGGACACCGGAGGTGTCCAGCAGCCCGAGCAGCCGCTCGTACAGCGTGGTGCCGGTGGAGAGTCCGGGGCCGGTCACGCCGCACCCACCGGGGCGGTGCCGGGTACCGGGCGCAGCCAGTCGCGGTGGCCGGGTGCGGCGCCGCGCTGGACGGCGAACAGCTCCTGCGAGAGGCGTGCCGTCACCGTGCCCATGGTGCCGTCACCGACGACCCAGGAGGTGTCCGCGGTGCACACCTCGTTGACCGGGCTGACGCGGGCGGCCGTGCCGCAGGCGAACACCTCGGTGATCTCGCCGGCCTCGCAGCCCTTGTGCCACTCCTCCAGGCTCACCGGCGCCTCGGCGACGGGCAGGCCGAGGTCCTGGGCGAGCCGCACGACGCTGTCGCGGGTGACGCCCGGCAGGATGGTCCCGCCCAGTGGCGGGGTGACCAGGCGGGCGTCGTCCCCCGTGCCGTACACGAAGAACAGGTTCATGCCGCCCATCTCCTCGACCCACCGGTGTTCGGCCGCGTCCAGCCAGACGACCTGGTCGCAGCCGTGGGCGCGGGCGGCCTCCTGGGCGAGCAGTCCGGCCGCGTAGTTGCCGGCGCACTTGGCGGCTCCGGTGCCGCCGGGGGCGGCGCGGCTGAACTCCTCGGTGACCCAGACCCGTACCGGCCGCTGCTCGCGCCCGAAGTAGCCCTCGGTGACGCAGGCCAGCAGCAGATAGCGGAACTCCCGGGCGGAGCGCAGCGCGAGGGTCGCCTCGCTCGCGAAGACCACCGGGCGTAAGTACAAGCTCATGTCGGGGTCGTCGGGCAGCCATGCCTGGTCCTGCGCCACGAGGGCGTCGACTCCGGCGAGGAAGAGGTCCTCGGGCAGTTCGGGCACCATCAGCCGGCGGGAGGACTCGCGCAGCCGGCGGGCGTGGTCCTCGGGGCGGAAGACGGCGAGGCCGCCGTCCTCCGTGCGGAACGCCTTGAGCCCTTCGAACACCACCTGTGCGTAGTGCAGCCCCACGGTGGCGGGGTCGAGCGACAGGGGGGCGTACGGTTCCAGCCGCGCGTCGTGCCAGCCGCGCGCGGTGTCGTGGCGGGCGGACACCATGTGTTCGGTCAGCACCGTGCCGAAGGCGGGCGCGGCGGTGCGCCGTGCCCGTTCGTCGGCCGGCAGCGGCCGGGCTGCCGGTTTCCTGACGAGTTTCACAACGGACTCCAAAGTGGCGGGTCGTGGCGCCGCGGTCGCGGCGCGGTTCAGACCAGCGGGGTGTGGAAGTAGGTGTCCCGGCGGACGAAGCGCCGGTCCGGGTCGAGGACGAACACGTCGGCGAACTCCAGCGTCACGTGGCGGCCGTCCTTGAGGTCGCCCTCGAACGCGCCGGTGACGGCGACCTTGCAGCCGTCGGCGACCACGGTGTTCAGGGTGTGCCGGCCGCGCTCGATGACGCGCTCGCCGAGGTAGAAGGACTCCAGTCCGGCGTGGCCTTCGATCGGCGGGTAGCCGGGGCGGCGGTAGACGGCCTCGTCGGCGAAGAGGCTGACCAGACCGGGTACGTCGGAGGCGTCCACCAGGCGGTAGTACTCGCGGACCCGGGCCACTTCCTCGTTCTCGCCCGCCGGGGCGGGGTGCTCGGTGCTCACAGGGCGTCACCTCCCTTGCCGGCCATGGCCACCAGGGTCTGGCGCTGCCCGGTGTAGGGCCTGCGGCCGTGCGAGACGAGCAGGTTGTTGACCATGAGCAGGTCGCCCCGCTCCCACGGGAAGGCGTGGACGCACTTGTCCAGGGCGGCGCGGACCAGGTCCATGTCCTCGTCGGCGATGGGCGTTCCGTCGCCGTAGTAGGCGGACCTCGGCATGTCCTCCTCGGCGAACATCTCGCCGAGCGCCTCACGGGTGGCGGGCGGGAGGTTCGAGGTGTGGAAGAGGTGGGCCTGGTTGAACCAGCTCTCCCGGCCGCTGACCGGGTCGGTGACCAGGGCGGGCCTGTGGTGCCGGGTGCGCAGTCCGTCGTCTTCGGTCCAGGTGTACTCGATGCCGTGGGTGCGGCAGTACGTCTCGACCTGGTGGCGGTCCTCGGTCTGGAAGGACTCCTGCCAGGTCAGGCCCATGCCCTCGCGGAAGGCGCGGGTGTAGACGATGCCCTTCTCGCGGAAGCGGGCCACCAGGCCGGTGGGCAGCTCGTCCACCACGGACCTGCTGTCCGCGAGCGGGGTCTCGCCACCGGTTTCGGCGGGCACGACGGAGGCGAAGAACAGCCACCGGGGATAACCGGCCGAGTAGGCGCTCTCGTTGTGCTGGACGATGGTCTGGTTCGCCGGGTACTCGGTGGAGGTGTACACGTTGCCGCTGACCTTGCTGCGTGGGGTGGACCGCTCGGTGTAGGTGAGCAGTTCGCCGCCGACGGCCCCGGCCACGGCGTTCAGCGTCGCGGCGTCGTACGCGGCGCGCCGGACGAGCACGGCGCCGTGGACCGCGAGGATCTCCATCAGCCGGGTCCGGTGTTCGGCGGCCCAGCGCTGCGCGTCCAGGCCATCGGTGTCGGGTTCGTAGACCGCGAGCGCGGTCAGTGAGGTGCCGTCCAGCCGTCCTCGGCAGTCGCCGAGCACGGCGGGCGGCGCGGGCACGGGCCCGTTCATCGCCGTCCTGCCTTTCGTCTCCGGGGTGGGGGTGGGGATGGTCAGGCGCCCATGGCCGCGATCAGGCTCTTGGGCCGCATGTCCGTCCAGTGCTCGTTGACGTAGTCCAGGCACTCCTGCCGGGGGGCCGCGCCGAAGACGGCCTCCCAGCCGGCCGGCACGTCGGCGAAGTCGGGCCACAGGGAGTGCTGGCCCTCGGCGTTGACCAGCACGCGGTAGGTGGCTTCGTCGTTCTCGAAGGGGTTCGTCATGGGCCTCTCCTCAGAGGTGTGCGATGGGCTGTCCGATGGGTGTGCGGCTGGTCCTCCGGCTCACCGGCCGGCGATCAGTGCGCGCAGTTCCGTCGTCAGGCGGGTGGCGAAGCGGGCGATGGTGTCCGCATCGTGGAGGTCGCGCGAGTACCGCACGGCGATGCGGAGGCGGCCGTCCGTCACGGCCGCTGTGACGTCGAGCAGGTGGGGGCGCGGCAGGGAGCCGCCGTGCTGGTGGTCCGCCGCGGCGACCGAGCGGACGAGGCCCGCGGTCCGGTCGTCGGCGTCGAACCGGCCGAGGTAGTTGAAGAGGATCTGGGGCGGGGCCGCGGGGGTCAGGTCCGCGACGCCCCGCAGGTGGCGCAGGACGCCGTAGCCGAGGCCGCTGCCGGGGACCGCGCGCACCTGGCGGGCCACGGCGCGCAGCCGGCTCCGTACGTCGCCCTCGGCCGGGACGTCGAGGTGGAGCGGGTGGAGCACGGTGAACCAGCCGACGGTGCGCGACAGGTCGGCCGCACCGACGGCCTCGTCGCGGCCGTGGCCCTCCAGGTCGAGGGTGAGGCCGCCGGGGCCGGCCCAGGACCGGACCGCCGCGCCCAGCGCGGTGAGGAGGATTTCCTCGGTCCTGACCCGGTATCGCCCCGGGACGGTACGGAGAACCGATTCGGTTTCACCCTCTTCGAGTTCCACCGCGTATTCCGCCTCGGACGCTACCAGATTATCTCCCGCCCCATCCAGGGGTATTTCGGGGAATTCACAGGACGTCAGCTCCCGCCAATACGGAATTTCTTCTTCCCAAGCGCCTTCGGCGGCCCGGGAGGACAATTCCGAGATCCATTCCGGGAACGAGGTGGCGACCGGATCCAGTTGAATGTCCCGCCCCGCCGCACGCAGTTCGCAGGCGGTGACGAAATCGTCCACGAGAATGCGCAGCGAGACCGCGTCCACGACGAGGTGGTGCATCACCAGGAGCAGCGCCGGGGCGTTGCGCTCGCCGCCGTCGAGCAGGACGCAGCGGGCGACCGGGCCCCGTTCCAGGTCCAGGGACTCCTGGGCCCGGACCACGTGCCCGGTGACGGTGTCCTCCCACCGCTCCGGGTCCACCGTGCGCAGGTCCTCGCGGCGGACCCGTACCGCCTCGCCCGCCGGTGCCAGGCTCTGCCGACGCTGCCCGTCCTGCGTGGAGAACCGGAGCCGCAGGCTGGTGTGGTGGTCGAGCACGGCCTGAGCCGCATCGGTCACGGTGTCGAGGTCGGTGCCGGGGGCGAGGGTGAGGCGGACGGACATGTTGTAGTGCGGGGTGTCGCCGTAGGTGTCGAAGAACCACTGCTGGACGGGCGAGACCGGCACCGGGCCGGTGCCGGCGGCCGCGCTCTCCCGGACCCGGGGTGTGGCCCCGTCCGGGACGGCTCCGTCTACCAGGGCGGCCAGTGCCCGCACCGAGCCGCCGCGGAAGACGTCCTTGGAGGTGAAGGTGACCCCGGCGCGACGGCATCGGGCGATGAGCTGGATGCTCAGGATGGAGTCGCCGCCCAGCTCGAAGAAGTTGTCCTCGACGGAGACCCGTTCCAGGCCCAGGAGTTCGGCGAAGGCGTCGGCGACGATCCGCTCGGTCGCGGTGCGGGGAGGCGTCCAGGCCAGCTGCGGGGCCCGGGCCGCGTCGGGGTCCGGGAGCGCGGCCCGGTCGACCTTGCCATTGACGGTCAGCGGCAGCACGTCCAGGACGACCAAGGCGGACGGCGTCATGTATGCGGGCAGCACCCGGGCCGCGTGGGCGCGCAGCGCCTCCTCGTCGCAGCCGGGGCCTTCGGGGCGCGGGGCCGCGTAGCCGACCAGCCGCTTCCCGGAGGGGCCGTCGGCGGCCACCACGCAGACCTGGCCGACGCCGGGGCAGCCGGCGAGCGCCGCCTCCACCTCGCCGAGTTCGATGCGGTGGGCGCGGATCTTGACCTGGTCGTCGGTGCGGCCGAGGTATTCCAGCGTCCCGTCGACCCGGCGGCGCACCAAGTCGCCGGTGCGGTACATGCGGGCGCCCGGCTCGCCGAACGGGTCGGCGACGAAGCGGTCGGCGGTCAGCCCGGGGCGGCGCAGGTAGCCGCGGGCGAGCTGTTCACCGGAGAGGTACAGCTCGCCGGGGACCCCGGCCGGGACGGGGCGCAGGTGGCCGTCGAGGACATGGGCGCGCGTGTTCCACGCCGGGGTGCCGATGGGGACGGGGCCCGGGGTGTCGGGATCCGTGGGCTCCACGGTGTGCACGATGCAGCCGACGGTCGCCTCGGTGGGGCCGTATTCGTTGACCACGCGGGCCCCGGGGTGGCGGGAGCGCCAGGTCGCCAGGATCTCGCCGCGCAGCTGTTCGCCGCCGACGACGAGGTCTCCGGTGGCGAGTACGTCGTCGGTGAGGGATTCCAGCAGCGGGAGGTGGCTGGGGGTGGCCTTGATGAAGGTGGGCGCCGGGTGGCCGGTCCATGGGACGGAGCCGGTGTCGTCCAGGGCGCCGATGAAGACGGTGCCGCCAACGGCGAGCGGGGCGAAGAGGGTGGTGACGGTGAGGTCGAAGGAGACGGACGAGTGCAGGACGGCGCCGCCCGCGAGCCCGGGGTAGTTGCCCTCGCACCATTCCAGGTAGTGGGTGAGGTTGTGCTGGGAGACGACAACGCCCTTGGGGCGGCCGGTGGAGCCGGAGGTGTAGATGACGTAGGCCGCGTTCCGGCTGTGGAGGGATGCTTTGCGGTCCTCGTCGCGGAGGTCGGTGCCGGGCAGCGCGGCCAGCAGGGCGTGGGTGGCCGGGTCGTCGAGTGCCGTGGTGGCGACGCCCCGGCCGGGCTGTTCCCCGTGTTCTCCGTGGGTGAGCAGGTGTACGGGGCGGGCGTCGGCGAGCAGGGTGGCGACGCGCTCGGCGGGGTAGGCCGGGTCGATCGGCAGGTAGGCGGCCCCGGCCTTGTGCACCGCGTACAGGGCGGTCATGAGGTCGGCGGACCTGGGCAGGGAGACGGCGACCACGTCCTCGGGGCCGACGCCCTGCGCCACCAGGTGGCGGGCGAGCCGGTTGGCGCGCGCGTTCAGTTCGGCGTACGTGAGGTGTCCGCCGTCCCCGGCCACGGCGGTCGCGTCCGGGGTGCGGGCCGCCTGCTGTTCGAAGCGTTCGGCCGCGGTGGCCGGGCGTACGGGGTGCGGCGGGCCGGTGAGGTCGTGTTCGGCCTGTTCGCGCTCCGCCGGGGTGAGCATGGGCAGCCGGGACAGCGGCGCGTCGGCGTCGGCGTCGCCGAGCGCTTCGGCCAGCGTGGCCAGGTGGCCGACGAGGCGCCGTACGGTGCTCTCCTCGAACAGTTCGGTGCTGTATTCCACCGAGCCGCACAGGGTGTCCTCCTCCTCCCAGAAGTTGAAGGTGACGTCGAAGAGTGAGTAGTCGCGGGTCAGGGGCTGGGCGGAGAGCCGCAGTCCCGGCAGGACCAGCGGTTCGTCGGGGGTGTTCTGGAAGGCGATCAGCGCCTGTACGAGCGGGGGCCGGCTGAGGTCCCGTTCGGTGACCACGGCGTCCACGACCCGTTCGAACGGCACGTCGGCGTGGGCGAACGCCTCCAGCACCGTTTCGCGCACCGCGCGGAGCGACTGCCCGAAGGAGGCGGACTCGTCGACGTCGCCGCGCAGGACGAGCGTGTTGACGAAGAAGCCGATGAGCCCTTCCGTCTCGGCCCGGTCGCGTCCCGAGCCGAGGGCGCCCAGCACGATGTCGCGCTGCCCGGACCAGCGCGCGAGCACCAGCCGGGTCAGCGCCGTGACCGCCATGAACAGGGACGCGCCCTGGGTGCGGGCGGCGCCGGTCAGGGCGGCGGTGGCCCCGGGCGACAGCCGGAATGAGTGCAGGGCGCCGGCGTAGCCGCGTACGGCCGGCCGGGGGCGGTCGGTGGGCAGCTCCAACGGGGGTACGCCGGCGAGGCGTTCCCGCCAGTGGGCGAGCTGGCGTTCGAGCTCGGCCTCGGCGAGCTGTTCGCGCTGCCAGACCGCGTAGTCGGCGTACTGCACGGGCAGCGGGGCCAGTCCGGCCTGCTCCAGGACGTCACGGGCATCGCGGGCGCCGGTGTCGCGGGCCGCGCCGTACAGCGCGCCGAGCTCCCGGGCCACGACGCCCATGGACCAGCCGTCGGTGACGATGTGGTGCAGGGTCACGGCGAGAACGTGCTCGTCGGGGCCGAGCCGGACCAGGAGGGTGCGCAGCAGGGGCCCGCGCCGCAGGTCGAAGGGGACCGCGATCTCCTCGCGGAGGACCGTGTCGAGCCGTGCGTCCCGCTCCGCCTCGTCGTCGCCGCTCACGACGGCCACGCGCAGCCGTACCTCGTACGGGTCGCCGATGACCTGTACGGCTTCGCCGTCGATGACGTCGAAGGTGGTGCGCAGGACCTCGTGGCGCAGGACGAGGGCGGACAGGGCGGCGGAGAGTGCGCCGGTGTTCAGGTCCCCGGTCAGGCGGAGCACACCGCCCGCGTTGTAGGCGGCGTTGCCGGGTTCGAACTCGTCCAGGAACCACAGCCGGGCCTGGGCGAAGGAGAGCGGTAGCCGCCGGTCGCGGCCGGCCGGGACGATGCGTCCGGTGTGCGCGGCGGCCCGGCCCTCGGCGACGGCGTGGGCGAGGCCGGCGATGGTGGGCCGGTCGAAGAGGGCGCGCGCGGAGAGCTCGATGCCGAAGGTCTTCCGGACCCGGGAGATCACCTGAATGCTCAGGATCGAGTTGCCGCCCAGCTCGAAGAAGTTGTCGGTGACGCCGACTGCGTCGAGTCCGAGGACCTGGGTCCAGATGCCGGCGAGCACCTCCTCCACGGCGGTGCGGGGCAGCACGCGGGTGGCGGCCGCGGCGAAGGCTGCGGGGTCCGGTGCCGGGAGGGCCTTGCGGTCGACCTTGCGGCTGCTGGTGGTGGGCAGGGCGTCCAGGGCCACGACGGCGGTCGGCACCATGAAGTCCGGGAGGCTGCGGGCCAGCAGTTCCCGGAGTTCGGCGGTGCCGGGCGCGGTGGCACCGGGCTTGGGTACGACGTAGCCGACGAGCTGCTTGCCGCCGGTGCGGCCCTCGCGGGCGACGGCGACGGCCTGGGCGACGTCCGGGTGGGCGGCGAGCGCCGACTCGATCTCGCCGAGCTCGATGCGGAATCCGCGGATCTTGACCTGATCGTCGGTGCGGCCCAGGTACTCGACGGTGCCGTCGGCGGTGCGGCGCACGAGGTCGCCGGTGCGGTACATGCGCGTACCGGGGGTGCCGAAGGGGTCGGCGACGAAGCGTTCGGCGGTCAGCGCGGCCCGGTTGAGGTAGCCGCGCGCCAGCTGGGGTCCGGCGAGGTGCAGTTCGCCGGGGACTCCGGCGGGCACGGGCCGCAGCAGCCGGTCCAGGACGTACACGCCGGTGTTGTCCACGGGCCGGCCGATGACGGGCCGGTCGCTGAGGTCGAGGCGGCACCACAGGGTGTCCACGGCGGCCTCGGTGGGGCCGTAGAAGTTGTAGCCGGTGGTGGTGTCCCCGGCCTCGCGCAGGGTGCGCCACAGGGTCTCGCCGACGCCCTCGCCGCCGAGCATCAGCACGGCGGGCGCGTGCTCACCGGTGAGGAGTCCGGCGGCCACGACCTGCTCGGCGTAGGTGGGGGTGAGGTCGAGGAGGTCGACGCGTTCCTTGCGGACGTAGGCGACGATCGCCTCGGGGTCGCGGCGTGTCTCGTCGTCCAGGACGTGGAGCTCGTGCCCGGCGATCATCCACAGCAGCCCCTCCCACGAGGTGTCGAAGGAGAAGACCGCGGTGAGCGCGGCCCGGAAGCGGCGTCCCCCGGCGGCCTCGGACGCGGGCTCGATGAACCGCGTCAGGTGGTTGCGGTAGAGGTTGAGCAGCCCGGCGTGGTCGGTGAGCACGCCCTTGGGCAGTCCGGTGGAGCCGGAGGTGTAGATGAGGTGCGCCGGGTTGGCGGGGCGCAGCGGGCGCACCCGGTCGGCGTCGGTGGGGGCGTGGGCCGGGCAGGCGGCGAGGAGGTCGCGGGTGTCCGGGTCGGTGGGGTCGAGGACCGGTACCCGGGTGAACGCCTCGGCGCGGTCGGCCGTGACGTCCGGGTGGACCAGAGCGAGGGCGGGCGTCGCGTCCTCGATCATGAAGGCGATGCGGTCCGCGGGCAGGTCGAGGTCGATCGGCAGGTAGGCGGCGCCGGCCTTGAGGACCGCGAGGATGCCGATGACCATGTCCTCGGTGCGGGGCAGGGCGAGTGCGACCAGGTGCTCCGCGCCGATGGAGCGGGCGGCGAGGTGGTGGGCGAGCCGGTTGGCGCGCTCCTCCAGCCCGGCGAAGGTGAGGGTGCCGGTGCCGCAGACGAGTGCCACCTCGTCTGGGGTGCGGGCGGCCTGTTCGGCGAAGACCTGGGGCAGGGTCGTCGGCGGCAGCGGGTGGGCGGCGCCGCTCCAGCCGCGCACGGCCAGCTCGTGTTCCTCGTCGGTGAGCATGGACACCTGTGCCATGGGGCGGCCGGGGTCCAGGGTGAGGCCGTCGGCGAGGACGCCGATGTGGTGGCAGAGCCGTTCGACGGTGGCCGCGTCGAACAGGTCGGAGTTGTACTGGACGGCTCCCAGCAGGGTGTCGTCCCGCTCCCAGAAGTCGATGTCGATGTCACACAGCGCCTGGTCGCGTTCGAAGATGTACTCCTCCGACAGCAGACCGTGCAGGGCCATCGGTTCGGCGGGGGTGTTCTGGAGGGACACCATCGCCTGGGCGAGGGGCGGGCGGCTGAGGTCGCGTTCGGTGACGACGGCGTCCACGACCCGTTCGAAGGGCACGTCGGCGTGGGCGAACGCCTCCAGCACCGTTTCGCGTACCCCTTCCAGGAACCGTCCGAAGGGAAGGCGCTCCTCCACCTCGGTACGGAGCACGAGGGTGTTGACGAAGAAGCCGATGAGCCCTTCCGTCTCGGCCCGGTCGCGTCCGGAGACGGTGGTGCCGACGGCGATGTCGGTCTGCCCGGTCCAGCGGGACAGGGCGAGCTGGCTGAGCGCGGTGACGGCCATGAACAGGGTGGCGTTGTGGGCGCGGGCCACCTCGGTGAGCCGGCGGGTGGTGTCGGCGGGCAGCGTGAAGAGGTGCTGGGCGCCCGCGGAGGTGCGGACGGCGGGCCGGGGCCGGTCGGTGGGGAGTTCCAGCGGGACGATGCCGTCGAGCTTCGATGTCCAGTGGGCGAGGCGGCGGTCCAGTGCGGGGCCGGTGAGGGTGGTGCGCTGCCAGGCGGCGAAGTCGGCGTACTGCACGGGCAGCGGGGGCAGTGCGCTGTCGGCGAGCAGCAGGCCGGGGTCGTAACCGCCGGTGGTGGCGGCCCGGTCGTAGAGGGCGGCGAGTTCACGGCCGAGTACGCCCATGGACCAGCCGTCCGTGATGATGTGGTGCATCGTGATCGCGAGGACGTGCTCCTCGGCGGCCAGCCGGACGAGCGCGGCCCGCAGCAGGGGGCCGGTGCGCAGGTCGAAGGGGCGCGCGGCCTCGGCCCGCAGCAGGTTGGCGAGGATGACGTCCCGTTCGTCGTCGGCGGGCCCGGGTATCGGGATCACGGGCACCGGTACGGCGAAAGGCTCCCCGATGACCTGGTGGCCCTCGCCGTCGACGGCGTCGAAGGTCGTACGCAGCGACTCGTGCCGGGCGACCAGGGCGGACAGGGCCGCCGCGAGGGCGGCGACGTCGAGGCCGCCGGTGAGGCGCAGCGAGAGGCAGGAGTTGTACTCGGCGCTGCCGGGGTCGAACTCGTCGAGGAACCAGAGGCGCTGTTGCGCGTACGACAGGGGTAGCCTGCCGGTCCGTTCCACGGGTTCGATCCGGCCGCCGGGTACCTGTGCGGTGCCGCCTGCGAGGCGTGCGCGCAGGGTGTCCCGCACATGCTCGGGCAGGGACTCCAGCCAGCTCTCGCGGGATGCCGCCGCGTCCATGGGTTCTCCTCCACGGGGTTTGCGAAGTGCGATGGGGCCTGCCGGGTGTCGCCCGGCGGGCGGTGAACGGGGTGGGACGCGAGGGTCAGCCGGTCGGTCCGGTGGCGGTGCCCTCGGCCTCGGCGATGACCTGTGCCTCGATGGCCGTCGCCAGGTCGGCGACGGTGGGGTTGTCGAACAGTGCCCGGGCGGGCAGGTCGATGACGAAGAGTTCCCGGATGCGTGAGATGACCTGGATGCTGCGGATCGAGTCGCCGCCGAGGTCGAAGAAGTTGTCCTCGACGCCGAACTTCTCGACGCCCAGCACATCGCCCCAGATCCCGGCGAGCAGTTCCTCGGCGGGGGTGCGGGGGGCCACCGCCTCCGGGCGCTCGCCCTGGGCCTCCTCCGGGGACGGCAGGGCACGGCGGTCGACCTTGCCGTTGGGGTTGAGCGGGAAGGCGGGCAGGACGACCACGGCCGAGGGCACCATGTACGCCGGCAGGGTGCCGCCGGCAGCGTCCTTCAGCTCCTGCGGGGACGGGGCACGGTCCTCGGCGCCGGGCACGACGTAGGCGACGAGCCGCTTGCTGCCGGGCTGGTCCTCGCGGGCCAGCACCAGGGCCTGGGCCACCTCCGGGTGGGCGGTCAGGGCGGCCTCGATCTCGCCGAGTTCGACGCGCAGGCCGCGGATCTTGACCTGGAAGTCGGTGCGCGAGACGAAGTCGAGGTTGCCGTCGGGCAGCCAGCGGACGAGGTCTCCGGTGCGGTACATCCGCTCGCCGGGGGCGCCGAACGGGTCGGCGACGAACCGCGTCGCGGTGATGCCGGGCCGGTTCACGTAACCGCGTCCGAGACCGTCGCCGCAGACGTACAGCTCCCCGGGCACGCCGGCCGGGACGGGGCGCAGCGCGTGGTCGAGGACCCGGAGCCGGGTGCCGGCGATGGGCGTGCCGATGGGCATCGGACCGCTTCCGCCGTAGTTGCCGTTGACCACGAACAGGCTGGTGAAGACGGTACCTTCGGTGGGCCCGTAGCCGTTGATCATGCGTACGCCGGGCAGCTCGGTGACGACCTTGCGGCAGTGGGCCGGGGAGAGGGTGTCGCCGCCGGACATCAGGAGCCGCAGTCCGGCCAGCACCTGGATGTCGGTGTCCACGATTTCGTGGAACAGCCCGGCCGTGATCCAGACGGCGGAGACTCCGGCGCCTTGCAGGAACGTGCGGAGTTCGACGGCGGACATCGAACGGGAGGGGCTGACGGCGAGGGCCGCGCCGTTGAGCCAGGCGCTCCAGATCTCCAGGGTCCCGGCGTCGAAGGAGACGGTGGCGAGCTGGCCGACGACGTCCTGGTCGGTCAGGGCGAGCTTCGGGTCGCGCGCCATGCGCAGCACGCCGCGGTGCGGGAGGACGGCCCCCTTGGGGCGGCCCGTGGAGCCGGAGGTGTAGATGACGTGGGCCAGGTTGTCCGGGTGCACCGTCACCTCGGGCGCGGTCGCGGGCCGGGCGGCGAGGTCGGCGGCCTCGTCGGCGTCGTCCAGGAGCAGCAGCCGGGCGTCGGTGGGCGGCAGGGCGGTGACGCACGCGTGGTCGGTGACGACGAGGTCCGCGCCGGAGTCGGTGACCATGAACGCGAGCCGGTCGGCCGGGTAGCCGGGGTCGAGCGGCACATAGCCGCCCCCGGCCTTGAGGACCGCCAGCA
>Ga0160458_100485_pt1 | contig 16563 bp, 14 predicted proteins | sample HID1973I_E6MG_FD_108247 | JGI IMG/M metagenome (GOLD analysis project Ga0160458, IMG submission 108247) | Enriched mosquito-associated microbial communities from UW Madison campus, WI, USA - HID1973I_E6 MG | ecosystem: Host-associated > Arthropoda: Insects > Digestive system > Unclassified ...
CCGCAGTGTTTACGGGATTCGCCATTGGGGGGCCGGGTATTTCGCGATCAATGACGCCGGTCGCGTCGAAGTTCGTCCGAACGGTCCGACCAGTTCGCCTATCGACCTGTTCGAGCAAGTCGACCAGCTGCGCAAGAGCGGCTTGTCCTTGCCATTGCTCGTACGTTTCCCGGATATCCTGCAAGACCGCGTGCGTCAGCTGACCGGCGCATTCGATGCGAACATCGAGCGTCTGGAATACCAGAGCAAATACACCGCGCTGTACCCGATCAAGGTTAACCAGCAGGAAGCGGTGATCGAGAACATCATCGCCACTCAAGACGTGTCCATCGGCCTGGAAGCTGGCTCCAAGCCTGAGCTGCTGGCCGTACTGGCGCTGGCACCAAAGGGCGGCACCATCGTCTGCAACGGTTACAAGGACCGTGAGTTCATTCGTCTGGCGCTGATGGGCCAAAAGCTCGGTCACAACGTGTTCATCGTGATCGAGAAAGAATCCGAAGTTGAACTGGTGATCGAAGAGGCCGCCTCGCTGAAGGTCAAGCCTCAGGTCGGTCTGCGCGTGCGCCTGTCTTCCCTGGCTTCGAGCAAATGGGCTGACACCGGTGGCGAGAAATCCAAATTCGGTCTGTCGGCGGCGCAGTTGCTGTCGGTGGTCGAGCGTTTCCGCGCCGCGGGCCTGGACCAGGGCATTCGCCTGCTGCACTTCCACATGGGTTCGCAGATCGCCAACCTGGCGGACTACCAGCACGGTTTCAAGGAAGCGATCCGTTACTACGGCGAGCTGCGTAACCTGGGCCTGCCGGTCGATCACATCGACGTCGGTGGCGGTTTGGGTGTCGACTACGACGGTACTCACTCGCGCAACGCCAGTTCGATCAACTACGACATGGACGATTACGCCGGTGTTGTGGTCGGGATGCTCAAGGAATTCTGCGACGCGCAGAGCCTGCCGCACCCGAACATCTTCTCCGAGAGCGGTCGTTCCCTGACCGCTCACCACGCCATGCTGGTGGTGCAGGTCACCGACGTCGAGAAGCACAACGACGACGTGCCACAGATCGAGAACAAGGAAGCGCTGCCGGAAACCGTGCAGTGGCTGGTTGACCTGCTGGGTCCGACCGACATCGAGATGGTCACCGAAACCTACTGGCGCGCGACGCACTACATGAGCGACGTGGCCACCCAGTACGCCGATGGCAAGCTGACCCTGGCCGAGAAAGCCCTGGCCGAGCAATGCTACTTCGCCGTGTGCCGTCGCCTGCACAACTCGTTGAAAGCCCGTCAGCGCTCGCACCGTCAGGTGCTCGACGAACTCAACGACAAGCTGGCCGACAAGTACATCTGCAACTTCTCGGTATTCCAGAGCCTGCCGGACACGTGGGCCATCGGCCAGGTTCTGCCGATCCTGCCGCTGCACCGTCTTGACGAAGAGCCGCTACGCCGTGCGGTATTGCAGGATTTGACCTGCGACTCCGATGGCAAGATCAAGCAATACGTCGACGAGCAGAGCATCGAGACCAGCCTGCCAGTGCACGCGCTGAACGAAGGTGAAGACTACCTGCTGGGGATCTTCCTGGTGGGTGCCTACCAGGAAATTCTCGGTGACATGCACAACCTGTTCGGTGACACCGACTCGGTGAACATCTACCAGAATGCCGACGGCAGCGTGTACCACGCGGGTATCGAAACCCACGACACCATCGAAGACATGCTGCGTTACGTGCACCTGTCGCCCGAAGAACTGATGACCCACTACCGCGACAAATGCGCCAGTGCGCGCATCACTGCGGCAGAGCGTACCCAGTTCCTCGATGCACTGCGTCTGGGCCTGACCCGCTCCTCTTACCTGTCTTCTTGAGGTAAGTCTGCGTTTCACCTGGCTGTCTGAAAATTTCCCGCGTACTGCGGGAAACTTCAGACCGCCTGGTGCGACGTTTCTTTATTACCTGCCGAAAAATCCTGCTTTGTGGCGATTAAAACCCTATCGTCCTCTTTTCGCGTAGGTCATTTCCTAAGTTGTAATTCGGCACTCTACTCGGCCATGTCTCTCGGCGAGAATCCTCGGCCGCCCCCTCTTGTAGAGAATCGCCGATGTTCAATCCAGTCAACGAACGTTCATTTCGTCTGGATGTAGCAGGTCTGCTCCACCCCCTTGAAGTCCTGTCTTTTACCGGTCGAGAAGCCATCAGCGAGCCTTTCGTGTTCGACGTGGAGCTGCGGGTAGATGACCCGGCGCTGGACCTTGCCAGTCTGCTTTATCGCTCGGCTTTTCTGAATTTTGGTTCAGCGGGTAACGGTATTCACGGACAACTGCATGAACTGGTTCGGCAGGAACATGGCTCGTCGCCGTGGTGCTGTCGGGTGCGTCTGGGGCCGCGGCTCGGTTGTTTGTCCCAGCGCTATAGCCAGCGAATGTTCAGTGCCAGTTCGGTTCCGCAAATCCTTAGTCAGGTGCTCCGCGAGCACGGTATTGCCGACGAGGATCGGCGTTTCGAGTTGAGTGGCGAATATCCGCTGCGTGATTTTTGTACGCAGTACCAGGAATCGGACCTGCAGTTTCTTCAGCGACTCTGCGCCGAAGCGGGGCTTTACTATTACTTCGAGCATCGCCCGCGTGGGCATTGCCTGGTTTTCGGTGATGCTCAGGGCCGCTTTCCACTGGCTGGGCGTGAAATGTTCCAGGCGGCGGGCGAGCAACCGGCGGTGCGCCAGTTCGGACGTGAAGAGGGCCAGGGCCTTCAGTCTGATGCCTACGGTCGTACGGACGTGATGACGTTGCGCAGTGGCCAGTTGATGCAGTTGTGCGGACACCCGATTGCGCAGTGGAATCAGCTCTGGCTGTTGACCCGTATCGAACATCAATGGAGTCGGGAGCTGATGTCTCCCTACAGCAACCAGATCCACGCCGTTGACTGCGAGCAACCCCTCGTCTTGCCCAGACCGACGGTGAAACCACGGATGCACAGCCTCCAGCGGGCCTGGGTAGTCGATGTCGATGAAGTGCAGCCCGATGCATCCCGGTCAGTGGCCGTGCAGTTTGACTGGCTGTATCAGGGCGAAGGTGCAACGCCCAGCCATTGCTGGTTGCCATTGGCCGAGGATCTGTGCCCCTCATCCGCAACGCAGCTGCCCGAAGGGGCCGAAGTGGTGGTGAGTTTTATCGAGGGTGATCCGGATCAGCCGGTCATCGCGGGGTTTCTCCAGGCGCCAGCGCCCGCAGAGCATTCGCTTGAATCCGAACCCGAACAGGATGCCAGAACGGTCGAAGATTTAGCGCCGTGGCTGGCCTCGGGCGAGCCTTTGATTCTGCTGTGCCTGCTGCCCGGCGGCGGCAGTTTCCATCATTGTGCTCAGACCCTTTGCACCTGTCGGGTCGCAATAGGGCCAGGCCGGAGCGACGCCGCATGAGTGACGCATTGGCGCAATGGCTGTTGTTCGACGGAACCGGTGTGCCACAGACGAGTGCAACGCTGCACAGCTCATTTGCCCATGTGCGGCGTTTCTGGTTATTCGAAGGTACGGAACTGCATGCGTTGCGCGAGCAGGGCCCCGTTCTGATTGACCTTGCTGGCTGTCCCCATCTGACTGAGTCATGCCACAGCGAAGCGCACCTATGGCCCGGCTTGTTGCTGTTCAGTGAGGCTTCGGCTGCGCAGTTGCTTGTCCATCTGCGGCGGATGCTGACGGTGTCGATCGGTCTGCATCATCGAGCCCTGTTGAGTTACTACAACCCGTACACCGCGAGTTATTTTTTCGACGCCTGCGATGCCCGTGAATTGAGTTGCTGGCTGGGACCTGTTCGCCAGTTGCGCTGGTTTGGCGGGACGTGGGCCGACCGGGCGATTGGCAGTCAGGGATGGCAACAGCTGAGCAATCCCGGGCTTGTCGTCAGCCCGCTGGGCATTCAGGAAAGCCTCAGCCCACGCCAACTGGAGAAGCTGCAGACCTGTTTGCTGGAGCAGCACACCTGGCACTGGTGTCAATCAACGGGCACCGATTATCACCACCTGTGGTCCCATGTTCAGGAAGGCCTGACGCTGGGTTTCAGCGAACGCCCGGTACTCGATGACTGGTTGTGGCTACGCTTGCAATACCCGCACGCTTTACTGGCACAACCGTTGCCGGGACTGACTCAGCAGGAACGTCTCGAATGCCTGCGTTACCTGTGGCAGAACCATAAACTCTGAAGCCGAGGTTCACCTTGATGGCGAGCAAAATCCGACGATTGTTCAACCTGGCCATCGGTGCAATGTTACTGGCAGGGGCGACCGCCTGTTCACCGCTGAAGATGCTCAATGCCCTGACCCCTGACGGTACCTTCGACAAGACCGAAGGCATTGCCTATGGCAGTGATCCCCGGCAAAAACTCGATGTGTATGTGCCACGCCACCCCATGGCCAATGCTCCGGTGGTGGTGTTTTTCTATGGCGGCAGCTGGAACAGCGGTTCACGGGCCGATTACAGTTTCGTTGGCGAAGCTCTGGCATCGCGGGGGATTGTGGCCGTGCTGGCGGATTATCGCTTGTACCCGCAGGTTCGCTATCCGGCCTTTCTTGAAGATGGAGCGAAGGCCGTCGCCTGGACGCATGAACATATCCGGGAGTATTCCGGCAATCCGCAGCGGTTGTACCTGATGGGCCACAGTTCCGGCGCGTACAACGTCGCGATGCTGGCGCTGGACTCGAAGTTGCTGGAGACGGTTGGGCTGTCGCCGCACAACATCAGCGGCTGGATTGGCCTGGCAGGGCCCTACGATTTTCTTCCAATCGAAAATCCTGACGTGCGCCCGGTGTTCTTTTGGCCGAACTCGCCACCCCAATCACAACCCATCAATCATGTCAGCCGGGGCGCGCCGCCAGCCTTGCTGATGGCTTCGCGCGACGATGAGCTGGTCAACCCGACCCGCAACACGGGTGGCCTGGCGTTGAAATTACGCGAAGCCGGGGTGCCGGTTCAGGACCTGTATTTTGCCCGCACCGGTCATGCCACGCTGGTGGCGACACTGTCACGACCGATGCGTGGATTGGCGCCGGTGCTGGATGAGGTCACAGGCTTTATCAGAGCGACGCCGACTCAGTGAGTCTTACCCGCGAACCAGCCATCGTCCTTGCGTAAATACCAGGCAAACGCGGCAAGCGTCAGGCTGCGCAGCAACATGAACAACAGGAACGTTATCCACAGGCCATGGTTGCCCAAGCCTTGCAGCGCCCAGGCAAATGGCAGCAGCAACACGACCGTCAACAGCATCCCGTTGCGCATTTCCCGGGCACGCGTGGCGCCGATGAACAACCCGTCGAGCAGGTAGCTCCACACGGCAATCAACGGCAACGCGGCCAGATAGGGCAGGTAGATGAACGCCGTGTCGCGCACGGTTTGAATATCGGTCTGCATCTCGATGAACAAATGCCCGGCGAACAGGAACAGCACGGCAAAGCCCAGACTCGCCAGCAACGACCAGCCGCAGGCCACCACCAAGGAGCGGCGCAACGCATCCCGGTCCCGAGCACCAATGGCATGCCCGCACAGGGCTTCCACGGCATGCGCCAATCCATCGAGCGCGTGGGCCGTCAACAGCAAGCCATTGAGCAGCAGCGCGTTGGCGGCCACCGTGGCATCGCCCAATCGAGCGCCCTGTACAGTGATCAGGAAAAACACCGATTGCAGGGCCAGGCTGCGAATGAAAATGTCGCGGTTGACCGCCAGCAGTGGCCGCCAGCTCTGCCAGATCGCCAGCGCGGCCCAGGCAATGTGCCCGGGGTAGGCGCGTAAGGCTTTGCGGGTCAGCAGCAGGCCGATGAGCGCGCCTGTCCATTCGGCGATCACCGACGCCCGAGCGGCACCGACCACTCCCCATTCCAGTCCCAACACGAACCACAGGTTCAAGGCGATGTTGACCAGGTTGGTGCTCAGCAGAATCGCCAGCGGCGCCCGGGCATTCTGCGTACCCAGGAACCAGCCGACCAGTGCATAACTGGCCAGCGCCGCCGGTAGACCGAATAGCCGCGTGTGGAAGAACTCGCGAGTCAACTGATCGAGCTCCGCCGAGGGCTGCATGAAATGCAGCGCGACTCCGCTTAAAGGCACGCCCGCTGCACCCAGAACAATTGCCAGTCCCATGGCCAGCAACAGACCTTGCAATAGAATCTGCCGCAACGCTGCGCCATCGCCTCGCCCGGCGGCCTGTGCCGCGAACCCGGTGGTGCCCATACGCAGGAAGCCCATGCCCCACGCGAGAAAGGTGTACAGACTGGCCCCGACTGCCACCGCGCCCAGTTGATGGGCATGGGGCAAGTGGCCGATGACAGTGCTGTCGACCAGCGCCACCAGCGGTACGGAAATGTTCGAGAGAATCATCGGGGCGGCCAGTGCCCAGACCCGACGATGGGTCGGGCGGTCGCGCCAGTCAGTGATCAGGTTGGACATGCAGGCTCCTTGGAGGAGCGGGCATTGTAGCGACACATTTGGAATCTACAGCGATCCATTTGTGGGAGCTTGGCTCCTACAGGGGAGGAGGGCGGGGGTTAGTGGATTATCCAGCTCAATAACCAAAGCCCCAGCAGCAACCAGATGATCCCCATGATGATCGACGCATTCATGAACGCCCTGATCGCTGACCACAGCAGCATCAGGCCCAGGATCAAGGCAATGATGCTGATGATCGAGGTATCCATTCCCAGCGCCCGGGAAAGCCCTTCGACGAAGTTGGCGCCAGCATGGCTCAACAGGTTGAACAGACCGCTGAGGCCGTCAACGATAAAGCGGATAACCGAGCCGAGTGCCTGGCCGAGCCATTCGAAAAAGCTTTCTACCTGCATGTCGTTAACGTCCTGATGTAAGTGGTTGAGGGTTGGGCCATGAATCGCGGCGTAGGAGCTGCCGAAGGCTGCGATCTTTTGATCTGCTCTTCATCGTTCAATAGATCAAAAGATCGCAGCCTTCGGCAGCTCCTACAAGGGATGCGACTTTTGATTATGGGGCAAAGTTCTGCTGCGCATCGACACACTTGCCATCGCTCGCCATCCCCACGAAGCTATACGCCTTCAGGAGAGCCCGATGAACCTTGTTGAACTGACCCAACGCCTGCACGCCATCCGTGATCGCAATGACTGGCGGCAATTTCACAGCCCCAAGAACCTGGCCATGGCCGCGAGCGTCGAAATGTCCGAGCTGGTGGAGATTTTCCAGTGGCTGACCGAGGACCAGTCCCGCCAGCTACCAGCGGACAAGCTCGCCCACGCCGGGCAGGAAGTTGGCGATATCGTGCTTTATCTATTGCTGTTGTGCAGTGAGTTGGGGTTGGACATGAATGAAGTGGTACGCAGCAAACTCGCGGACAGCGAACGGCGGTTCAGCTGATGAGCGACCGTCATTTCGATCAGTTGGCGACGCGCTTCGCTGAAAAAATCTATGGCGGCGCCAAGGGCGCGATCCGTCTCGCCGTGCTGCAGGCGGACCTCGCTGAAACCCTGCCGGACCGCCCCTTGTGCGTTCTCGACATCGGCGCCGGCCTGGGCCACATGTCGTTGTGGCTGGCCCAGCGCGGACATGACGTCACACTCGCCGAGCCCGCCGAACCCATGCTCGAAGGTGCTCGCCAGCGCTTCGCAGAGGCCGGCCAGAACGCTACGTTCATTCAAGCCCCCTGGCAGGACCTGCTCGGCCAGCTCACCGAACCCTATGATCTGGTGCTGTGTCACGCCGTTCTGGAGTGGCTGGCCGAACCCCACGCGATCCTGCCCGTACTGCATCAACTGACCAAACCCGACGGCTGGTTGTCCCTGGCGTTCTATAACCGCGACGCGCTGGTCTATCGCAACCTGCTCAAAGGCCACTTCCGCAAAATGCGCAAGAACGACATGGCTGGCGAAAAGCAGAGCCTAACCCCCCAACAACCCCTTGATCCGCGCGAACTCGCGGCGCAACTTGAAAGCCTGTGGCGGGTCGAAACACAGAGCGGGGTACGGGTTTTCCACGACTACATGCCGGTGGAGTTCCAGGCCCGCGTAGAGCTGGTGGACCTGCTTGAAATGGAGCTGGCTCACCGTCGTCACCCAAGCTTTGCCGGGCTTGGGCGCTACTTGCACTGGATCTGTCGGCCGGTCTGATCGGAGCATGAAATGAAAAGTCGTCCAGGGTTACTGGTGATCTGTCTGGGGTTGGCCGCCTGCCAGGGCAGCAATCCTTATGTGGCAACGTCCAAACCCTTGCCGCCCGCACCCCCGCAAGCGGCCACGACCTTCGACCGCAGCGCCTACCCGGCACCCCCTCGTGACTATGGACGCTACCGCAGTTGGGCCTGGTTGAACGGGCAACTGCCGCCGGGAACTGCGTGGGCGGATTCGGCGCAGGTCGCCGAAGCCGTCAGCAACGCCCTCGACCAGCGCGGCTTGCGGCCCTTGCATGAAAATCGCCCGGCCGACCTGTTCGTCAGCGCCGATCTGCGTGTGGAAACCCGTTTGCGCCAGGTACGGGACGACTATTACGGCGGCGGTTATTACGGTGGTGGATACGGCGGATACAACCATTGCTGTGGCAGCGGTTATGGCGTCTACAACAGCGTGCCGATCGTGCGCACCTACCAGGAGCAGGTCGTGGTCGTGCACGTCGATATGTTCGACGCACAAAGCGGCCAGTCGGTGTGGAGCGCCAGCGCTGAAACCAGCGATACCGGGACCCAAAGTGCGCGAGCGGACGCGATCAGGAAGGCTGTGGAAAAGGCCATGTCGGCGTATCCTCCCAGTTAGCTTCTGTAGATAAGAAGCATTTCGCAGGTTCATGCCGTTCACCGGAGAAAAATCATGTTCCGCCGACTCGCTTTACTGGTTGTGGTTGCGCTGCTCAGCGCCTGCGCCTCGGATCAGGTCAACCACGACTTCGACGCCAGCCGCGATTTTGCCGCCTACCGCAGCTGGAGCTGGAAAGACCCTGCCCTGCAATATCGTCCTGATGACCCGCGGATCAAGAGTGACCTTACCGAGCAACGCATTCGCCAGTCGGTGAGCGAACAGCTCGATCAACGCGGCCTGCGTCCAGCCGCTGCCGGCACGCGAGGCGACTTGAACGTGCAGACCTACCTGATTATCGAAGAGCGCCAGCAACAGGTGACCACCAATTACGGCGGCGCGTGGGGTGGCCCTTGGAATGGTTACTACGGCGGCCCGATGTACAACGAAACCCGAAACATTACCTACAAAGTAGCGACGATCCAGATCGACCTGCTCGACGGCAAAGACGGCAAGCTGGTGTGGCGCGGCAGTGACGAGCAGATGCTCGCCCGCTCCCCAAACCCGACCGATCGCAGCAACGCGATACGCGAAACGGTCGGTCGGATATTGGCCAACTATCCGCCGAAATAACCCCGCCCAACAGACTAGCCTCTGTAGGAGCAAAGCTTGCTCGCGATGGAGTGTCAGGCCCAGTCAATCTGGATGACACACCATCGCGAGCAAGCTTTGCTCCTACAGGGACTTTTGTGTTTTAGCGATAGCGAGTTGCCAGCAACGACCCCAACCCTTGTCTACACTGATTTTTACCTACGGAGGTAACCCTCGGCAGTACGCCGGCAAAGGAGTGCGCGATGTCTCCCCGCATGCAGTTTCGCGGCCCGACCGCTCAACGCGGCGCGATCGGTTTGATGGCGGCGCTGACCCTCGGCCTGGCGATGATGTTCATGTTGCTGGTGGTCGATAGCGGTCGGCTGTACCTGGAGCAGCGCAAGTTGCAACGGGTGGCTGATGTGGCGGCGCTTGAAGCGGTGACTCGCGACGGTGATTGCCTTGCAAACCTCACCGCCGCCAAATACTCCAAAGAAAGTGCCAGCCGAAACGGTTTCACCGTGGCCGATGGCACCACTTTAAGCACCAGCTGTGGTGTGCTGAAAACCGGCGCCGATAACTTACGAAGCTTCACGGTCGATGCCAGCAAAAAGGACGCTATCCGCGTGGTCGCCACACGCGTGGTTCCGACCAGCATTGCCGCTGGTATCGGTGCACTGTTCAGCTCTGGGCCGACCAGTCTCAATACCCAATTGACAGCAACAGCCGTCAGCGCTCCGGCAGTGTTGCCGCCCTTGGCCATGTTGACGATTGGCAGCACATTGCTGGTGGTCGATTCCACCAAGTCGGCAGCCTTGAATCTGCTGCTGGGGAAAATGCTCGGTGGAAAACTTGATCTGAGCGTGGCGGGTTGGCAAGGCCTGGTCGACACCAATATCAACTTGTTGAGCTACCTCAATCAGCTGGCCCTCGATGCCCACGTCAGCGCCGGAAATTACACCGAGCTGCTCAACACAAACATCGGACTGAATCAGTTGCTGGACACGGCAATCACCGTTCTCACGGCTGGTGGCACCACGACCAGCCTGGCCGTCAGCGGCTTGACCGATCTCAAGGCCGCCGCCGGCAGCACATCACTGGTGCTTGGCCAGTTGTTGCAGCTGCAAACAGCGACGCCTTCTTCGGCATTGAATACCAATCTTCAGGTCTTCCAACTGGTGGAGGCCTTCGTGCAACTGGCCAACAGCAAGAACGGGATCGTGGCGAGCATTCCCTTGAATATTCCGGCGCTGGTCAACGGTTCGGTGCAGGTCAAGGTGATTGAGCCGCCGCAGTTATCGGCTTTCGGCAACCCCGCGCTGGCCAAGGCGAACCCGATGGGCGCTGACCGCATATTTGTTCGCACGGCACAGGTGCGAACGGTGCTCTCGCTTAACTTGCCATTGCTGTCGGGTATCACGGGCTTGGTGGATGCCATCGTCAGCACACCGGTCGTGGGCGGTGTGACCAGTGCCCTGAATGACCTGTTGCACCTGAATCTCGCTGGCGCGGTAGGCTCGCTGCTTTGCACACTGACCGGGACCTGTCAGGTCACCGATCTGAAAATCCTGCCGACATCCACCATCGACATCGCCCTGGAAGTAGCCGCAGCCGACAGTCACGTCACGGACTACAACTGTGCCAGTGATGCCACGAAATCCCTGACCACCCAAACCAACACGGCAGTGGTAAAGCTCAAGGTGGGCAACATCGATAAGACCAACGCCTTTTCATCCTCGGCCGATGTCACCGTGAAACCACTCGCCTTGATTGATATCGGGATGTACAACTGCGTGCTCTGGGTGTGTGACAAGGCTAACCGCAAAGCCTTTTACGGGGGCGGCCTGGGCGTAAAAGTCGATGCGCCTGTCCTCAGTACTCAAAGCACCCACGTCTACAACCTGCCGCCGGAAATCAAACAACCCCCCTTGTTCTACAGCCTTGGTACGCAGGGCATCGTCGATAGCTTGAAAACAACCCTTAACGGCGTCGAAGTACTGGCCTACAAACCTACCGGTTCCAGTCTGCTGGGCGGATTGCTGACGACCGCCGCCGGTGCACTCAACACCATCAATAGCACGCTGGGCACCACCATCGACCTTCTGCTCAGTAAAGTGCTGGACCCCATTCTGGACAGCCTGCTCTCCACCCTCGGGATCACCCTGAACAAGGTCGATGTAGGCGCCAACCTGAGTTGCAAACCGCCCGGACGCGCCGGGCTGGTGATCTAAGGCTCGAGCAAAATCGGTAACTCAATACAAAACCGCGCACCTTGCGGCGAGTTACTGACTCTGAGCCGTCCACCCATGTTCTCGACAATCCCGTAACTCACCGACAGCCCCAACCCGGTACCGACACCCACCGGTTTGGTGGTGAAAAACGGTTCGAATATGCGCTCCAGCAACCTTGGGTCGATACCGCCGCCGTTGTCCTCAACCCACAGGCGCACATGCTGCGCATCCCGTTCGGCATGCACTGCAATCCACGGCTCCAGCTCACGATTCGTTTCGCGTTTCGCGAGCAGTGCATCCCGGGCGTTGACCATCAGGTTGATCAACACCTGTTCCAGCTGATCGACATAACCGCGCACCTGCACCTCGAAGTCGACCTCGCTGACCCGCAGGTCCACGCCTTTGCCGCGCATGCCGTCGGCGAGCAGCGACAGCGTGCCTTCGATGGCGTGCGCCGGATTGAAGGGATGCTGTTCGATCTCGGAGCGGCGGCCGAACACGCGCATGTGATCCACCACCCGCGCCGCACGCTGGACCTGGGCATCGATGCGGTTGAGCTTGTCGGTCAGGTAGTCGATCTGCACATCACCGCTGCTCAGACGTTTGAGCACATTGACGATTGCCATGCGCATCACGTTCAGCGGCTGGTTGATCTCATGAGCCAGGCCCGTGGCCATTTCGCCGAGGGTGGCCATTTTTGCGCTTTGAGTGAGTTGCTGCTGGGTTCGCCGGACTTCGGTGTTGTCGCGGCCAACGGCCTGAACCTCCAGCAATCGCCCCTGCTCGTCGAACACCCCGCGATCCGACCAGACCCACCAGGCGTGCTCCCGTCCCGGCAGTTGCAAACTGATCTCCGAGGTACTCACCGGGCATTCAGGGCTCAGTTCACTCAGCCGCAGAAAGAACGCCTCACGCTGTTCCGTGGACATCCAGCTGCCAAGGTTCACGCCGGGAAGTTGTTCGGGCTGGCATTCGAGGTAAGTCGCCAATGGTCGATTGCCGAACGTCAGGGTAAGGTCCGGGCGGTAGCGGCAGATCATTGCCGGTGAATCTTCCACGAGGATGCGATAGCGTTCTTCGCTTTGTTTAACCTGTTCAGCCGCCAGGGTCGCTTCGGTGACGTCCAGCCACAGGCCAACGGCTTCCACGGGCAACCCCAGGTCATCGCGCAGCAATTTGGCTTCATCCAGCAGCCAATGGTAATCACCGCGACTGTCGCGCAATCGATAGCGGGCACGCACTGAACCTTCGCGCAGCAACAGGCGTGTGCGTTCGAAGTACTGATCGCGATCCTCCGGGTGTATTCGCTCCACCAGCGTTCCGACGCTGCAATCGGCGAGGGACAACCCCAGCAAAGGCAACAGGCTGTCGCTGAAAAAGGTCGGGTGCAACACCCCTTCGGCATAGCGCTGCACATAGATAACCGCAGGTGAACTGGCGATCAGGTTGTCCAGGCGTGCGTGTGCTTTTGCGGCGTCCTGTTGCTGGTTCTTGATGTCGCTGATGTCGAGCATGAACCCGATCAGGCGCCGGTTTTTTCCGATGCCCACCGCTTGGCCTTGCAGGCGATACCAGATCGGTGTTTGCGCGGCATCGGTGCGATGCAGGCGTACGCACAGCGACAACGCCACGCTATCGTTTTGCAGGGCTTGCAAGCGCGCGTTCAATTCTTCGCGTTCGGCGGGGTGCACGTGATCGAGCCATGCTTGCAGCGACAGTTGCGCGCTACCGAGCCCTAAAGTGCTCGCCAGCGACGGGGCCAATTGCACCGATTCAGTGTCGCCGAACAGCTCCCACCAGCCTGTGCCGAGCAACGTTTGCAACGACTCCATACGTTCCAGTTGCAGACGGTGACGGTGCTCGCGCAAACGTTCCAGCAAGGGCGACGCCAGGGCGGCAGTCAGATGCAGCCAGTCGCGATCATGCATGTCAGGCGCACGCTTCTGCGCCGTATACAGACCGCACAGCAACCAGGCAGCCACGCCTTGCGCATCGTGATAAGGCACGACGAATCCTTCGGCGTTGCCGAAGAGGTCTTGCAGGCGTGGGTGCTCGCTGCGACTGAGTTGCTGGGGAGCGGAGCCGTTCAAGCTATCGAGGTTGGTGCCAAGGCGCTGATTGTCGTGCCAAAGACCGGGCGCGTCGAAGGCGGTGTAGTGATGATGAACCTGCCAGCCATCGCCCTGTTCATCGAGCAATGCGATGGCGATGCTGGGAATCTGAAAGCGTTGGGCCACGCACTGCAATTGTTCCGTCAACACTTCGGGCAGACGCGTCAGGCTGCACAAACGCAGTTGTTCATTGGCCTGTGCTGCCAGCTGTTGGCATTGCTCGCGGCTGCGCGCCTGTCGACGTTCCAGCAACAAATCGCCGATGTCGAGCAGCTGCAGCAGCCAAGTGTCGCCCAGCGACTGAACCCATCCGCGCAGGTGCAGGGGCTGTCCGCCGAGCCCCTGAAAGTCGAGGTCCAGACTGTGTCCCAGCCACTCCTCGGGCGTCCCTTCGACGGACAGGCAACTGTCGGGCATCAGGTAGCTGGTTAATGGCGCGGGGTGTGCCTGAGGTGTTGGCTGTGCGAGCGCATGCCTGAGCGGACCGGTTAAGTGAATGACGCCGCCGTGGACGTCCAGGTGGATTTGTAGACCGATGCCCGGCGAGTTCAACGTGTCCCGTGCAATCGGTGTAGCCACCCGTTGTCGCTGGAGTAAACGCCCGAAGAGCGTGTCACCACTGCTCAAAACTGCAGGCTCGATTGAGCGCTGAGCGTCGTTGGCAAGTTGGGTACCGAACCGATCCCCGGCAAAACCAGCACCGGCAGGACGTTGTTCAGTTTGCTGCTGGGATAATCAATGCTGACAGTCAAAACACCTGCCGCATAAACCGCCTTGGCATGGTTGGGGACACTGAATTGCAGCCCGGCAGGAATCCAGGACAATCGTTGGGTCAGTACATCTGTCGCCACTTTCTCGACAGCCAGTTTGTAGTTGGCGGTTGTCGGGTCCACGGCCACGCTGCGGCGAACCGCTTCGGCGGTCGACTCGTTGAATGACTGCATCAATAACAGTGGCAGGCTGTAACTGAGCACGCCATACAGCACGGCAAAAAAAATCACGAAGACCAACGCGAACTCGATGGCTGCGGCGCCTTTTTGCTGGCGAGGGAGGGCGGTTTTCATGTGTGCGTCTACCCTGACAATCACAACGTAATGTCAGCATAGAATCATTCAGCCAAAACGGACGGCTTTTACTTATGCAGAGCGTTTTTCTACTGATCTGGCTGATGATTTGTGCGGCGCAGGATGCTCGGGAGCGGCACATCGCCAATGCCCTGACTCTGGGGGTGGGTACGTTGGCGCTGGCCTGGTTGTTGTGGACAGGCAACACCTGGCTGGGCGCTGAGGCCAGGCAGGGTGGCCAGGCTTTTTTGCTGGCGCTGGCATTCACATTGCCAGGCTACTGGATGGGACGCCTGGGCGCCGGGGATGTGAAATTAGTGACAGCTTTGGCGCTTGCGACGGACGGTATGCACGTTCTGGGTACTTTTATCGGGGCCGGTGTCGCGAGTGTTTTGTGGCTGCTGATTTCGCCAAAAGTCTGGCTTTATATGGGTCAGTCACTTAGAGGGCACTTGCGATACATGGGGCCTGAAATGTCAAAAAAACAACCCTTTGCGCCGTTCGTTCTGGTGGGTGCGGCACTCACGATGGCCTGGATCCGCTAGTCACTTACTCTGTGTGCAGACCGAAAAAGTCGTCTACTTTCAAGTCATTCGTAGTTGTACAGCGTTTGGCTGTCGGTACAGGAATGGCCAGGTTTTGGCGTCGGCATGGAGTAGCACGTGAACAAGCTCACCTCGGTAGTAAAGGTCCTTGTGGTCGACGATCAGCCATTGATCGTGGAAGAACTTAACGAGTTTCTCGAGAGCAGTGGTTATCGCTGTGTTCCCTGTGAGACCAGTCAACAGGCGATTGAATGTTTCACTGAAGATGCGGATATCGGCCTGGTGTTGTGTGATTTGCACATGCCCGGCATGGATGGTATTCAACTGGTCAAGGAGTTGCAGCGGATCGCGGGCAAGGATCGGGTGTTCGAGGCGATCATGCTGACCGGCCGGGCAGACAAGCAGGATGTCATCAAGGCATTGCGTGCAGGCTTCGCCGATTACTACCAGAAACCTATTGATCTTGATGAGTTGCTGCAGGGCTTGCACCGTCAGATGGTGGCGCTGCAGGAGCGGCAAAAAGGTCTGCAGTTGGGGCATTTGAATCAGAAGCTGCAGTACCTTTCCGAGTCGATCGATGATCTGTATCAGGACCTCGACAAGGTTCGGCGCAGTCCTTCGCCACGGGGATCTTCGGGCTCTGGTTTGAGTGAGGCGGATCGGCTGGAGATTCCGTCGATTTTCAATCAGCTGTCTCCTCGGCAACTGGATGTGGCGCGGTTGGTGGGTAAGGGGCAGACGAATTATCAGATTGCGTGTGAGTTGGGGATTACCGAGAACACGGTGAAGTTGTATGTGTCGCAGGTGTTGCGGTTGACGCATATGCATAATCGGACGCAGTTGGCGTTGGCGTTGTCGCCCAGTGGTTCGGGGATGCGGCAGCGGGTTACGGCGCACTGACCTTTGAGCTGCTTGCGCCTTTTGTAGGAGTGAGCCTGCTCGCGATGACGGCCTGTTGGTTGACCCGATTTATACGGATGTACTCGATCCACTGTGGGAGCTGGCCTGCCAGCGATGGCGGCCTGACGGCCGACCTGGTTTTTTGGGGAGTACATATCCATTGCTGCGGTAACGGCCACTTAGGGTTTCGCCCTTACGGCGAGGCACTTTTTTCAAACGCCAAAAAAGTACCCAAAAAGGCTCGCCCCAAGCGTACGGCACCTCGCTCCGGTATTCATCTGGGGGCATCGCCTACGGTCTGCTTCGCGACGACCTCCTCTCGATGTGTGCGGCTTCGCCGCACGGCGCTTCGCGCCTGACCCCCAGATGAACACCTCCACTCGGCCTCCCGAAGGGGC
>Ga0160458_100503_pt1 | contig 15934 bp, 10 predicted proteins | sample HID1973I_E6MG_FD_108247 | JGI IMG/M metagenome (GOLD analysis project Ga0160458, IMG submission 108247) | Enriched mosquito-associated microbial communities from UW Madison campus, WI, USA - HID1973I_E6 MG | ecosystem: Host-associated > Arthropoda: Insects > Digestive system > Unclassified ...
CAGGATCTGGTTGCGCAGCGCGGTGGTCGCCTGCTCGGTGACCTCGGCACGGTGCTCGTCGTCCTCCAGACGACCCTCACCCTCGAGGTGACGGTGCACCTCGGCCTCGACGACGCCCGTCGGCACGGGGATCTCGGTGTCCGCGAGGAGCTTCTCGAGCAGGACGTCGCGGGCCTGCACGGCCTGGTTGGAGACCTTGATCGACGCGGCCTGCTCGCGCAGGTCGGCCGTCAGCTCCTCCAGGGTGTCGAACTCGGAGGCGAGCTGGGCGAAGTCGTCGTCGGCCTCGGGGAGCTGGCGCTCCTTGACCGTGCTGGCCGCGACCTTGACCTGCGCCTCCTCGCCCTCGTGCTCGCCGCCGGCGAGCTTGGTGACGAACGTCGTCTCCTCGCCGCCGGACAGGCCGGTGAGCGCCTCGTCGAGACCCTCGAGCATGTTGCCGGAGCCGATCTGGTAGCTCACGCCGGAGACGGTGTCGACCTCCTCGTCGCCGATCGTGGCGACCAGGTCGATGACGACGAAGTCGCCCTCGGCGGCCGGGCGGTCCACGCCGACCAGCGTGCCGAAGCGCTCGCGCAGCGCGTCCAGACGGCCGTCGACGTCCTCGTCGGACACCTCGACGTCGTCCACCGCGACGGTCAGGCCGTCGAGCTCGGGGATGGTGATCTCGGGGCGGACCTCGACCTCGGCGGAGAAGTGCAGCTCACCCTCGTCGCCGGCGACGAGGCCGGGGACCTTCGTGACCTCGACCTCGGGCTGGCCCAGGGGACGCAGCTTGTTCTCCCGCACGGCCTCGGCGTAGAACCCGCCCAGGCCCTCGTTGACGGCGTGCTCGATGACCGCGGGCCGGCCGATGCGCTGGTCGATGATGCGCGGCGGGACCTTGCCCTTGCGGAAGCCGGGGATGTTCACGTCCTGCGCGATGTGCTCGTAGGCGTGCTTGATGCTCGGCTTGAGCTCGTCGTAGGTCACCTCGACGGTCAGCTTGACCTTCGTGGGGTCCAGGGTCTCGACAGCGCTCTTCACTTCGGTGATCTCCAACTGATCGGGGGCCTTCGTCGGCGACTCCGACGACGGGCACGCGGCGCAGCCGAAAACGGCGCGCCTGCGACCCTCGATGGTACGCCACGGGCCGACGACCGCCCAAAAGACGCCGATCGGTCGTGAGGCTACTCACAGGTAACTTACGGTTCCGTAGGTTACGGTGGCCGCATGAGCACCCGACCCTGGCTCGCGTCGTACGGCAGCGGTGTCCCGGCGGACGTCGACGTCCCCGACGAGGCCCTGCCCGCCGCCCTCGCGCGCGCCGCCTCGAGCTGGCCCGACCGCGTCGCCGTCGACTTCCTGGGCGGCACGACGACGTTCGAGGCGCTCGCCGGCCAGGTGGCCCGCGGCGCCCAGGCGCTGGCCGACCTCGGGGTGCGGGCCGGCGACCGGGTCGCGATCGTCCTGCCCAACAGCACCGCGCACGTGGTCGCGTTCCAGGCCGTGCTGCGGCTCGGGGCGGTCGTCGTGGAGCACAACCCCACCTACACCGCGCGCGAGCTCGGCCACCAGCTCGCGGACAGCGGCGCCGTGGTCGCGCTCGTCTGGACCAAGGCCGTGGCTGCGGTGCTCGAGGTGAAGGACGGCACGGCCGTGCGCACCGTCGTCGCGGTCGACCTGGCCGACGACCTGCCGTGGCGCTCCCGCCTGGCCCTGCGGCTGCCCGTCGCGCGAGCCCGCGAGACCCGCGCCGCCCTGCGCGCCGACGTCCCGTCCCACGTCCCGTCGTGGCGTGCGCTCGTCGGGGCCGCGAAGCCGCTCCCCGCCGACCACCCGCAGCCCTCGTCGGGCGACCTCGCCCTCATCCAGTACACCGGCGGCACCACGGGCACCCCCAAGGGCGCCATGCTCACGCACCGGAACCTGGTGGCGAACGTGGTGCAGGGGCAGGCGTGGACCGGTGCGCCCCCGGGCACGGAGACCATCTACGGCGTCCTGCCCTTCTTCCACGCCTTCGGGCTCACGCTCTGCCTCACCTACGCGGTGCACGTGGGTGCGACGCTCGTCGCGTTCCCGAAGTTCGACCCCGCGCAGGTGCTCGCGGCCCAGCGCCGCCGGCCCGGCACCTTCCTGCCCGCGGTCCCGCCCATGCTCGACCGGCTGTGCGTCGCAGCCGAGGCGACCGGCGCGGACCTGACGTCGTTCCGCTACGCGATCAGCGGCGCGATGCCGTTGCCGGCCGCGACGGCGGCGCGCTGGGAGCGCCTCACGCACGGCCTGGTCGTCGAGGGCTACGGCATGACCGAGACCTCGCCCGTCGCGCTCGGCAGCCCCCTGTCCCCGCACCGGCGCCCCGGTGCGTTGGGCCTGCCGTTCCCCGGCACGGACATCCGCATCGTCCGCCCGGACTCCCCCGACGTCGACGTCGAGCAGGGCGAGCTGCTGATCCACGGCCCGCAGGTGTTCGCCGGCTACTGGCAGCGGCCCGACGAGACCGCCGAGCAGCTGCTCGACGGAGGCTGGCTGCGCACGGGCGACATCGTGCGGATGGACGCCGACGGCATGGTGGTCCTGGTGGACCGCATCAAGGAGATGATCGTGACCGGCGGGTTCAAGGTCTACCCGTCGCAGGTCGAGGACCAGCTCCGCGCGATGCCGGGCGTGCTCGACGCCGCCGTCGTCGGCGTGCCCGCCGGCGACCTGGGCGAGCACGTGGTCGCGGCCGTGACGCTCGACGACGGCGCGTCCGTGGACCTCGACGCCGTGCGCGCTTGGCTCGAGCCGCGCGTGGCGCGCTACGCCCTGCCCCGCGAGCTCGTCGTGCTGCCCGAGCTGCCGCGCTCGCTCATCGGCAAGGTCCTGCGCCGCGTGGTCCGCGAGGACTACCTGACGACGCACCTGTGACCACGTCCCGGCTCCGACCCGGCAGAGGGGATGATGCTCGGATGGTCGTCCCGGGCGTCGCAGCATGAGCCTGTCGCTGTGGCTCGCCCTGGTGGTGGCCTGCCTGGTCATCTCCTGCACGCCCGGCGCCGGGGCGATCAACACGATGACGAACGCGCTGGGCTCCGGCTGGTCGCGCTCGATCTGGGGGATCCTAGGCCAGCAGCTCGCCCTGGTGGTGCACGTCGCGATCGTGGCCGCGGGTGTCGGGGCGCTGGTGAGCCGGTCGCACGTGGCGTTCGAGACGATCCGGTACGTCGGCGCGGCCTACCTCGTCTTCCTGGGCGTCCGCCAGCTGCGTGCACCCGTCGACCAGCACGTCGAGGCCTCGCAGGTGCGGGAGCCCGCGTGGCCGATGTTCCGACGCGGCCTGCTCGTCAACCTCACCAACCCCAAGGCCATCGTGTTCTTCCTCGCGTTCGTGCCGCAGTTCGTCCGGCCGGACCGGCCGCTCGCGCCCCAGTACGCCGTGCTCGTCGCGACCGTCGTGGCGGTCGACGTCCTGGTCATGTGGTTCGGCTTCGCGACGGCGGCGCGCGGGCTGGCGCGGCTCACGGCACGCGAGTCCGGCCGGCGGACGCTGAACCGCGTCTTCGGGAGCCTGTTCGTCGGTGTCGGCGTGCTGCTGGCTGCCGTCCACTGACGTCCGGCCCGCCGGACGCCGCTGGCGACCGGCGCCAGCGCCTTGATCGCCGGCGGCCCGAACTCGTCGGACCGCACGTCGGGATGGCGGGATTCGAACCCACGACCTTCCGCTCCCAAAGCGGACGCGCTACCAACCTGCGCCACATCCCGTGCCACGCACCGCCCTCGACCGGCCGTGCGCTGCCTGCGCATCGTACCGGCCGAGGACGGCTGTCGATCAGCGGGCCGCGCGCACGCCCGGCCACCACAGCCGACGCCGGACCAGCATCATCGTCGCGGGCAGGACGACCAGCCGGATCACGGTCGCGTCCAGCAGGACACCGACGACGAGCCCGACCCCGAACTGCTTGAGGTCGATGAACCCGAGCACGCCGAACAGCGAGAACACCCCGACCATCACGGCAGCCGCGCTGGTGATGGTGCCCGCGGTCCCGGACACGCCGTCGAGGATCGCGTCCCGCGCCGGCAGGCCGCGGCGGACGTTCTCGCGGATCCGGCTGACCACGAACACGTGGTAGTCGAGCGACAGCCCGGACAGGACGACGAACAGCAGCATCGGCACCCACGACACGACGTGGCCGGTGGAGGTGAAGTCGAGCGCGTCCTGCGCCCAGCTCCCCTGGAAGATCGCGGTCAGGATCCCGAACGTCGCCGCCATCGACAGTGCGTTGAGCACGACGGTCAGCCCCGCCACGGCCACGGAGCGGAAGGCGACGAGCATCACCAGGAAGGTCAGCGCGAAGACGCCGGCCGCGACGAGCGGCGTCGCGTGGCGCAGGTTGGCGGCGTAGTCCATCCCGGACGCCGTGTCGCCCCCGACGTACGCGCGGCCGTCGTCGATCGAGCCCACGGTCTGCGGCACGACGGTCTCCCGCAGTGCGTGCACGGACGCGTGCGCCTGGGCGTCCGCGCTCCCGGCGGCCACGACATCGACGACGGCCGTGCGGCCGTCCGCCGAGAACCAGGGGTCGCCCGAGCCCGCGAAGGTCTGCGGATCGGCCGCGACCGCCGCCGCGAGCGCGTCGACCTGGGTGCGGAGAGCGGCCTCGTCGCCGGCCGCCACCTGTGCGACGACGAGGTCGGCGGGTGCGCCCTGCGGGAACTCCTGCACCAGCCGGTCGTAGGCCTGGACGGTGGACAGGGTCGCGGGCAGGTCGTCGGTCGAGTCCTCGGCCAGCGAGATCCCGACGACGGGCGCGGCGAGCGCGAGCAGCGCGGCGACCGCGACGAGCGTCGCCGCGACGGGCCGGGCGAGGATCGGCCGGAGCATCGCCGGCACGAGTCGCGGCCGGCCGCCGCTCAGCCGCCACAGGACGGGCACCCGCGGACGCTCGGCCCAGCGGCCGAGCACGGACAGCAGCGCGGGCAGCACCGTCACCGACGAGACCAGGGCGACGAGCACGACGAGGATCGCGCCGACCGCCATCGCGGAGAACGACGAGTCGCCCGCCAGGAACAGCCCGGCCATGGACAGCACCACGGCGAACCCTGACACGACGATCGAGTGCCCGGCCGTCTGCGCGGCGACCCGGATCGCATCGACGTCGCCGTGGCCCGGCGCGGTGCCCAGCCGGCGCTTCTCCTCCCGGAACCGGCGCAGGTAGAACAGTGAGTAGTCGACGCCGACGGCCATCCCGACGAGCACCAGCAGGTCGGTCACCGTGCCGGGGTCGGGCATCACCTGCGAGGCGAGCGCCCACAGCCCCAGCCCGGCCGCGACCGACGAGAGGCCCAGCACCACGGGGACGGTCGCCATGACGAGCGCCCCGAACACGACCAGCAGGATGATCAGCGTCAGCGGGACGCTCAGCGTCGTCGCCTTGCCCAGCTGGGTGCCGAGCCAGTCGTTCAGCTCGCCGTTCACCGACGCCGGTCCCGTCTCCTCGACGCGGAGGTCCGGGTGCGCGTCCTGGACGCCCGCGACGACGTCCTCGAGCGCGGTGACGCCCTCCGCTGCGGCGTCCTCGTCGCCCGCCATGGTGACCTGGACCAGGACGGCGTCGCCGTCCGCCGAGGTCACGGGGGCGGCGACGTCTGCGACCTCGGGCAGCGCCCCGAGCTGCGCGGCCAGGTCCCGGGCGACGTCGTCGGCCGCCTGCGCGTCCAACGCCCCGGTCGGTGCGGTGACCAGGACGTTCTCGACGACGGGCGCGGGATACCCGGCGTCGGCGGCGACCTGCGCCGCCTGCCCCGACTCCCCCACCCCCAGGTCGAGGCTCGTCGCCTGCTTCGGCGCGACGAACGCCGAGATCGAGGTGAGGGCCACGATGAGCACGGCCCACAGGCCGATCGCGGTCCAGCGGTGGGTCGCGCTCCACATCGCGACCTTCGTGGTGCGGGAGAGGTGTTCCTCGGGAGGGCGTGGGGCTCGCGCGGCCGGCGTGGCCACGGTGGTCTGCGTCATGGGGCGGTGTCCGTCCGGACTCGATCCGCTGATCGGCGATCAGGTCCGCACGGGGCTCGTCCGGACCTGATCCATCCTGGGCACGCGCAGTCGCGTGGTCTGTGGGGCGGTCCCCACACCTGCGGGGGATGTCCCCCGTCTTCGTCGTCCGGATGCCCGCCGTGGACGGGAACGCCCTGAGCACCCGGTAACCTAGGTGCCGCAGTCGCGGCGGCCACGTCGTCGGGGCCTGTGCGGACGTAGCTCAATGGTAGAGCCTCAGTCTTCCAAACTGATTACGCGGGTTCGATTCCCGTCGTCCGCTCCGACCGGTCGGGGCTCGGCTCCCCCGACTATTCCCGTCGCCGCCGTCCTCGCCGGGCACCTATGCTGCCCGCGGCACCCGACGAACCAGGCGAGACGAGGACGAGCGCGCGTGACGACCGACGAGACAGCGCCGGAGATCGCGCCCGTGAAGCGGCCGTCGCCGTTCGCGTCGTTGTCCGACCGGCCGTTCCGGTGGTGGTTCGTCAGCCAGGTCGTCTCCGCGTCGGGCGGCATGACGCAGGCCGTCGCGACGGCGTGGCTGGTGCTGCAGATGACGGACAGCGCGGTGGCGCTGGGCGGGTTGACGGTCGCGACGATGCTGCCGGTGCTGCTGCTGGGCGCGGTCGGCGGGTCGGTCGTCGACCGATACGACCGGCGGCGGATCCTCATCTGGACGCAGGCCGTGCTCGCCGCGCTCGGCGTCGGGCTGTTCGCCTTCGTCGAGACGGACACTGCGGGCTACTGGCTGATCCTCGCGTTCTCGGCCGCCGGTGGGCTGGTCATGGCCGTCGACGGGCCGGCGCGCCAGGTCTACGTCCTGGACCTCGTCGGCCGCGAGCGGCTGGCCAGTGCCGTCAGCCTGTACGAGGTCATCCTCAACACGTCGCGCGTCGTCGGGCCGGCGGCAGGGGCCGTCGTGCTCGTCGTCTGGGGCGCCGGGCCCTGCATCCTGCTCAACGCCGTCACGTTCCTCGTGCCGCTCGCGGTGCTGCTGGTGCAGCGCCCGCCCAAGCGCGACGCACCGGCTCCTCGGCAGCGCGAGAAGGGCGCCGCGCGCGCGGGCCTGCGCTACGCGTGGTCGATCCCGATGATCCGGTCGTGCCTGCTCATCGCCGCCGCGTCCGGGATCATCTTCAACTTCGGCGTGCTGATGCCCGTGCTGACGACCCACGAGTTCCACCTGGGCAGCGGCGGGTACGGCGCGCTGCTCGCGGTGTTCGGCGTGGGGGCGGTGCCCGGCGCCCTGCTGGCCGCACGCACGGACGCGCCGACGAGCCGGCAGGTGGGGCTGCTCGCCGGCGGGACCGGCGCGCTGATGATCCTGACCGCGTTCGCGCCCGCGGTGCCGCTGCTGTTCGCCGGCATGGCCGGCATCGGGTTCGTGTCGATCTGGATGATCGCGGCCGCGAACACCCTCGTCCAGCTCCGCACCGAGCCCGCCCTGCGGGGGCGCGTGATGGGCGCGTGGACGATGGCCCTGCCGGGCATGAACCCGATCACCGGGATCGCGGTGGGCGCGCTCGCGCAGGTGACGAATGCGCGCATCGCCTACGCGGCGGCCGGGCTGCTGCTGGTCGTGATCGTGGCGGGCTCGCGGTCGACGCTGCTGGCGCGGGCCGACGCCTGAGCCCCCAGGGCGCGCCACGGGCCCCGATCGTCACGACCCGACGTCCGCGCGGACGTCGGGTTCGCCCGGGCCCCACCGGCCCACCTCCCGCTGCACGGCGTCGCGCGCACGGCGCAGCTGCTCCGCGACCAGCCGGCGCTCCGCCCAGAGCGCCTCGCGCTCGCGCAGCGCCGCCTCGATCCGGGCGAGCTCGGCGTCGTCGACCGTGAGGCCGTAGGCGGCGGCCACCATGCGCGCCAGGTCCGCCCGGTAGTCGTGGCCGCGCGCGACGAAGATCCCCGGCACGGCGCTCAGTGCGTTGGTGACGTCCACGAGGGTCAGGACGAAGGAGACCAGCGGGTACCAGTGCGCGAGGCGCGAGACCCCCGGCGGGCGCTCGTCCACGGGCCCCAGCCACGACGGCTGCTGGATCGCGAGCGCGCCGTCGAACCGGGTGATCGGGTCCTCGAGGTGGGACAGCAGGACGTAGCGCTGCCGGTCCCGGACCACCGCGTCCTGCGCGGCCCACGCGGACCAGCCGGCCACCTCGACGACCTCGCCGTCCGGGTCCACCTTCTCCGGCTCGAGCCGCCAACGGCTCGCCCAGGAGCTCCCGGCGGGGGTCCCGACGAACAGCGCCCGGTCCATGTCGACGCGGTGCAGGCCGCCGACCCCCTCGTGCAGGAACGCGTCCTGCAGCGTGTGCGCGCCCAGCGACTCGCCGAAGCCGACCAATCGGGGTCGCGAGTGCTCGGGGATGCTGCGCAGGCGCCAGGTCAGGGCGTGGAACAGCGCCCGGTTCTGCTCGCGCCCCATCGCGACGCGGTCGAGGGACAGGAACGACGGGCGCAAGGAGTACTGCAGCGCCAGCGTCGCGCAGTCGCCCCGGGTCAGGTGCTCGAGCGTCTCGATCGCGACGTAGTTGACGTAGCCGGTGCCCGTGGGCGAGACCACGCAGATGACGGAGCGCTCGAAGGCACCCAGGTCCTCCAGCTCCCGCATGAGCAGGTCGACGCGGGCGTCGACGGTCGGGGCGCTGGCCAGCCCGACGAAGGCCCGCACGGGGTCCTTGACGTCCACCTCGGGGACGCCGACGACCTCGGCGATCTCCGCCGCGGTCAGCGCCATGTTGACGAACCGGACCCCTTCTCGGGACAGCGAGGGCCACGGCACCGACGAACGGGGTCCGCCGCTGACCGTGGCGGAGCCGGGAGGGCTGGAGTACGCGGCGTCGATCGCGGCACCACCCGCCTCGGCCGACCGCAGCGCGTACTCGACACCGGCGGCCACCCCGGCACCGATCGCGCCGAGCGACACCGCGTGCCCGACGGCGCCGGCGAACCACCCTGCCCCGGGAGCGACCCGCCGGACGCGGGTGCCCACGACGTGCGCGAACCAGCTCTCGAAGGCCGCGAACGACTGCAGGCCGACGTTGACGGCGGCTCCCACCAGCAGCGACCTCGCCACCGGCGGCACGGCGGGTGCCGTGGGCGACCCCGCCGGCTCGGCCACCTGCCCCGTGAGCGGGTCCGACGGTGGTGCGAGGCGGGCGGACTCGGCGGGGTCGTCGGCCCGGTACCGGTGGATCTGCCAGGCCGCGAGCGCCGTCCCGGCCACGAGCCCGGCGCTGCCCGACGCGCGCCGGAGCCAGGGGTGGTCGTCCCCGATCGCGGCGTCGGCCGATGCCAGCGCGGACACGGCGACCCCCGAGAGACCGACGCGGAGCCCGCGCCGCCCCGCCGTGCGCAGGAGCGCTCGCCGCAGCGGTTCACCGCGCCGCGGCGGTGTCGCCCGCTCGAGCACGGCGCCCGCGGACGCCAGCACCAGGCCGACGCCGGCCTGCACGGCCAGGCGCCGGGCCGCACCCGCCGCCGTCGCGTCGTTCCCGACGATGCGGCGCGCGATCGCCTCCGCGCCCGACTGGGACGTGACGACCAGCCCGTACTCGGCGGCCGTGACGAGGCCCGTCGCGACCGCCTGGTCCACCCCGTCGCGCGGGAGCAGGCCCGGCATGAAGGTCATCCCCGCGGACAACGACGAGACGAAGGCGGCGGTGCGCCCCGCCGCGTCGGCCCCGGAGACGGCCCGGCCGATCCGACCGGCGACGCTCGCAACGTCCATGAATCGATCTTGGCGCGCGCAGCCGCCGAAAGCACCCTCCCGACGGGCGTGTCCCGCCCGGCCGTCGCCTGCTCCCGCGCGCACCGCTCGAACGCCCATCGCCCCTGTCCCGAGCACCACCGAGCGAGGGTGAAGCGCGCCGAAAGACCGTTTCGGACCGGTAAGGTCTCACCGTGCAGGGGCCGAGAGACGCGAGGGAACGTTGCAGCAGCTGATTCGTCGGGCCGGCGCCATCGGTGCCGTCGCCGCCCTCCTCGCACTCGGGCTCGTTCCCCCGGCGTCCGCCGCACGGACGAAGGACTACGCGTCCGAGTGCGCGTCGCCCACCATCACGCTGAACGCATCGTCGGACGCGTCCGCGAGCCTGCACGCCGGTGACGTCGCGCTCCTCACGGGCGGCACGTACACAGGTGGGCTCAACTCGTTCGACGAGGGCGCCGTGGTCTGCGTCGAGGACGGGGCGACGTTCCAGCCCGCATACATCAACAACGCGGCCGGCCACATCCTGAGCCAGGGTGCCGTGACGCTGCCGGGCCTGAGCACGAACACGGGCTTCGTCCTGGACAGCTCGGGGACCGTGGCCATCCCGTCCGGGATCAACACGAACGGTGCGGCGGTCCTGGTGAACCGCGCGGGCGGCATCTGGAACGACAACTCCGAGGCAACCCTGTCGGCAGGCACGTCGTTCTCGAACGCGGGCACCGCGAACTTCCGGTCCCTGGCCCTCAACACCGGCACGTCCGTGGACAACGCGGGGCTGATGCGCATCGCAGGGTCGTTCGCATCGGACGGCGCGGTCGCCAACACCGGCGTGCTCATCACGACCGGCGAGGTCGAGATCAACGCACCCGCCACGTTGACCAACGCCTGCGTGCTGCGCGCGGAGTCCTCGATCATCAACGACGGCTCGGCCACGAACACCGGGTCCGTGGTGATCGCCGGCGACCTCACCAACAACGCCGACTGGTCGCAGACCACCCCGGGCATCACGACCGGCGCGGGGCTGCGCAACGACGGCGACGTCACCGGGTTCGGTCAGTACCGCTTCACCGGGAACACCGAGAACCAGGGCGACTTCACCGGCGGCTCGTCGGCCGAGCCGATCGTCGTGGACGACACGACGCCGACGGGGCCGATCTTCGACCTCAGCACCGGCGGCGTCGTCAACACGGTCGCGGGCACGGTGACGCCGCCCGACGACGGGTACGCGCCGGAGTCCTGCGCGACGCCGCCCGTGCCGACCGACCCGTCCGCCGACCTGGTGGTCGCCAAGACCGGGCCGGCGTTCGTGCGCCCGGGCGACCCGATCACGTACACGATCACCGTCAGCAACGACGGGCCCGACGACGCCGACGACGTCGTCGTCACGGACGCCTACCCGGCCAACCTCGTCGACCCCGTGGCCTCGGCACCGGGGGTCGTCGGCGCGAGCGACGTCACGTGGGAGCTGGGTACGCTGGCCGCCGGCGATTCCGAGACGCTGACCGTCAGCGGCACCGCGCCCGCCACAGGCATCCTCACCGACACGGTGTCCGGCACCACCTCGACGTCCGACCCCGAGCCGGCCAACAACGACGGCCGCTCGCCGTCCGCGACGGTCCGCACGATCGTCATCCCGGTCATCCCGGACAACAACCCGCCCGTCGCGCCGGACGCGACCGTGACGACGAAGGTCGACATCCCCGTCAACGGCGTGCTGCAGGCGACCGACCCGGACGAGAACCAGCAGCTCACCTACTCGATCGTCGACGATCCGACGCACGGCCGGGCCGTCGTCCGGCCGGACGGTGTCAGCGTGTACCTGCCCGAGCGCGGTTTCACCGGCACGGACACGTTCACCTACCAGGTCTGCGACAACGGCATCCCCAGCCGGTGCGACACCGGCACCGTGACGGTCCACGTGCTGCCCGTGGCGCGCGACGACGCAGCGAGCACACCGCCCGGCACGCCGGTGACGATCCCCGTCCGAGACAACGACCGCGGCACGGTCAGCGCGCCCGAGATCACGACCCAGCCGGATCACGGCACGGTGAGCGTCGGGAGCGACGGCGAGGTCACGTACACGCCCGACGACGGCTTCGAGGGCGTCGACACGTTCGACTACCAGATCTGCTCCCCGCAGGATCCGACGATCTGCGCGAGCGCCACCGTGACGGTGACCGTCGCGCCGCCGACGAACCAGCCGCCGGTCGCGCAGGACGACACCGTCACGACCCACGAGGGCGTCCCCGTGTCCGGGACCGTCGAGGTGTCGGACCCGGACGCCGGGCAGACGCTGACGGTCACGGCGGCCGGCGACCCGGCGCACGGCTCGGCGACGGTCCGGCCCGACGGCACGTACACGTACACGCCGGACCCGGGCTTCGTCGGGACGGACACGTTCGAGGTCATCGTCTGCGACGACGGCACACCTGTCCTCTGCGACAGCGCGACCGTGACGATCCGGGTGCTGCCGCCGGTCGTCCCGCCGACGCCGACGCCGACCGTCACGCCCACCCCGACGCCCACCGCCTCGCCGACCCCGTCGCCGACCTCGTCGCCCGCTCCGACGGCCACGCCCTCCCCGACCCCCGGCGATCTCGCGACCACGGGTGCGTCGGTCGCCCCCGTGGCCTGGGCCGCGGGCGTGCTCCTGGTCCTCGGCGCGGCCGCACTGCTGATCCGACGCCGCCGGTCCTGACCCGGACGGTTCGGCGGCGCGGTCAGTCAGGGACGCCGTCCTCGGCGACGGCCAGCACCCGCGCGAGCAGGCCCGCGAGACGATCGCGCTCGTCGTCGTCGAGGTCCCCGAGCAGCGCGCGCTCGCGCGCGGCGTGCTCCGGCAGGACCTCGTCGATGACCGCGCGGCCCTCGTCGGACAGCGTGACCAGCACGCCGCGACGATCGCGCTCGTGCGTACGGCGCTCCACGAGCCCGCTCGCGTCGAGCCGGTCCAGGCGCTTGGTCACCGTCGCACCGGGGCTGGAGGTCAGGGTCCCGACCTCACTGGCGCGCAGGGGCCGGTCGGCCCGGCGCAGCGCGGCGAGCACCTCGAACTCCCCCGTCGTCAGGCCGTGCCTGGCCAGCCCGGCGTCCTGCAGCTTGCCCACCAGTGCGGCGACGCGCAGCACGCGCGCGACGACGGCCATACCGGTGGTGTCCACGTCGGGCCGCTGCTGCGCCCACTGCGCCCGAGCCCTGTCGACCACGTCCATGTGACGGATGCTACTTCACCGATAGTTTACCCGTGAACTATCATCAGACCCGATGACCACCACCCTCGCCCCGTACGCCGGCGCTGCCCGCGCGGTGCTCGATCCCGCCCACCTGCGCGACGCGCTGCGCCCCGCACGCGCCGACACGACGCTGGCCGCCGCCGCCCGGTGCGCCGCCGCCGTGGCCCTCGCGATCCTCGCCTGCGTCGCCGTCGGTCACCGCGAGCTGTCGGGCTTCGCCTCGCTCGGCGCCCTCACCTCGCTCTACGGGCGATGGGAGCCCTACCGCCGCCGGGCCGGACTCCTCGCGACGATGGGGCTCGTCCTGGTCGCCGTCATCACGCTGAGCACCGTGGCGGCGGCCGAGGGCGTCGGCGGAGCGGGCATCGGGGTGCTCGCCGCGCTGGTCGCGACGGGCGCGACGTTCCTGTGCGCGGTGCTCGGCACCGGCGCACCGGGCGCGACGATCGTCGTGTTCGCGGTCGGCGCCGGATTCGCGGGCAGCCCCGGTCTGGGCGACGTCCCGGACCGCGCGCCGGCCGCTGCCGTCGGCGCCGCCCTCGCGTGGGCCGTGTGCTGCTCGGGCTGGCTGCTCTACCCCGCCGGCCCCGCGCGGGTCGCCGTCCGACGAGCAGCACGCGCGGTCGACGTCGGCAGCCCACGCGCGAGCGAGCTCGTCGACCGCGCCCGCGACGTCCTGGCCGACGACGCCTCGCACGCCCGCGGCACCCGTGCCACCGCTCCCCTGGTCGCGCTCGTCGCCGAGCTCGAGACGACGCTCGGCCGCATCCCCGCGCCCCTGCCGGCCCGTCGCACGGTCCGCGACACCCTGCGCGTCGAGCTGCCCCGCACCGACCGCCGCGGCCTCGCCCGGGTGCTGGGGGCCGGCCTCGTCTCCGGCGGGCTCGCCGCCGCGACCGGCTCGCACCACGGCGCGTGGGCCGTGATGGGCTCGACGGCCACGCTGCAAGGCACGTCCACCGCGCACAGCGTGACGCGCGGGCTGCAGCGCGCGGCCGGGACCGCGGTCGGCGCCCTGATCGCGTGGCCGCTGCTCGAGGCGCACCTGCCGTTCGCGGCCGTCGCCGCGCTCGTCGTCGTGCTCCAGCTGGTCACCGAGATCGTCGTCATGCGCCACTACGGCCTGGCGATGCTGACCATCACGCCCATGGCGCTCCTCATGACGTCGCTGGGCGGGATCTCCGACCCGACGACCCTCGCGGTCGACCGCGTCGTCGGCACGGCGCTGGGCGCGGTCGTGGCCGTCGTCGCGCTGGTCGTCGTCCCGGTCGCAGCGCGCGACTGACCTGTCGATCCCCCACGCCCTGGCGCGTCACGCACGCAGCGGCCACGATCGGATGGCCGGACGAGAGGGGACCACGATGAGCACGACGACCACCTGGACCGTGCTGCTGTACGGCGACGAGGCATCCTGGAAGGCCCTCGACGGCCCTGCCCTCGAGGCGCTCGACGCCAGCCACCGGACCTTCGTCGCCCGGTGCGCCGCCGACGGCCACGAGATCCTCGCGAGCGAGCAGCTCGAGTACGCCGCGACCGCACGCGTGGTGCGTCGCTCAGCCGGCCGCCCGGCGGCGCCCACCGACGGCCCGTTCGCGGAGACCGCCGAGCAGCTCGGCGGCTTCTACCTCGTGCGGACCGCCGACGGCGTCGCGCTCGCACAGCTCGTCGCAGACGTGCTCACCGAGGACGCGGACATCCGCCCGAGCGTGAACCACTCCGCCTGACGGGCACCCGTCAGTAGCCGTTGCGGACGTACTTCGTCGGCAGGTAGCCGGCGTACCCGTACACGCGCACCTTGGACCACTTCGTGCCGTGCGCGATGACCGTCAGCGACCGTCCCTTCTTCGCCGTGAGGATCTTGTGGGACGACGAGGTCGCCTTCTGTCGCAGCGACGTCGTCTTGCCGACCGAGTAGGTCTTGTACTGGCTGATGTACGACGCCGAGACCCAGCCCGTCAGCGTCTTGCCCTTGATCGTGGCCGAGACAGGGATGAAGCCGTTGACCTTCACACCCGGCTTGTTGGTGAGCTTCGTGTTGGCCGGGAGGGTCTTGATGATCTTCGTCGACGTCGATGCACCGGCACGCAGGCGCAGGTTGGCCGTCGGGTAGTACGTGCACGTCTTCGGCGCGGCCTTGGCGTAGCTCGCCTTGGCCAGCGAGACGACGGGCAGGCCCTGCGCGGTCAGCCACGTCGCCGGGTTCACCGACGTCCCCGAGCCGTAGAACGCGTTCTTCCACACCTCGAGGTGCAGGTGCGGACCCGACGCCGGACCCGATGCGCCGACGTCGGCGATGTGCTGACCCACCGACACGTTCTGGCCCAGCTTCACGTACTTGCCCGGGTTCCACATGTGGATGTAAGCGAGGTAGGTGACCTGGCCGTCGATGACGCTGCGGACCGAGATGTAGCCGGCCGTCCCGCCGCTCGGGTAGTGCACCGAGGTCACCTTGCCCGTGGCGACCGCGTAGATCGGCGTGCCGTCCGGCTCCGACATGTCCAGGCCGTAGTGGAACGTCGAGCCGCCCTTGACCGGGATGCAGCGCGCGCCGTAGCCCGACGTGATCGCGAACGTCTTCGCCACCAGGGGCAGGACGACCGTCGTGCCGCCCTTCGTCTTGCCCTTCGTGAGCTTCTTGGGGATGACGACCGGCTTGGGGGTGGGCGTCGGGGACGGGGTCGGCTTGGGCGTCGGGGACGCGGTCGGCTTGGGCGTCGGCGACGCGGTCGGCTTGGGAGTCGGCGACGCGGTCGGCTTGGCCGTCGGGGTGGGCGACGCCGTGGGCTTCGGCGTTGCAGTCGCCTTCGGGGTCGGAGTGGCCGACGCGCTCGACGACGGCGTCGGCGATGCCGTGGCGGCGTGGGCGGGGCTCGCGACGACGCCCGCGAGCACGACTGCCGCGGCCACCACCGATCCGAGACAGCGGGCGGCTCGGGCGGACAGGCGGTGGTTCATGGCGTCACTCCGGATCGACGAGCAGGTGCGAGG
>Ga0160458_100518_pt1 | contig 15528 bp, 9 predicted proteins | sample HID1973I_E6MG_FD_108247 | JGI IMG/M metagenome (GOLD analysis project Ga0160458, IMG submission 108247) | Enriched mosquito-associated microbial communities from UW Madison campus, WI, USA - HID1973I_E6 MG | ecosystem: Host-associated > Arthropoda: Insects > Digestive system > Unclassified ...
CCCGGTCGTCGACGTCCACGACTTCTCGGCGTCCCCGACGACGGACAGCTGCCACTGCGACGCGTCGTTCGCGCCCAGCGCCGCGGCGGTCGTCGGGACGCCCGCGACGCCCTGCGTGCGCGGACCCTTGACGGCGCCCGTGCCCTGGTCGTTGTAGGTGAGGCGGTCGACGAGGCCGGCGGCCGCGTCGGGGCCGTCGAAGATGTTGATCTCGTCGGCGCGGCCGAGGTTGGTGGTGTTGCCACCGAGCACGGGTACGTCGGCACCGAGGCCCCAGTCGCTGCGGAAGGTCGCGGCCGGGGACTCGGTGATGATCGCCGACGCACCCGCGGCCAGCGTGCTGAGGGAGTCGAGCGGGACGGTGCCGGGGGTGCGGCTGTCGTCGTCGAACGACCACCCGGCCAGGCTCACGGCGGTGGTGCCCAGGTTGGTGATCTCGATGTACTCGCCCGCGGACTTGGCCGGGTTGTACATCCACTCGGTGATGCGGACGTCGGGGGTGGAGGCCGCCTGCGCGACGCTCGGGACGGCGAGCGCCAGGGCGGCGCCGCAGGTCAGGGCGGCAAGGGATGCGACTGCACGGGGGTGGAGTTTCACGCTCGCGACGATGGCGAAAGCGGACATACGGCAGGGATCGCCCGGGCGAACATCCGGCGAACATCCAGGTCAGGCGCGCACCGTGCCCGGTTCCGAGCCCTGGCACTCGTACGAGCGCACGTGCAGGGCCCCGTCCGAGCAGACCAGCCCGACGAGCCGGCCCGTGAACCCGCCCGCGACCTCCGTTGACAGGTACCGCCCGTCGAGCCGGCCCAGCTCGACCGGGCCGTCCGCGCCGAGCACCGACGCGACGATCTCGTCGGGCCCTCGGCGCGGGCTGTACTGCGGGTGCGGGGACGCGACGACGCGCAGCTCGACCGTCGTCGGCCCGTCGACCGCGACCTCGCCCAGCACGGACTCGAGCGACCCGACCCGCGCGACCGCGCGGGCGCGCGTCCCGTCGACCTCGACCGTCACCGCGTGGACCGGGTCCAGGCGGAGCTCCAGGCCGCCAGTTCCCCCGGCGGCGTCGAGCTCCGCGCGGGCCGTGAGCAGCGGGTTGCGCTGGCGGTGCCCGACGAAGACGCGGTCGTCTCCCTGTGCCGCCAGGGCCCAGCCGTCAGCGGTGCGCGTCAGCACCTGGGCGGGGAAGACCCCGGCGCCCACCCAGTCGGCCGGGATCTCGCCGTCCAGGTGCGCGGGGACGGGAGCGACGGCGTCGGGCTCGAGCGGACCGGTGACCCGCGGCCACCCCTCGTCGTCCAGGTCGAGGGTCACCGCGTACGTCTCGCGGCCCAGCACGTGCCAGCCGGGGAAGTAGCCGTCGGGCCGGACGCCCAGGTAGAGCGCGGCCCACGTGCCGTCGGCGCGTTCGACGACGTCCGCGTGGCCGGTGTTCTGCACGGGCAGCGCCGTCCCCCGCGAGGTGAGCAGCGGGTTGTGCGGGGCGCCCTCGAACGGCCCGGCGGGGGAGGTGCTGCGTGCGACCGAGACGGCGTGGCCCTCGCCCGTCCCGCCCTCGGCGATCATGAGGAACCACCACGCGCCTAGGCGCTGCAGGTGCGGGCCCTCCGGGTGGCGCCCGCCGGTCCCGCTCCAGAGCCGGTACGGCTCCGACAGGAGCGCGCCGGTCTCCGGGTCGAGGACCGCCTGCCAGATGCCGGCGTCCGACCAGGTCAGGTAGCAGGTGCCCGCGTCGTCCCACGCGATGTCGGGGTCGATGCCGCCGGCGTCGGGGATGCGCACCGGCTCCGACCACGGCCCGGCCGCGTCCGTGGCCGTCACGAGCAGGTGCCCCGGGCCATCGGAGACGTTGGTCGTCACGAGCCAGAACCGGCCGTCGTGGTGGCGCAGCGTCGGGGCGTAGATGCCGCCGGAGTACCCGGCGCCCGCGCGGGGGAGCTGGGACGGGCGGTCGAGCGCGTGCCCGACGAGGTCCCAGGTGATCAGGTCCGTCGAGCGGTGGATCGGCAGGCCCGGCGCGTACTCGAAAGACGAGCTGACCAGGTAGTACGTGTCGTCGACGCGGCACGCGGAGGGGTCCGGATGGAAACCGCTGAGCACGGGTCGGGTGGGGAGCGGGGGCGCGGGAGCCTCGTCGGTCATGGCGTCGACCCTAGGGCGTGCCGCCGGCCGAGGCCGACTCGATCGCGGTCCGCCGCTGACCGGCGCGGCCGTGCGGTCGGCCGTGCCGGTCAGCGGCGGGTTCACCCGCGAGTGCGCATCATTCACCCGATCGGAGCAGTATGACAAGGGATGTCTTATTCGAGCACCTCGGGGTAGTTTGCCCGGGTGCGCAAAGCGTACTCACTGGTAACCCTCAGCAGGGAGATGTCGATGCACCGTCGCGGACAACTTCGGATCCTGACCATCTGTGCCACCTCCGCGCTCGTCGTGGGAGTGGCAAGCACGCCGGGATCCGCAGCCCCGCCACCCGATCCAGGAAGCCTGACCGGGACGACCCTCACCCCGGACAAGACGATCGAGACGGCCAAGTCCCCGACGGCGCAGCTCGCGAAGTCCAGCCCCGAGCTGCTGAAGAGCACCGACACCGCCAAGACCACGATCATGGTCAAGCTCGACTACGACTCCGCGTCCGCCTACCAGGGCGGCGTCGACGACCTCGCGGCCACCAGCCCCGGCGTCACGGGCAAGACGCTCAAGAAGAGTGACAAGGCCGTCTCGGCCTACCTCAAGCACATCGACGGCCAGGCGGCGGCAGCCGCGAAGGCGATCACCAAGCTCGTGCCGTCCGCCAAGGTCACCGGCACCTTCAACGTCGCGTACGGCGGCCTCGCGGTGACGCTCCCGGAGAGCAGCGCGAAGAAGCTGCTCGCGCTCCCGGCGGTCGCGGCCGTCCAGTCCGACACGCTCGAGCACCCGATGGTGGAGGCCGCGAGCGCGCCGAGCGCCGTCGGGACGTCGACGCTCGTCAGCGCGGCGAGCAGCGGCGTCGAGAACGGCACCTCGAAGTTCATCGGTGCGGAGAAGGTGTGGCCGTCGCTCGGCGGCCGCGACCACGCGGGCGAAGGGCTGATCTTCGGTGACATCGACACCGGCATCTGGCCCGAGCACCCGATGCTCAAGGACGTCGGGCTGAAGAAGCCGGCCGGAGGCCCCTGGGCCTGCGAGTTCGGCGACGGCGGCACCGACCTGGGCGCCAAGTTCACGTGCAACAACAAGCTCATCGGCGCGTACGCCTTCCTGGACACGAGCCTCGAGCAGGGGCAGGTGGGCGACGACGAGTACTGCACGTCCAAGACGCGCTGCTCGGCCCGTGACGCGGACGGCCACGGCACGCACACGACGACGACGGCCGCGGGCAGCTACGTCGCGAGCGCACCCTTGCTCGGCACGGACCGGGGCCCGGTCAGCGGCATCGCGCCCGGAGCCTCGGTCATCGAGTACAAGGTCTGCGCGGTCGCCGGCTGCTACGGCTCCGACTCGGTCGCGGCCATCCAGCAGGCGATCCTCGACGGCGTCGACGTCATCAACTTCTCGATCAGCGGCGGCGCCCAGGCGTACACCGACCCGGTGGAGCTCGCGTTCCTCGACGCGTTCTCCGCGGGCGTCAGCGTCAACGCGTCGGCCGGCAACTCCGGCCCGGGGGCCAGCACGGCCGAGCACGCTGGGCCGTGGCTGACGACGGTCGGCGCCTCGACGTCGAACCGCTCGTTCTCCTCGACCCTGAAGCTCACCTCGTCGGACGGCGCCACCTTCACCAAGTCCGGCTCCACCCTCACGGCGGGCGTCACGGACGTCCCGGTGGTGCTCGCGACCTCGGCGACGGGGTACACCGGTACCAAGCTGTGCGACAAGCCGTTCCCGGTCGGCTCGCTGATCGGCAAGGTCGTCGTGTGCGAGCGCGGCGGCAACGGGCGCGTGGAGAAGGGGTATAACGCCGCCGTCGGCGGGGCCTCAGGGATGATCCTGTACAACCCCACGGCCAGCGACACAGAGACCGACAACCACTTCCTGCCCGCCATCCACCTGGAGGGCCCCAACGCCGAGCTGCTTGCGTTCCTCGCCGCGCACCCCGACGCGAAGGCCACCTGGGCGACCGGTCAGGTCGTGGCCAGCCAGGGCGACGTGATGGCCGGGTTCAGCTCGCGCGGCCCGCTCGGTGACTTCATCAAGCCGGACATCACCGCACCGGGCGTCCAGGTTCTCGCCGGCAACACGCCCACGCCCGCCGAGCTGGCGGCAGGCCCCGCGGGGCAGCTGTTCCAGGCCATCGCCGGCACGTCGATGTCGAGCCCGCACGCGGCCGGTGTGTCGCTGCTGGTCCGTGCCGCCCACCCGAAGTGGACGCCCGCGCAGGTCAAGTCCGCTCTCATGACGTCGTCCCTGCAGGACGTCGTCAACGTCGACGGGTCCAAGGCGGGCGTGTTCGATCGCGGCGCCGGTTCCATCCGGGCCGACCGCGCCGTGTCCCCCACGGTGACGTTCAACGTCACCAAGGAGACCTACGTCGACGCGCTCACGGACTCGCTGCACCGCGTCGACATCAACCTGCCGAGCATCCAGGTCAGCCCGCTGCCGGGTGCGGTCACCACGACGCGCACGGCGCAGAACGTCTCCGGCTCCACGCAGACGTTCACGGCCAAGGCGACCGCGACGGACGGGTTGTCGCTCACAGTCTCACCGTCCACCTTCACCCTGGCGCCCAACGCCAAGCAGAAGCTGACGGTGCTGATCGACGGCACGGCGACCTCGCTCGGCTGGCACACGGGTCAGATCACGCTGAAGCCGACGAAGGGCAACGTCGCGGTGCTGCCCGTCGCGGTCAAGTCGGGCGCGGCGGCGATCACGATCGGGCAGACGTGCGACCCGACGACCATCGGTGTCGGCTCCACGACCGACTGCACGGTGACGGCCACCAACAACCTGCCGGTCGAGGCGCCCGTGAAGGTCGCGGTCGCGTCGCAGCCGGGGCTGCCGATCACCAAGGTCACCAAGCCCGGGAAGAAGAACACGCTGGGTGCGGTCTGGAACGGCACGCTGAGCGCCGCGCTGGCGCCGACGATCACGTCGGTGGCGCCGGGGGAGACCCCGGGCGGCGGCTACCTCCCGCTGGCCGACTTCGGCATCGCGCCCGTGGCGGGCGCCGGTGACGAGACGATCCAGAACTTCACGGTCCCGGCGTTCAAGTACGGCTCGGAGACCTACACGTCGATCGGGGTCGACTCCAACGGGTACGTGGTCGTCGGTGGCGGCGTGGCGGAGGACAACAACTGCTGCGAGCCGCAGACGTTCCCCAACCCGACGCGGCCGAACAACGTGGTCGCACCGTTCTGGACCGACCTCAACCCGGCGCAGGGTGGCGCGATCCGCGTCGGCACCCTCGGTGACGGCACGAACACCTGGCTCGTCGTCGACTACGACGGCGTCCCGGAGTACGGCAAGACCGCGGGCAACCAGTTCCAGGTCTGGTTCCAGACGGGTGACACGGAGGACGTGACCTTCGCCTACGGTGCGCTCGCCGGTTCGACGTCCCCGCTCAGCGCGGGCGCCGAGAACCGGGACGGCACCAGCGGCGCCAACGTGACGCCGGTGGCGAACGGTCAGTTCGTCGTCACCACGGCACCGCCCACGCCCGGCGGGTCGGTGACCTTCGGGTACACCGCGACCGGTGTGACGAAGGGGACCTACACGCTGCGGGCGCAGCTGACGTCGCCGCTGCTGCGGACCACGTCGATCGCCCCGGTGACGGTCAAGGTCAAGTAGCACCCGCACGACGCGAGGGCCCGCTCACCGCCGGTGGGTGGGCCCTCGCGGCATCGGGTCGGAGGAAGGGGCGACGATGTTCTGGCAGTTGACGATCGACGCGAACGACCCCGCGCGGCTCGCGGTGTTCTGGCAGCGCGCGCTGGGCTACGTCCCGACGCCCGGAACCGGGGACACTCCGTGGGACCGCCACTACCGGGCCGCGCTGCGCGGTGACGACGCCTTCGTCGACCGGCTGTTCCACCCCACCGGTGAGGGACCGCCGATCTGGTTCCAGGCCGTGCCCGAGACGAAGGCGGGCAAGAATCGGCTGCACCTGGACCTCTACGTCACCGACCGCGACGACGCTCTGCCGCTCGAGCGCCGCGTCGAGCTGGTGGAGGGGCGGGTCGCGGAGCTCGTCGCGCTCGGTGCGTCGGTCGGGTCACGGACCCGCGACGACGATCCCGACGACCCCTTCTACTTCGTGGTGATGCACGACCCCGAGGGCAACGAGTTCTGCGTGAGCTGAGCTCAGCCCTGCGTCGCCTGCGCGCCCGCGAGCTGGCGCAGGTCGGCGAGCGCGCGCGTGATCTGCTCGGCGAGCGACGTGCCGTCGTCGGCCGCGACCCAGCGCTCGAACCCGATCCCGAACAGGCCCACCGCCGTCTGCGCGGCGACCTGCGCCTCGGGCGCGCCGACTCCGCGCTCCTGCAGCGCGCTCGCCGCGGCCGATGCCAGCGTCGACATCTTCAGCAGCTCGCGCTCCTGGAGGCTCGTGTGCGCCGCGATCACTGCGGCTCGTCGTCGGGCGTGGTCGCGGCGTTCCTCGAGGATCGGGGCCGCGGCGACGAACGCGCCGCAGGCGACGTCGAGGGGTGCGCCCCCGTCGGCCTCGGCGATGCTGGCGACGACCGCCGCCTGGAGCTGGGACGAGCCGTCGAACAGGACCTCGCGCTTGTCGGCGAAGTGGCGGAAGAAGGTGCGCTCGGTGACTCCGGCCCGGTCCGCGATGTCGGCGGCCGTCGTCTGCTCGTAGCCGCGCTCGGCGTACAGCTCGAGCGCGGCGCGTGCCATGCGCCCGCGCGCGTCCGGTTCCCAACGACCCATGAGCGCAGTCTAGGTGGGAACCGACCCGTGATGACAGTCGCTGACAACAGGCGTACTGTTGATGACAGGCGCTGACATCACCGGGATGTCGGCGCACGGAGGAGGAACTCATGCGCGTCTTCGTCACCGGAGCATCGGGCTGGATCGGGTCGGCCGTGGTCGACGAGCTGCTGGTTAACGGCCACGAGGTCGTCGGGCTGGCACGCTCCGACGCCTCGGCCGCCGCCGTCGAGAGCAAGGGCGCGGCCGTCCAGCGCGGCGACCTCGACGACCTCGACAGCCTGCGCGCCGGCGCGGAGCAGGCCGACGCCGTCATCCACCTCGCGTTCAAGCACGACTTCGACAACTACGCGGCGTCCGGCGCGGCCGAGCGCGCCGCCGTCGAGGCGTTCGGCGACGTCCTCGAGGGCAGCGGCCGGGCGCTGCTGCTCGCGTCGGGCACGGCGATCCCGGGTCTGGGCCGGCCGCTGACCGAGGCCGATGCGTCGCCGTTCAGCGGACCGGACGCGATGCGCGGCGGGAGCGAGGCCCTGGCCGTGTCGTTCGTCGACCGTGGCATCCGCCCCGTCGCGCTGCGCTTCGCGCCCACCGTCCACGGGCAGGGTGGCGACCACGGGTTCGTCGCGGTGCTGGCCGGCATCGCGCAGCGCACCGGCGTGGCCGGCTACGTCGGCGACGGCACCAACCGCTGGACGGCCGTGCACCGGCTCGACGTCGCCACGATGGTCCGGCTCGCGCTCGAGAAGGCGCCCGCGGGCTCGGTCGTCCACGGCGTCGCGGAGGAGGGGATCGAGACGCGCGTCATCGCGGCGGCACTGGGTGCGGCGCTCGGCGTCCCGACGGCGTCGATCGCGCCTGACGAGGCCGCCGCGCACTTCGGCTGGATCGGCGGCTTCTTCGGCCTCGACGTCCCGGCGTCCAGCGCCCGCACGCGCGAGCTGCTGGGCTGGGAGCCGACCCACCCGACACTGCTCGAGGACATCGCCGCCGGCGCGTACACGCCGCGCTGACCGGGCGGCCGCTCGGGCGGCGCCGCTGGCGTGGTTGCATCAATGGTTGCGGTGCGCGTGCCCTCCGTGGGCGCGAGCGCTGCAACCATCGATGCAGCCACCGCTGCTCGGGGGGCGGAGCCGGCCTTGCGCTGGTCGCGCTACAGGACGCCGCGGGCCGTGAGCGAGCGGAACGCCCACGCGCCGGGGGCGATGGGCAGCCAGAACGTCGCCAGGCGGTAGAGCAGCACGATGGCCAGGGCCGTGGCCGACGGGATGCCGAGCCCGGTCAGCGACGCGAGCAGGACCGCCTCGACGGCGCCGATGCCACCCGGCGTCGGCGCCGCCGTCGCGACGGTCCCCGCGGTCAGTGACACGAGCACGACGGCCACGACCGGCGTGCTCTCGCCCAGCGCGCGCACCGACAGGTACAGGCACATCGCGTACCCGAGCGGCAGCAGAGCGACGCCGAGGAACAACGTGGTGATCTTCACGGGGTCGGACATGACCTCGCGCATCGCGTCGGTCGACGCCCGCAGCGCCGGGACCACGCGGTCGCGGACCACCGCGCGGACGCGGGGGAGGGCCAGGGTCAACCCGACGAGCGCGAGCACCGACCCGACCACGGCAAGGACGACCCCGGCGGGCGGGAGCTTGCCCAGCTCGTCGGCGATCACGCCCGTGGACCCGGCCAGGATCGCGAACGCGACCAGGAGCGAGAGGTGCACGACCAGCACCGCCGTCTCCTTCGCCGCGCTCGCGGACACCGCGACGGGGGTCGGCAGACCGCGCTTCTGCAGGTAGCGGATGTTGAGCCCCACCTGCCCGACGCCCGGCGGGGCGAACGTCGCGACGAACGACGACGCGAGCGCGACGCCGGCCGCCTCCGGCACCGGGATCCGCCCGGGCGTCCCGCCCGCCAGGCCCAGGGCTGCGCCGACGTAGGTGGCGGCGGACGCGACGACGACCGCGGGAACCCACGCCCAGTGCACCCCGCCCAGCGCGCGGATCGTGGCAGGCAGGTCGGTGAGCTGGGGCGCGAGGAAGTAGACGGCCACCGCGATCGCCGCGGCCGTCACGAGCGTGCGCGGCTTGAACCGGGTGACGTCCTCGAGCGTGGGGCGCTCGACGCCGGTCACGCGGCACACCTCGTCGCTGAGCGCCGTGATCGTGTCGGTGCCCTCCGCCTTGAGCGCGGCCCGCGTCGGGGCCGTCAGCGCCGAGGGGACCAACCGCGGCAGCGCAGCGCCGAGGACCTCGTCGGGCAGCGCCGTGCGCGCGGCCGCGACCGCGCGCGCCGGCCCGACCCGTGCCGACATCGCGGCCAGCAGCTCGGCGACGTCCCACGCCAGGATACGGTCGTGGGCGCCGGGCAGGGCGCGGTCGAGAGCGGTCACCCAGACGCGCCGGTCGGGCCCGAGCACGAGGCACGACAGGTCGAGGTGGCGGTGGGCGATGCGGGCGGTGCGCAGCAGTGCGACCTGCGACCAGGCGTCGCGCAGGACGTCGTCGGTGAGCCGGTCGACGTCGAGGGAGGCCAGCGTGCGTCCGTGGATGTGGTCGACCGCCAGGATCGACTCGCCGCGCGGTGCCTGCGTGACGGCGCGGACGGCCGGCACGTGCACCCCGCGCGACGCCGCGAGCAGCCCGGTCATCGCCTCCACCGTGGCGGCCTGGGCGGGGGTCGGGGCCAGCGCGTCGTCGCCGACGTCGCGCCAGCGCAGCCGGCGGTAGGTCTGGTCCAGGCGCGCAGTGCTCCAGTCGTGCTCGTCGAGCACCTTGACGTCGACGAGGCCGTCGGGCGTCCGGGCGCGGAACGACCACGCCGACGGCAGGTGCGCCGGGCTGACGTCGTCGACCATCAGACCCGACTCCGCCAGCGCCGTCCGCACGCCGCCCGCCGTCAGCACGGCCGCGGGGCGTCCGAGCGCCAGCACCAGGCACGACCCGGTCAGGCCCCCGGCGCCCAGCGCCAGGACGACGTCCAGCGGCGCCGAGCTGGCCGTCAGCACCCGCAGCACCGCGAGCACACCCAGGAACGTCCACACCGCGCGCTGCCACCGCCGCGACAGACCGTGCGTCGTGGCCGCGGCGAGCGCGGCGCAGGCGGCGACCGCGCCGGTGGACGGCCATGCGATCGCGAGCCTGCCCTGTCCCGGCTCGAGCGCGGCGCCCGACGTCCGCACGCCGGGGATCTGCTCGAGCAGCCGGAACACGACGACGCCGAGGAAGAGGGCCGCGGCGCCGCGCCCGATCAGGGCGAAGCTGCGTCGGAACGCCAGCACCAGCGGCGTGACCAGCAGCGCCGCGACGTACGCGACCTGCACCAGGAGCAGGAACACGAGCAGCATCGCCTGAGGGACGCGCGCGAGCCCGGCCTGCGTGTCCTGGCTGATGCCGGTCATGGTCTCGTCGGCGACCGTGGCGAAGGACAGGCCGACGAGCACGACCGCCAGGAACACCCAGGCCGACCGCGCATCGCCGCGGCTCCGGCGGCGGGGGATGCGGCGGTACGCGCTGCTCGGTGCGGCGGTCGCGGTCGACGTCCCCTGCGGCTCCGCGCTCATCGCCGCGAAGTCTAACCGGGGAGGTCCGGGCGTGGCCGGACGATCACGGCAGGAGCCGCGTGCGGCAGGTCGAAGCCACGAAGAAAAAACACTGACTTACCAGTAGGTCGCTATTGCGGAGCGGATGGGCCAGGTGTAGACATTTCGTACCTTTCCGACTCGTGCGCACCGCGATCGCGGCGGGAGAGGTGCGGCCCCCTCGGTCCGACGGCAACGATGCCGCCGGCTGGCTCCCGCGCGCCCCCACGTCCCTGCTTCGGGACGCCCTTCGGTGACAGGACTGAACATGAGCAACGGAGCTCCATCCATCCGGCGGCGCCTGGCCGCCCTGGCGGCGGTCGGGGTGGTGGTCGTCGCGGGCCTCCTGGCCCCCGCGACCGCCTCGTCGGCGGCCGTGACCGGCAACGTCATCTCCGCGCCCGGCGGCAAGTGCGTCGACGTGAGCGGCGACGACACCGGCGTGAACGGCACCGCGGTCCAGCTGTGGGACTGCCAGACGAACGCCGCGGACCAGCACTGGACCTGGAGCGGCACGGCGCTCACCACGATCGGGCGCTGCCTCGACGTGACGAGCGGCGGCACGGCGAACGGCACCAAGCTCCAGCTCTGGGAGTGCAACGGCACCGGGGCCCAGCAGTGGACGGCGCAGGCCGACGGCTCGCTGAAGAACCCGCAGTCGGGCCGGTGCATGGACTCCCCGAGCGGCGCGACGGCCAACGGGACGCGCCTGCAGCTGTGGGACTGCAACGGGACGGGGGCCCAGAAGTTCTCGATCTCGACGACGACCCCGTCAGGCACCTGCCCCACGTACTCGGACACGCCGAACTTCGGCCCCAACGTGCACGTCTACGACCACTCGATGACCGACGCCGCCATCCAGGCGTCGCTCGACAGCGTCTTCAACGCGCAGAAGGACACGAACAGCGCACAGTTCTCGACGCGCCGTGACGCGCTGATCTTCAAGCCCAGCACGACGCCCTACGCGGTCGGCGCCAACATCGGGTTCAACACCTCCATCCTCGGCGTCGGCCAGAACCCCGACGACGTGCGGATCAACGGAGCCGTCACGGTCGACGCGTTCAACGCGAGCGACGCCGGCAACGCGACCCAGAACTTCTGGCGGTCGGCGGAGAACATGTCGATCAACACGCTCGGCGGCGCGGACCGCTGGGCCGTCGCGCAGGCGGCACCGTTCCGCCGCATGCACATCATCGGCGGCCTCAACGCCTACCCGGCGAGCTACGGCTGGGCCAGCGGCGGCTACATCTCCGACACCAAGGTGGACGGCACCGTCGAGACGGCGTCGCAGCAGCAGTGGTACTCGAAGGACAGCACGTTCGGAGCTTGGAGCGGGTCCAACTGGAACATGGTGTTCTCCGGCGTGAACGGCGCGCCCGCCACCAGCTTCAGCACCAACCCGTCGTCGGGACCGCGCTACACGACGCTCGCCACCACGCCGGTCTCGCGCGACGTCCCGTACCTGTACATCGACGCGTCCGGCAAGTACCGCGTGTTCCTGCCGTCGCTGCGCACCAACGCGAGCGGGCCCAGCTGGGCGAACGGCTCGACGCCCGGCACGTCGGTCCCGATGAGCACGTTCTACGTCGCCCACGAGGGTGACTCCGCCGCGACGATCAACCAGGCCCTGGCCAACGGGTGCAACGTCTTCTTCACGCCCGGCATCTACCACGTCAACCAGACGCTGCACGTGACCAAGGCCAACGCCGTGGTGCTCGGCATCGGGTACCCGACGATCATCCCGGACGGTGGCGTGAACGCCATGGACGTGGCTGACGTCGACGGTGTCCGGCTCAAGGGCCTGCTGTTCGACGCGGGGACGACGAAGAGCGACACGCTCCTCACGCTCGGCGCGGCCAAGACGTCGACGTCGCACGCCGCCAACCCGACGACGGTGCAGGACGTCTTCTTCCGGATCGGCGGCATGGTCGCGGGCAAGGCCACCAACAGCCTCGTCGTGAACAGCAACAACGTGATCGTCGACCACATCTGGGCCTGGCGCGCCGACCACGGCCAGGGCATCGGGTGGACGGTGAACACGGCGGACAACGGGCTCACCGTCAACGGGGACGACGTGCTCGCCACCGGGCTGTTCGTCGAGCACTACCAGAAGAACGAGGTGGTCTGGAACGGGGCCCGCGGCAAGGTGGTGTTCTTCCAGAACGAGATGCCGTACGACCCGCCCAACCAGGCGGCGTGGATGAACGGGTCGCAGAACGGCTACCCGGCCATCAAGGTGGCGAGCTCGGTCACGAGCTTCGAGGCCTGGGGCCTGGGCAGCTACTGCTACTTCAACGTCAACCCGGCGGTCGTCTCGGCGCGGGCGTTCGAGGTGCCGGCGGTCTCGGGCGTGAAGCTCCACGACATGGCCATCGTGTCGCTGGGCGGCGTGGGGACGATCTCCCGCGTCGTGAACGACACCGGCGGCCCGGCCAACTCGTCGACCAACAACGCCTACCTGGTCAGCTTCCCGTAGGCAGCGGATGAGGCGGGTGGTAGGCGGTCCGGGAACTCCGGTCCGTCCACCACCCGCACCCGGGGGACGCAAGAGCGGGTGTCGCACTCGAACAATTGTTCGATACGATGCGCGGGTGAGGTCCGAACGCGTCGTCGCCAACCACGACATCCCCGAGCACGTCCCCCTGCGCCCGACGGGTGACCTGCCGGTGATCGCGCACGTGGTGTGGGTCGACGGTGTGGAGGAGTGGCGCCCGGCGCGCGCGGTGCGCTGGACGCGCACGCACGTCATGGTCGCGTGGCGCGACGACGAGCGCGATCCCCGTTCCGAACGGCACGAGTGGCTCCGTGCGGCGGACGTCGCCCGGTCCGTGAGCTGGCTGGTGCCACCGGATCGCGCGCCCGCGTGAGGCGCGGGCGCACGACGCGCCGGCGGGCGGCCGGGCGGCGGAGTGTCAGCGGGGCGGTGCGGTGCTGGCGCGCACCACCAGGTGCGTCGGGATCGAGACGTGCTCGTCCGCGAGCTGGACCCCGTCGCGGATCTGGCGCATCAGCAGGTCGACCAGGCCCTCGCCGATCTGCGTGAAGTCCTGGTGGACCGTCGTCAGCGGCGGCCACAGGTAGTCCGCCAGCGGGATGTCGTCGAACCCGACCACCGAGACGTCGTCGGGGACGCGCCGTCCCGCCTCGGACAGGGCGCGCACCAGACCGGCCGCCATCTCGTCGTTGGCGCAGAACACGGCGGTGACGGCCGGGTCGTCGGCGATCCGCCGGCCCAGGTCGAAGCCCGAGCGCGCGGACCAGTCACCGACCAGCGGCGCGGGCACCGGGCGGCCGGCGTCGGTCAGCGCGGCCTTCCACGCCTGGACGCGCTGCTCGGCGGGCCCCGAGTCGTCCGGCCCAGCCAGGTGGTGGACCGTCGCGTGGCCGAGGTCGAGGAGGTGCCGCACGGCGGCCGTGGTGCCGGCGGTCTGGTCGGCGCCGACCGCGGGGTGGTGGCCGACGAACCGGGAGTCGGAGACCACGACGGGCAGGCGAGGCGGCAGCGCGAGGGCCGTGGGGGTGGCGGTCTCCGCGCGGATGATGACGAGGCCGTCGATCGACTGGTGCGTCAGACGCTGGACCGCCTCGTCGACGTCCTGTGACGACGGGCTCTCCACGTCGACCAGGGTGACCGTGTAGCGCTCGCGGCGCGCCGCCTCGACGACGGCCTCCATGGTCCGCGACTCGCCGGTGCGGGACAGACGGTGGGCGACGAGGCCGATGGTGCGGAAGCTGCCGTACCGCAGGGCGCGGGCCGCGTTGTTGGGGGAGTAGCCCACCTTCTCCATCGCGTCGAGGACGCGCTGGCGCGTCTCGGGCCGGACGTTGAGCGCTCCCGTCGAGACGCGGGAGACCGTCTGGGGGGACAGGCCGGCGATCTTCGCGACGTCGCCGATCGACGGACCGGCGCGGCGCCGGCCCGTGCTGCTCGAGACCGGGGCGTCCTGCGGTGGCTCTGCGCTGGGCATGGCGGCAGCATAGCCATGGCGACGTCACCACGGGAGTGATGGCGACGCGGATGGCGACGTCACCATCGGTTCGGCGGCCACCTGATGGCAACGTCACCATTTTGTGACCGGCAACGAGTTGACACCGCGGCGTGGGCCGTGGAACTGTCGGTGCAACACGCGATGGTGACGTAAACATGGCATCGCACGAAGGATCCGCACGAGGGAGTGGGACGTGGCTGAGGTGGCAACGGCGCCGATGGTGCCCGTGGTGCCGACCGGGCAGCGCAAGGTGCGCCGGTCGCGCCGGTCGTGGGTCGGCTGGGGTTTCGTCGGGCCGTTCATGATCGTCTTCGCCCTCGTCTTCCTGGCGCCGATCGCGTACTCGATCTACCTGAGCCTGTTCCGCCAGCAGCTCGTCGGCGGCAACTCGTTCGTCGGCTTCGACAACTACACGGCCGCGCTGAGCGACCCGAAGTTCTGGGACGCGTTCTGGCGGGTGGCGCTGTTCCTGGTGGTGCAGGTGCCGATCATGCTCGGCATCGCGCTGCTCGTCGCGCTGGCTCTCGACTCCGGGCGCCTGTACGGACGCAACTTCTTCCGCATCTCGATCTTCCTGCCCTACGCCGTGCCCGCCGTCGTCGCCACCCTGATGTGGGGCTTCATGTACGGCAGCCGGTTCGGGCTCATCGGCAACATCAACGACGCGTTCGGCACGTCGCTGCCCAACCCGCTTTCGCCCGACTGGGTCCTGGCCTCGATCGGCAACATCGTGACCTGGGAGTTCGTCGGCTACAACATGCTGATCTTCTACTCGGCGCTGCGCGTGGTGCCGGCCACGCTGTACGAGGCGGCGGAGATCGACGGTGCCGGCCAGTGGCGCGTGATCCGCTCCATCAAGATCCCCGCCATCCGCGGCGCGCTCGTCATCGCGACGATCTTCTCGATCATCGGCAGCTTCCAGCTCTTCAACGAGCCCAGCATCCTCAAGAGCCTGGCGCCCAACGCGATCTCCACCTACTTCACCCCCAACCTGTACGCGTACTCGCTGTCCTTCTCCGGCCAGCAGTACAACTACTCGGCCACCGTCGCGATCATCATGGGGATCATCACCATGGTCATCGCCTACGTGGTCCAGCTGCGCGGCATGCGCAA
>Ga0160458_100525_pt1 | contig 15250 bp, 9 predicted proteins | sample HID1973I_E6MG_FD_108247 | JGI IMG/M metagenome (GOLD analysis project Ga0160458, IMG submission 108247) | Enriched mosquito-associated microbial communities from UW Madison campus, WI, USA - HID1973I_E6 MG | ecosystem: Host-associated > Arthropoda: Insects > Digestive system > Unclassified ...
GCGGTCATGTTGACTTCTTGCGGCATCCAGTGGTTTGCGCAACCGTCCAGGTACTTCTGCCAGGCCCAGTCGTACTTGAAAGGTACGAGTTGGTTGAGGTCGGCGCGGCAGTTGATCATGCGCTTTTCGTCGACGGCCACACGGGCGGAGGCGCCTTCGAGTTCGGCGAGGCCTTCGGCGATGTCGAGGTTGTCCAGGGCGGCCTTGGCACGAGCAATGGCGGCGGAGTCGGACGCGGTCACAGCGCGAGCTTCTTGAGCGGCAACACCACCTGCGGTGTCGAGGCGGTCCATGTTGGCTTCAGTCGCGTGGCCGGCGTTGGCGCCTTTTACCACGGTTTCGGCGCTGTCTTCTTTGTCGAATTCGTCCCAGCTCAGCATGACGTGTCGTCTCCTGCGTGAGGGCCAGATGCCCGTGTGATGGTTTTTCACACGGTCGGGTCTGACCGCGTTGGATCTAAAGGAATATCGTTTTTTGCAGCAGCTATACGCAGGCATCAAACAGAATTTTGTACGGGTATACCGAAGCCGCTGACGGGCGCAGATTGCGTGAACAGTTCTGCGTGGGCTTCAGACTGGCTTTTGACCCCTGTAAGGGGATATTGCAGGCCCGTTTAAGCCGGCATTATAGGGAAATTTTTGCGGCCGTGGTGGGGCGAATCCGCGCATGGAGCGGTCGAGACGGAGGGATTTTCGGTCAGAGCGAGGCTTTATAGGGCTTTGAATGGATTTCGCGGCTGAAGATTTTTTTTCTTAAATTTTGACGTGCTGATTTTTTGTTCAAAAAATAGCCAAAAATTCACGTTTTTCACTACATCTTGTGTTTAAAGGCGTTTTTCGATAGTCCTGGACACAACTAAGCCCGACCGGGGTCGGGCTGTAAAGTCACGCTAAAGGATCAGCTGTAACGAGCGGCACCTACGTGATCCGCACCATCGGCTGCGACTTTCGCTGCGCCAGTGTGATCGAAACCGTCGGCAGCGACTTTGGCGGCGCCCGTATGATCAAAGCCATCAGAAGCCAGCTTGCCTGCACCGACGTGATCCGACCCATCGGCAGCGAAAGACGCGGAACCGGTATGGTCGTAACCATCAGCAGCGACAGCCGCATCGTGGGTGAAGGTGGCCGAGCCGGTGCGGTCATAACCGTCGGCGGCAAAAGTGTTTGCAGCCAGTACAGACAGGGTCAGGGCGAGGATCAATTTGGTTTTCATGGTAGTGGCTCCAGGTTCGTTGGCGTTTTGTGCCTTGGGTGTGGAATTCATACTACGCCTGATAAATCGATTAAAAAGCGCAAATAAGTGCTTAAAACAATCGTATAAATCGATCTATACGGTTTGGCGCTTCATCTGCCTGGAATAACGGGCGGACGGGTCAAACCGTATAAAGGGGGAGCGGGTGATCAGCCGTTGGAGCAGCCGTTACCCATGACGCTGTAACGCAGGATGTGGCGTTGACCGGTGGAGTCGTCGTATTCCATTTTCATTGGAACCACTTCGCACACATTGGGGATTTCACTCATGGAGACAACTTTGGCGATGTCCAGGTGAGTGGAGTAAGTGTATTCCTCGATGGCCGGTTTTTGCTGTGCGACATCAGTCGGGACCTCGTCTGCCATGGCGGTTAAGCACAGACTGGAGAGGGCCAGAACTAATAAAGCTTTCATTTCAAATTTACCTTTTAGAGGTCGAATGGGGTCACGCAACCTTTTTGGGGTTGCGTGTGGAGCTTTAACAAGAGTCTTGGATTAACTGCCTTCGTGGGGGCTGCAACTGGGTTAATCACTTGCCTGGTTGGCGAGGTGGATTTTAGGCGCGGGGGGGGGATTCATATAGGTGGGGTTTTGATAAACACCTTTGACAGATTTCGTAACAATCACGGATGCATGCATGCCATTTTGTAGATCGTTCCTGCGCTCTGCGTGGGAATGCTTCAAGGGACGCGGAGCGTCCAGTGACGCGGAGCGTCACGGGCTGCATTCCCGCGCAGAGCGTGGGAACGATTATCCTGGCAGCCTTTAAAGATCAAAAGATCGCAGCCTTCGGCAGCTCCTACGGGGACCCTATACATCCGTAATTAAGGGGCTTCAGGGATATCCAGGGCAATTTGTAGGGGCTTGTTACTACCATCGTCGAATGGTTCTATACGGCTGGCCCGGCTACAACAGGGTCATACAAAAACAACTATTTCACCGAGGTAAGAAAGATGAGTGCGGCTTCCCTGTATCCCGTTCGTCCCGAGGTAGCAGCCAACACGCTGACCGACGAGGCAACCTACAAAGCCATGTACCAGCAGTCGGTCGTCAACCCGGACGGCTTCTGGCGCGAGCAAGCCAAGCGCCTCGACTGGATCAAGCCTTTCACCACGGTGAAGCAGACTTCCTTTGACGATCACCACGTTGATATCAAATGGTTTGCCGATGGCACCCTGAACGTTTCCTACAACTGCCTCGACCGTCATCTGGCCGAGCGCGGCGATCAAATCGCGATCATTTGGGAAGGGGATGACCCTTCCGAAAGCCGCAACATCACCTACCGCGAGCTGCACGAACAAGTCTGCAAGTTCGCCAACGCCCTGCGCGGCCAGGATGTGCACCGCGGCGACGTGGTGACTATCTATATGCCGATGATCCCTGAAGCTGTGGTCGCCATGCTGGCCTGCACCCGGATCGGCGCGATTCACTCGGTGGTGTTCGGTGGTTTCTCGCCGGAAGCCCTGGCCGGTCGGATCATCGACTGCAAATCCAAAGTGGTCATCACTGCGGATGAAGGCATTCGTGCCGGCAAGAAAATCCCGCTCAAGTCCAACGTCGACGACGCGCTGACCAACCCGGAAACCAGCAGCATCCAGAAAGTCGTCGTGTGCAAGCGCACCGGCGGCGACATCAAGTGGAACCAGCATCGCGACATCTGGTTCGAAGACCTGATGAAAGTGGCGGGCAGTGTCTGCGCGCCGAAAGAGATGGGTGCCGAAGAAGCTCTGTTCATCCTCTACACCTCCGGTTCCACGGGCAAGCCGAAGGGCGTGCAGCACACCACCGCCGGTTACCTGCTGTACGCGGCGATGACCCACGAGCGCGTGTTCGACTACCGTCCCGGTGAAGTCTACTGGTGCACCGCTGACGTCGGCTGGGTCACTGGCCACAGCTATATTGTCTACGGCCCATTGGCCAACGGCGCGACCACGCTGCTGTTCGAAGGCGTGCCGAACTACCCGGACATCACTCGGGTGGCGAAGATCGTCGACAAGCACAAGGTCAACATCCTCTACACCGCACCGACCGCCATCCGCGCGATGATGGCGGCTGGCACTGCAGCGGTTGAAGGCGCTGACGGCAGCAGCCTGCGTCTGCTCGGTTCGGTGGGTGAGCCGATCAACCCGGAAGCCTGGGACTGGTACTACAAGAACGTCGGCAAATCCCGTTGCCCGATTGTCGATACCTGGTGGCAGACCGAAACCGGCGGCAACATGATGAGCCCGCTGCCCGGCGCTCACGCCCTCAAGCCGGGTTCTGCGGCACGTCCGTTCTTTGGCGTCGTGCCAGCGTTGGTCGACAACCTGGGCAACATCATCGAAGGCGTGGCCGAGGGCAATCTGGTCATTCTCGATTCGTGGCCAGGTCAGGCGCGTACGCTGTATGGCGATCACGACCGCTTCGTCGACACCTACTTCAAGACCTTCCGCGGCATGTACTTCACCGGCGACGGTGCGCGACGTGACGAAGATGGTTACTACTGGATCACGGGTCGCGTGGACGACGTGCTGAACGTTTCCGGCCACCGTATGGGCACCGCCGAGATCGAGAGCGCGATGGTCGCGCACCCGAAAGTCGCCGAGGCTGCCGTGGTCGGTGTGCCGCACGACATCAAGGGGCAGGGCATTTATGTCTACGTCACCCTGAAAAATGGTGAAGAACCGACCGAGCAGCTGCGTCTGGAGTTGAAGAACTGGGTGCGTAAAGAGATCGGGCCGATTGCTTCACCGGATGTGATCCAGTGGGCACCGGGACTGCCGAAGACGCGTTCGGGCAAGATCATGCGCCGTATTCTGCGCAAGATTGCGACGGCTGAGTACGATGGGTTGGGTGATATTTCGACCCTGGCAGACCCGGGTGTGGTGCAGCATTTGATTGATACGCATAAGACGATGAATGTGGCGTAAATAGCGTTTGGAGTCATCGAAGCCCCGTCGGGTATTGCACCTGACGGGGTTTTTTGTTGGTGAGATTCTGATCGTTCCCACGCTCCGCGTGGGAACGCAGCCCGGGACGCTCTGCGTCCCAAAAAGCCGAACGCGGAGCGTCCGTTGAGGCATTCCCACGCGGAGCGTGGGAACGATCAGTAAAGTTTGAGCCGAGCACCATTCCCCTGTGGGAGCTAGCCTGCTAGCGATGGCGATCTGTCAGACGCTAAATAAGCATCAGCCAATAATTATCGGCATCCCCTGTCATCCTTTTCCCACTGTTACCCCAACACATTCAAGTAACTAAATGTGTAACCGCTCGCGCCGATACGGGGCATTGAGAAACGCAAAGCCCCATCCTTGGGCGCCTCCAGCCCCTCTGAAAAATAAGACACCACGCTACGCTTGCCGGATTAGAAGGGTTTGCCAATAATAGGCCCGCAATTTGCAGCATGGATCGGTTCACTGTCTTTTGCTCCTGCATGAAAATGCAGGGCTGTCAACGTGCCCAAACGGCTTTCTCGGTGCTTCTGTAATTTGTTGTCGCATTGAAGAAATATCGGCTTCGGGCCTGTCGTTAGAATGCCGATCACTCGCTCGTCGTTGCGTACGTTGAAAATAACGTGTGTTACACAAGACGCAGCAATCGCTTTCCGGTTTTACTCACTCGCATATTGGGCTGTCGCTCACTCTGCCTTTTAGCCCTTTACCGATGGAGTCCCAAGATGAAGAAACTCGTGCTGCTTGGCGCCCTGGCACTGTCCGTGCTGTCCCTGCCAACCTTCGCCGATGAAAAGCCTCTGAAAATTGGTATCGAAGCGGCTTACCCTCCGTTTGCTTCCAAAGCACCGGACGGCAGCATCGTTGGTTTCGACTACGACATCGGCAACGCTCTGTGCGAGCAGATGCAGGTCAAATGTGTGTGGGTCGAGCAAGAGTTCGACGGCCTGATCCCTGCGTTGAAAGTACGCAAGATCGACGCGATCCTGTCGTCCATGTCGATCACTGAAGATCGCAAGAAGTCTGTGGACTTCACCAACAAGTACTACAACACTCCGGCTCGCCTGGTCATGAAGGCCGGCACTCAGGTCAGCGAAGGCCTGACCGAGCTCAAGGGCAAGAACATCGGCGTGCAACGTGGTTCGATCCACGAACGTTTCGCTCGTGAAGTCCTGGCCCCGCTGGGTGCTGAAATCAAGCCGTACGGTTCGCAGAACGAAATCTACCTCGACGTGGCTGCCGGTCGCCTCGACGGCACTGTGGCAGACGCCACCTTGCTGGACGACGGTTTCCTGAAAACCGACGCTGGCAAAGGTTTCGCGTTTGTCGGCCCGGCCTTCACCGACGTCAAATACTTCGGCGACGGCGTCGGCATCGCTGTACGCAAGGGTGACGCGCTGAAAGACAAGATCAACACCGCGATCACGGCCATTCGCGAGAACGGCAAATACAAGCAAATCCAGGACAAGTACTTCGCCTTCGACATCTACGGCAAGTAACACGTCCAGGCGGCAAGTCCGAAATGGCGCAAGCAACAGGATCTCTGAGGTTTGCGCCATTTTTTCATCCCAACTTTCGAGGACCTGAATCATGTTGAAAGGCTACGGGGCTGTCATCCTCGATGGCGCATGGCTGACGCTTCAGCTCGCCTTGTCGTCCATGGCCCTGGCCATCGTTCTGGGTCTGATCGGCGTTGCGTTGCGTCTGTCTCCGGTGCGCTGGCTGGCGTGGCTGGGCGACCTGTATTCCACGGTGATCCGCGGTATTCCTGATCTGGTGTTGATCCTGCTGATTTTCTACGGTGGTCAGGACCTGCTCAACCGCGTGGCGCCGATGCTCGGCTATGACGACTACATCGACCTGAACCCGTTGGCCGCCGGTATCGGCACCCTGGGCTTCATCTTCGGTGCCTACCTGTCGGAAACCTTCCGCGGCGCGTTCATGGCGATCCCCAAAGGCCAGGCAGAAGCAGGCATGGCGTATGGCATGAGCAGTTTTCAGGTGTTCTTCCGGGTGTTGGTCCCGCAGATGATTCGTCTGGCGATTCCGGGTTTCACCAACAACTGGCTGGTACTGACCAAGGCCACCGCGCTGATTTCGGTGGTGGGTCTGCAAGACATGATGTTCAAGGCCAAGCAGGCGGCAGATGCCACTCGCGAGCCTTTCACCTTCTTCCTCGCAGTGGCGGCGATGTACCTGGTCATCACCAGTGTCTCGTTGCTGGCATTGCGTCACCTTGAGAAGCGCTACTCGGTAGGCGTAAGGGCGGCTGATCTATGATCTTCGACTACAACGTCATTTGGGAGGCCTTGCCGCTGTACCTCGGCGGCCTGGTGACCACCCTCAAACTGCTCGCGCTGTCGCTGTTTTTCGGCCTTCTGTGCGCGTTGCCCCTGGGCTTGATGCGCGTCTCCAAGAACGCGGCCGTCAACATGACGGCGTGGCTCTACACCTACGTGATCCGCGGCACGCCAATGCTGGTGCAGCTGTTCCTGATCTATTACGGGCTGGCGCAGTTCGAAGCGGTGCGTGAAAGCTTCCTGTGGCCGTGGCTGTCCAGCGCGACGTTCTGCGCATGCCTGGCGTTTGCGATCAACACCAGCGCCTACACCGCCGAAATCATTGCCGGCAGCTTGCGCGCCACGCCGAATGGCGAGATTGAAGCCGCCAAGGCGATGGGTATGTCGCGCTACAAACTGTACAAGCGCATCCTGCTGCCGTCGGCCCTGCGCCGGGCGCTGCCGCAATACAGCAACGAAGTGATCATGATGCTGCAAACCACCAGTCTGGCGTCCATCGTGACCCTGATCGACATCACCGGTGCCGCGCGCACTGTGAACGCCCAGTACTACCTGCCGTTCGAGGCTTACATTACGGCCGGTGTTTTCTACCTGTGCCTGACGTTCATTCTGGTGCGCCTGTTCAAAATGGCCGAGCGCCGCTGGCTGGGCTACATGGCCCCGCGGAAGCACTGATATGGAACGCATCGATCATTCATTACCCTGGAGCCACCTGGGCAGCGAACGCCAGATTTCGGTATTCCGCTTCGGAAAAGGTGAACGCAAGGCCTATATCCAGGCCAGCTTGCACGCCGATGAACTGCCGGGAATGCGTACTGCCTGGGAGCTGAAAAAGCGCCTCGCTGAACTCGAAACCCAAGGCCTGCTGAACGGGGTGATCGAACTGGTGCCGGTGGCCAATCCACTGGGGCTGGGGCAGTTGCTTCAAGGCAATCATCAGGGCCGTTTCGAGGCGGGCAGCGGCAAGAACTTCAACCGCGATTTCGTCGAGCTGAGTGCGCCAGTGGCCGCTGAGTTGGCGGGGCGCCTGGGTGATGATCCGCACGCCAATATTCGATTGATTCGCCAGGCCATGAGCGATCATTTAGCAGCGTTGCCAGAGGCGAGCAGTCAGTTGCAAGGCATGCAGCGAGTTTTGCTCAGCCATGCCTGCACGGCCGACGTCGTTCTGGATTTGCATTGCGATGCCGAAGCGGCGCTGCACATGTACGCCTTGCCGCAGCATTGGCCGCAATGGCGCTCGCTGGCCGCGCACCTGGGTGTGAAGGTGGGGCTGTTGGCGGAAGATTCCGGCGGCAGTTCGTTTGACGAAGCCTGCTCGCTGCCGTGGTTGCGCCTCTCGCGATTGTTCCCGGATGCACAGATTCCACTGGCCTGTCTGGCGACTACCATTGAACTGGGTGGTCAGGCCGACACCGGTCGCGCGGACGCTGAGGCTTATGCCGAAGGCATTCTGGCGTTCCTCGCTGAGCAGGGTTTGATCAGCGGCGAATGGCCCAAACCTGCTCAGGAGGCGTGCGAGGGCATGGCGTTCGAAGGCACGGAATTGTTGTTCGCGCCGCACCCTGGGGTGATCAGCTTTTTGCGCAAGCCCGGCGAGTGGATCGAAGCCGGTGACGAGATTTTCGAAGTGATCGATCCGTTATCGGATCGGGTCAGCACGGTGTGTGCTGGTACGTCCGGGGTGCTGTTTGCCATTGAACGGCTGCGTTATGCCCAACCCGGTTTCTGGCTGGCCAAGGTGGCGGGGCGCGAAGCGCTGCGCCACGGGCGCTTGCTCAACGACTGACTGACTGTTTTTGTGAGAACCGACCGCATGTACAAACTTGAAGTCCAAGACCTGCATAAACGCTATGGCAGTCACGAAGTGCTCAAGGGCGTGTCCCTGAAAGCGGCGGCTGGCGATGTGATCAGCATCATCGGCTCCAGTGGCTCCGGCAAAAGTACTTTCCTGCGCTGCATCAACCTGCTCGAGCAGCCGCACGCGGGCCGGATTCTGCTCAACAACGAAGAGCTGAAACTGGTGGCGAACAAGGACGGCGCGATGAAAGCAGCCGATCCGAAACAGCTGCAGCGCATGCGTTCGCGCCTGTCGATGGTGTTCCAGCACTTCAATCTGTGGTCGCACATGACCGCGATGGAAAACATCATGGAAGCGCCGGTCCACGTACTGGGCATGTCCAAAGCCGAAGCCCGCGAGAAGGCCGAGCACTACCTGAACAAGGTGGGCGTGGCGCACCGCAAGGACGCTTATCCAGGGCACATGTCCGGTGGCGAACAACAGCGTGTGGCGATTGCCCGTGCGTTGGCGATGGAGCCGGAAGTGATGCTGTTCGACGAACCGACTTCGGCCCTCGACCCGGAACTGGTCGGTGACGTGTTGAAGGTGATGCAGGCCCTGGCGCTGGAAGGCCGGACCATGGTGGTGGTGACGCACGAAATGGGCTTTGCCCGTGAGGTGTCCAACCAGTTGGTGTTCCTGCATAAAGGCATCGTCGAAGAAAGCGGTGACCCGCGCGAAGTGCTGGTCAATCCACAGTCCGAGCGTTTGCAGCAATTCCTCTCGGGCAGCCTCAAGTAAACCGGACTCCCGTTGCGCACCGGGATCGTGCATGCTTCGCAACCTTAAGCCTGGCGCAATTTTCTGTAGGAGCTGCCGAAGGCTGCGATCTTTTGATCTTGATGTTTCAAATCAAAAGATCGCAGCCTCGTTTTACTCGACAGCTCCTGCAGTAGGGTGGAGGCAAGCCAGCTCCCACAGTTAGATCTCCATCGGTTTTGAGATATGCGTTCATTTACGGGCTAGCATTGGCCCATGCCTTCATCACGTTCCTCGTTTCGGATTGCCCGCCATGACTGCCCATCGAATTGGTTTCCTGATTTGGCCCAGCACTAAAGCACTGACGCTTGCGCTGGCTGAGGAGGCCTTGCGTGTTGCCCAGCGTGTGCATCCGGACGTTGTTTACGAACTGTCGTTCCTGCAGGCCGAACCGCCTGCCGAAGGCGCCTGGCAATTACCTGGCGAACCTTGGGCCGGCAAGCTGGAAAACTTCCAGAAACTGTTTCTGCTTGCCGATGAACCGCCGACCACGCTCGCGCCGGCGCTCAGCAGTTCGCTGAAACAACTGGTGCGAGCCGGTTGTGTGATCGGTGGTTTGTCCGCCGGGGTTTATCCGTTAGCGCAACTCGGTTTGCTCGACGGTTATCGCGCTGCCGTGCACTGGCGCTGGCAGGACGATTTCGCCGAGCGTTTCCCGAAAGTCATCGCCACTAGCCACCTGTTCGATTGGGATCGTGATCGCCTTACCGCTTGTGGCGGTCTGTCGGTGCTCGATTTGTTGCTGGCGGTGCTGGCCCGTGATCACGGTGCGGAACTGGCGGGCGCGGTCTCTGAAGAGTTGGTGGTCGAGCGCATCCGCGAAGGCGGCGAACGCCAGCGCATTCCACTGCAGAACCGCCTGGGTTCGAGTCACCCGAAGCTCACCCAAGCCGTGTTGCTGATGGAAGCCAACATCGAAGAGCCGCTGACCACCGACGAAATCGCCCAGCATGTGTGCGTGTCCCGTCGCCAGTTGGAGCGCATCTTCAAGCAGTACCTCAACCGTGTGCCAAGCCAGTATTACCTGGAGCTGCGCCTGAACAAGGCCCGGCAGATGTTGATGCAAACCAGCAAGTCGATCATTCAGATCGGCCTGTCGTGCGGCTTCTCCTCGGGGCCGCATTTCTCCAGCGCCTACCGCAACTTCTTCGGTGCGACGCCTCGGGAAGATCGCAACCAGCGGCGCAGCAGCAGTCCGTTTGAGTTGTCATCAGTGCCGTCAGAGCGCGGCTGATCATTGACTGAAAGACCATGGGATGTGCTCCGATGGTCTTCATGTTTTAGTGATGTTCAACTTTCCATTTCAATGCCTGGCAAGACACCGGGGGGACGTGGCATCCCGGCTATTCCAGGGATGTTGAGCGTGTTGCCCGTTTCATAGTAGTAAGCAGCCACGCGCTGCAGGCTTTCGGGGGAGAGTGGATTGTTCCTGAAGTCGAAATTGATGGTTAGCGCGGGGGCAGCTTCCATCAATTCGATCGGGATTTCGGTGATTGCATTATCGTGAAGATAGGCATGCCTCAGGCTGCGGCGAGTGAATAAACCATTCGGTGCTTGAGTCAGTTCGCATTTGCTCAGGTCGAGCGAGAGCAATGAGTCCAGACGACTGATGTCGGGGCTTAATCCCAGCGGATTTTTTCGCAAGTTCAGGCTGTTCAGATTATCCATTGAAGCCAGTGCATCAATCGTTAGCGGGGTCAGGGTGACGTTGCACCTGGACAGGCTCAACGACCTCAGGTTTTTCATCCTGAAAACGGCTTCGGGGATGTTGTTCAGCTGGTAGCCCCGGATAGCAAGGCTTTCAACATTGGGGAAGTAGTCGAGGAACCCGGTTAACGTTGGAGCAATGTCACCCGGGCTCATCAAGTAAAGCCCACGGACATGGCTGAAGTCCGCCGTCAAAACAGGCAAGTTGCCGATCAGCGAAAAGTCCGAGACCAGGCTAGGTTCGACCAGCAGAGGATTCGCTGGCGACAGCCGTTGCCAGCATCGCTCCAGATTTTCCTTGAACTTCAATCTTTTGTATTGCTCTTGCAGAAGGCGCTCGGCATCCAGGGGTTCACCCGTCAACGGATGGTTTGGAATATCGGTCATCCAGACCGTCAGATCTCGGCGCAGGGCATCTAGCTCGGCGTGCTTGCGTGCCAGTTCGAGACGTCCGTCGGCCAATGAGCCGGGTAGGCTATAGATGAATTCACTGGCTCGTTCGCGACTGAATTTCGGGTACAGCACTTTTACCTGAGCAATGTCGTCCACAGGCGCCAGGACTTCCAGATTTGAGCCGGTTTTCTGGAAGTAGGTTTTTATGCGATCGCGAGTCCGGTCGGACAGCGGGTTGTTGCTGAAATCAAATCCGTCGGCGATATCGGCGGGCAGGTTGTAAATTTCTTCGGGAAGTTCGGTGATCCGATTGTTGCCGAACAGGGCAAAATCAAGTTGCGGAGGATTCGCCAGTACGGCAGGAATGTGGTCTATACCCGTTCCAGAGAGATCGAGATGCTTCAGTGTTGGCAGCGCTGAAATATCCGGGATTTGTCCCAGCGGATTGTTGGCCAGATCCAGGGTTTCCAAACGGGGTAACGAAGACAATGCTGCCTGCGCCTCATCGTTGAATACGACCCCGCAGTTGTTAAACGTCAGAATTTCAAGTGACTTCATGCTGCTGATTGAATGAGGGATGTGGCTAACGGCTGCGTCGTGAACCTCTAGCTGGTACAGACCCGTAAATTTCTCGAAAAAACGCGAAGAGACGGTCAAGCCTTTGTTGGCGTTCAAGACCAGCTCGGTGACGTGGCTGAAGTCTGCCGACAACACGGGCATGTCACCGAGAAAACCCAGGTTGACGCTGAAGGTGTTTGCCCGCAGTTCGGGAGCCACTTTTACCCGTTGGCGCCAGAGCTCTTCCAATGCCTGGCTGAAAGCGGTTCTTCCTTCGCGTTGCGCAAGCAGATGCTCAGGGTTCAAAAGCATGCCGGACTCTGGATCACGGGCTGGGATGTCGTCTCTCCATTCGCGCAAATCGCTGGTTAACCGAGCGATTTCCGCTGTCCATTGCGAAATCTGGATTCGCCCGTCCTCCAATGTCCCCGGCAGCTTATAGATCATGTGGCTGGCGTCTTCGGTATTCAATTGCGGGAACAGCGAGCGCGCTTGATCGATGTCCGCCCGTTCGGCATGCACGGCCAGATCATTGCCGTGCCGGGCGTAAAAAGCCTTTATTCGATTTCGGCTGACAGGCGACAACGGGTTGTTGGCGAGATTGATGCCATCAGCGATAAACGGGTCTAGGTTGAAGAAGTCCTCTGGCAGATCGGTTATCCGGTTGCCATTGATAATCGCGGTTCGCAGGTTCTGCCGCCCGGCAAGCCCGATCGGCAGTTCAGACTGCCCCGCGTTGGACAAGCGAATGTCGTACAGCGCAGGCATGTCCTCGATATTGAGTGTGGACGCGAGCGGGTTCTCACTCAGGTCCAGACTTTCAAGCGTGCCCAGCGATGACAGTGTTGCCTGACCTTCAGGCGTAAGCGTGACCTGACAGTTGCGCAATACCAGCTCCCTCAGCGTCGGCATTCGGTTGATGGCTCGAGGGATCCGCTGGAGAGCGAAGTCCTTCATGTCCAGGCTATGCAAGTTGGGAAATAGCTCGAGAAACGTATCGGTCGCGCTAAGTGCAGTGTTGCCTCTGAGTTCCAGGCTGGAAACATGCCCGAAATCGGTGGTCAGGAGCGGCATATCTCCTAAGAACTTGATATCTGCTGCAAAGTAATCATCTCGCAGTCGAACGTTCGCGGATCCACGGATACCCACTTGCGCATCGGGCATTATTCGACGACGCCAGAGCTGTTCGATCTCTTTGCTGAACTCTGCCTTGAAGGATCGTTGAATTTCCACCTGCTCGGCGTCAAGTACTTGACCGGTGACTGGGTGAAACTCGGTGACTTGCCGCTCCCATATCTGCAGGTCGCCGGTCAATTGCTTGAGCTCGATTCTCCAGTGTTCGAGTTGCAAGCGGCCGTCGTCCAGGGTGCCGGGCAAGTCATAGATGACGTTGCTGGCCTGCAGCCTGTCCATGTCTGGGAACAGGTCTTGGGTCAAACTGATATCCGCAGGATCCGCCAGAACACCAAAGTCTTTTCCCCGTTCGCGGAAGTAGGTTTTTATCCGGTTTCGGGTCGTGGTCGATAACGGATTGTCGGCAAAGTTGAATCTGCCAGCGCGCTCGGGGGGAAGTTGAAAGAACGCCTCCGGTAACTCGGTAATGTGATTGCCGCCGAAAAAGACGTTGTTCAGGATTGGATGAGCTGCCAGTTCGTCGGGAACGATGGAAATGCCGTTGTTGGACAGGTCGAGATGCGTGAGTCTCGGGAGAGTGGAGACATCGGGGGCCGTTCCCAAGGGATTGTTGATCAGTCTCAGAGTGCCCAGTGTGTTCAACGAAGACAGCACGTTTTCTATTTCGGGTGTCATCACCAACCCGCAATTATCCAGTACCAACGTCCCGAGTTGTGGCATTTGGCTGATGGCCCGGGGGAGGTGATCCAGCGCAAAGCCCTGCAGGTTCAAATGCTGCACATTCGGGAAGCGCGCCAGGAAGGATTGGGTCGCGAGAACTTGGGTGTTACCCATAAGGGTCAGGTCTAAGACATGACTGAAATCGGCAGTGAGTACCGGCATGTCTCCCATAAACCGCAGGGTAGGGGCGAATTCAGTGGTCAATCGGTTGCGCCAGGCTTGCTCCAGTGCCTGAGTGAACGTCGATCTGGCGAGCCGTTCGTAGGCCTGCTGACTGCCATCCAGTATTTCCCCAGTCAGCGGCGAATACCCGGGAATGTCGTTGTTCCATTGCGCAAGGTCCTCGTTCAACCGGATTATTTCGGACTCCCAACGCGCAAGCTGCGTGCGGCCTTGCGCCAGCGTACCGGGCAGTCGATACAGCAGGTCTGTCGCTTGCTCAGCGGTCAAGCCTGTAAACAGGTTTGTTGTCCGGGTGATATCGGTCTGCTCGGCCAGGACTCGGAAGCGTACCCCGGTACGATTGAAGTAAACCTTCACTCGATCTTGAGTGGCTGCCGAGAGAGGGTTGCGCGAAAAATCCAATTGAGCGCCGACCTCCCCGGGAAGTCTGAAGAAGGCGTCTGGCAGATCGGTAATCTGGTTGCCATCGAACCTGGCAATCATGGTGTGCGGACGGTCCAGCAGACCGGCGGGAGGCATGGAAATACCCGTGTTCGCCAGATTGAGGAACTGCAAGGCGGGCATCGCTTGTATGTCGGGCGAGGCTGATAACGGGTTGTCCATCAGATCCAGCAAGGACAGTTCAGTTAAGGATGAGAGGGTGAACTGGTCAGCGGGAGACAGTGTGAGGCCGCAATTACGCATGACCAATTGTTGAAGCGTCGGCAGTGACGCGATGGTGGGTGGCAGGTCCTGCAGGTTGAAGTTATGGATGTCCAGGAAGCGTAATCCTGGGAAATTTTGTAGAAACGGTTCCAGAGGCCCCGTGGTAAGGCTGCCGTTCATCGTCAGCGTGGTGACATGGGTAAAGCTGGCTTCCAGCGTGGGGAGCTCGCCCACAATTGAGTCTGGCAGGTAAAGGCTGTGACCTGTATGCCCGAGAGTTTCCCCTCGCCAGCAACGTTGGACGGCATCTCTGAAAAACCGGCGGTTTCGCACGACGGCCAGTCGCTCGATCGGCGTGAACGAGACGCCGTTAACGGGATTGATGAGCGGTGCATCATGCACCCAGCGATTGAGTTGCCGGGTGAGTCGCGAATATTCGGCGCTTAAGCGGGCGGCTCTTGTACGTTCATTTCGACGGTAACCGTCATTACCCAACAGGCGCAGCGTATCCATGACCGGTTCCTGAGTCGGCGGATTGGCCATCGCCACCCGAAGCTCACCGCGCTCCATGGGGTTGTCGCGGAGTGCATTTTTAAGCGTCTGCGCCTGACCGATCTGGATGTTCAGGGCCTGGCGCTCGCTGTCCGGCAGGGCGTGCAACACACTGGCGTAGAAGTCGGTCGGGGCATGCAGCTCCTGACCGCGGTGGTCGTAAGGTTGATAGGTACCGTCGGTTTGTCGCACCAGCACTTTCTGTATCGCGGCGTCGACAGGTCCGGTGCTGTCGAGCAGTGGCCCTTCGTAACGCCCGTCGCGAATTTCGATGCGTAC
>Ga0160458_100541_pt1 | contig 14705 bp, 15 predicted proteins | sample HID1973I_E6MG_FD_108247 | JGI IMG/M metagenome (GOLD analysis project Ga0160458, IMG submission 108247) | Enriched mosquito-associated microbial communities from UW Madison campus, WI, USA - HID1973I_E6 MG | ecosystem: Host-associated > Arthropoda: Insects > Digestive system > Unclassified ...
CTCGCGGTACCCCTGCAGCTCGCCCTCGACGTGGATGGAGCCCGCGCCGATCTCCTCGAGCTGGTTGATGCAGCGCAGCGCGGTCGACTTGCCCGAGCCCGACGGGCCCAGCATCACGGTCACCGTGCCGCGCGGGACCACCAGGTCCACGCCGGTCAGCACGTGGCTGTCGCCGTACCACTTGTGCACGCCGGCCAGCTCGACCATGGGTGCGTTCGGGTCCAGGCCGTCCGTGCGACCTGCGTCGGCGGCGTTCGTCGGCACGGCGCTCACGGTGTGACTCCGTCCAGCGGGCTGGGGTCGGCGGTGGTCCTGGCGGCGTTGATCGCGGCTTGCCGGGCGGGCCGCTTCTTCGGGCTGTGCTCGTCGAACCCGCGGCCGTAGTACCGCTCCAGGTAGTACTGCCCGACCATGAGGATGCTGGTGATCACCAGGTACCAGATGGCTGCGACGACGAGCAGGGGAAGCGGCTGGAAGATCCGGTTGCCGATGGCGGCCTGCGCGAAGTTGAGGTCGTAGATGAACGGCACGGCCAGGACCAGCGACGTCGTCTTCAGCATGGAGATCGTCTCGTTGCCGGTGGGAGGGACGATGACACGCATCGCCTGCGGCAGCACGATGCGCCACAGGATGCGCCCCTCCTTCATGCCCAGCGCACGAGCTGCCTCCGACTGGCCGCGGTCGACGCTCTGCAGGCCGGCGCGCACGATCTCGGCGAGGTAGGCCGCCTCGTTCAGGGCGAGTCCGATGATCGCGGCGCGCAGCGGGTTGAGCAGGTCGGCGGTGTCGACCTGGAAGAACTCGGGGCCGAACGGGACGCCCAGCGACAGGTTCTTGTACAGGACCGACGCGTAGCCCCAGAACGCGAGCTGCGTGTAGATCGGGGTCCCGCGGAAGAACCAGATGTAGACCCACGACACCCAGCGCATGACCGGGTTCGCCGACCGCCGCATCACTGCCAGGAGCACCGCGAGCACGATCGCGATGGCCATCGACGCGACCGTCAGGACCAGCGTCCAGCCCACGCCGCGCATGATCGGCTGGCTGAACAGGTACTTCCCGACCGTCGGCCAGGCGAACTTGTCGTTCGTGATCAGTGCGTTGACGGCCATCGCCGCCAGCACGACGACAACCGCCGCCGAGATCCATCGGCCGGGGTAGCGCACGGGGACCGCGTGGATCCGCTCGGGCTCGGCCGCCGGTCTCCCGGCGGCGGGTGTCGTCGTCGTCACGGCGTCAGGATACGGACGGGTTGAGCTCGGCGGTCTTCACCGCACCGGCGTCGTTGCCCCACGCGGCGAGGATCTTGCCGTAGTCGCCGTCGTCGATGAGCTTCTGCATCGCCTTCTGCACGGCGTCCGTGAGGGCCTGGTCGTCCTTGCTGACGACGATGCCCTGCGGGGCGCTGGCGAAGACGTCGCCGAGCTGCTCGAGCTGGCCACCGGTCTGCGCGATCGCGTAGGCGATGATCGGCGAGTCGGCGTACATGAGGTCGGCCTTGCCGCCGACGAGCGCCGTGGTGACCTCGGACTGCTTGGCGTACTTCAGCGGCGTGATCGCCTTGTCGCCGGCGTCGGTGCACGCCTTCGACAGGCCGTCGAGCTCCTCGTCCTCGACCGTGCCGGTCTGCACGCCGACGGTGAGACCGCACAGCTTCGAGCCGTCGACCTTGCCCGGGTTGCCCTTCGGCACCGCGAACGCCTCGCCGGCCTCGAAGTACTCGATCATGTTCGCCTGGGTCAGGCGGTCGGGGTTGATCGTGAACGACGAGATGCCCACGTCGTACTTGCTGCCGATGGCCGGGATGATGCCCGTGAAGTCGGCGGTCTGGACGTCGGCCTTCAGGCCCATGACGGCCGCGAGCGCCTTGGCGATGTCGACGTCGTAGCCGACCGCGGTGGTGCCGTCGTCGTCGATGTACTCGGCCGGGGCGTAGGACGTGTCGGAGCCGACGGTCAGCGTGCCGGCGGACTTGATCTTCTCCGGGACCAGCGCGGCGATGGCGTCGTCCTTGGCGACCGACGAGGGGTCGAAGGACGCGGCGGTCGACGAGGTGTCGCTCGAGCCGGGCGTCGCGGTGTCGTCGTCACCCGTGCTGCACGCGGCCAGGGCCAGCGTGGTCGTCAGGGCGAGCGCGGTCAGGAGTGCGGGGCGGGACGTGCGCAAAGGAATCCTCCTTCACCGCGCCGGGGGTGACGCGGGTCCTGGCAGCCGACTGGCGTCGGGTCTGACGCACCGGGGGTGCGCGAGCCGGAGCGTAGTCGGCCGGTGTTACGTCGTGGTAACCCGATCACGCGCCGGGACGGCGTCGGTCGGGGCGTCGCTGGCCTGGACGCTACCGCCGTCGTGCGGCTCCAGCACCTCGATCTGGTGCAGCACGCTCCCGTGCGTGTCGCCGAGCAGGTGTCGGGCACGACGCGCCGCGAGCACCGCGTGCGTCGCCAGCGCGAGCGTGACCACCGCGCACCCGACCGCGCTGATGACGAACGTGAGCTCGATGCCGTGCCCGGTGGGCCGGCTGCCCGGGCCCAGGTGGGTGGCGATGACGGCACCCGCGATGGCCGACCCGATCGAGCCGCCGACGGTCCGCAGCACCTGGTTGAACGACACCGCGCTGCCGAGCTCCTGAGCAGCGACGCCGCGCGCGATCAGCCCGGGCATCGCGGCATACGTGGTCCCGATGCCGATGCCCACCAGCAGCATGCCGATCATCAGGTCGGCGACCTCGTCGTGCGCGACCAGCATGAGCAGGTTGGCACCCGTGGTGAAGGCGGCGCCGATCGGCAGCAGCAGCGTGAAGGGGAGCCGGTGCGACAGCGCGCGGGCCGTGCGGCTGGCGAGCTGGCTGCCGACGGAAAGCGGGAACATCACGAACCCGGCCCAGAACAGCGGCATGCCGGCGCCGTATCCGGTGGACGCCGGCGCCTGCGCGATGAGGCTGATCACCGAGACGCCGATGTACATGGCCGTGCCGATGCTGAGCGCGGTCGCGTTGGCGAGCAGCACGTCGGAGTGCCGCAGCAGGTCCAGGCGGATCAGCGGGTGGTCGGTGCGCAGCTCGCGCCACACCCAGCCGGCGAGCACGACGACGGCACCGGCGAGGATGCCCAGCGTCGTCGTCGACCCCCAGCCCCAGCGCGACCCCTCGCTGATGCCCAGCAGCAGGGCCGCGAGACCCACGCTCAGCAACGCGGCGCCGGCGGTGTCGAAGGGAACCCGCAGGCCGTGCTCGTCGGGACCCTTCGGGACGGCGACGAGCACGACGACGATCGCCGAGACCACGAACGCGGCGGCGAACCAGAACGCGTACCGGAAGTCGAACGTCGCGGCGATGATGCCGGTCAGCGGGTAGCCGAGCCCGATGCCCGTCGCGACGGTGACCGAGAGCGACGCGATGCCCGTGCGGACCTTGTCCGCGGGTGCGTAGCGGCGGGCCAGCGCGATGGTCATGGGCGTGATCGCGTAGGACAGGCCCTGCAGGGCGCGCCCGACGACGAGCACGGCGAACGTCGTCGCCGTCGCCGCCAGCACCGACCCGGCCAGGACCACGGCCAGCGTGACGAGCAGGATGCGGCGCTTGTGCGGGCCGTCGCTGAGGCGCCCCAGGACGGGCGTCGCGATGGCACCGACCAGCAGGTTGATCGTCAGCGTCCACTGCGCCGTGCTGACGGTGACGTCGAACTCGCGGGCCAGCGTCGGGACCAGCAGCAGGCCCAGCGAGCTGATGATCGCGGCGGCCAGCGCGGTGTAGACGAGGGCCGGGATCAGGCGCGTGCGCTCAGCCACGGTAGGTCCCCAGCTTGTGCAGCACCGGGATCGCGGCGGCGATCGTCGCGCGCTCGTCGTCGTCCAGCGCGTCCGTGAGCACCGACGTGAGCCAGCCGCCCGTCGCGTGCCGGTCCGCGTCGAGCGCGGCGCGGCCGTCGTCGGTGATCCGGACCAGGCGGCGGCGGCCGTCGTGCGGGTCCTGCTCGCGCGCGACGAGGCCGCGGCCCTCGAGCTCGGCGACGATCGCGGCCATGGACTGCGGGGTGATGCCCTCGGCGGCGGCCAGCTCGGACGAGCTCGTCGGGCCGCCTGCGACGAGGTTGTTCAGCGCGCGGGTCTGGCCGACGGGCAGCGTCTTCTCGGCGACGAGCCGGCGGTAGACGGGCCCGAGCGCGGCGCGCAGGTCGAAGGCGATCTCGGAGACGGTCACGCGGGGAAACTATACAGCCCGACTGATGAGTCTCCCTGACGACCTCGCGTCGATCACGCCGGACGGGCCGTCGACGCACGCGCCGACAGTCGCTGCATCGTCGCCTGGTGGGCACGGACGGGGCCGTCGGCCAGCGTGTTCAGGACGCACGTGCCCACCTGCTGACCCATGCCGTGCACGTCGAGCGTCATGGCGGACAGCGGCGGGTTGGACAGCCGGCAGAGCGCGGAGTCGTCCCACGCGAGCAGCGACAGGCGCGCCGGCACCTCGATGCCCATCTCGGCGGCGACCGCGAGCGCCGCGAGCGCCATGACGTCGTTGTCGAAGACGATGGCCGACGGCGCGTTGCGGCGGCCGAGCAGCAGGCGCGCCGCGGCCTTGCCGGAGTCCTCGGTGTAGTCGCCCTCGACGATGACGCCCTCGACGGACGACGCCTCGCAGCGCTCCAGGAACGCGTCGTTGCGCCAGCGGGTGTGCAGCATCGCCTTCGGGCCGCTGACGCGGGCGAGGCGCTTGTGGCCCAGGCCCACGAGGTAGTCGACGGTGTCGCGACTGACCTGCGCGTCGTCGATCCAGACGTTGGAGAAGACCATCCCGGTGCGCGGACCGCCGACGACGACCGCGGGGATGCCCAGCTCGGCGAGGACCGGGATGCGCGGGTCGTCGTCGACGACGTTCACGACGACGACCGCGTCGACCATCTGCCCGGCGGCCCACCGGCGGTACGCCGCGATCTCGGCGTCCAGGGTCGGGACGACGTGGAGCAGCAGCGAACGGTCGTCGGTGGCGAGCACCTCCTCGATGCCGGCGATGAGCTCGCCGAAGAACGGCTCGTGGCCGAGCATCCGCGCTGGTCTCGCCAGGACGAGGCCCACGGCATCGGATCGGTGCGTCACGCCGGTCAGCCTAGCCGCGGCGCCCCCGGTCGGGCCGTCCGCGGCGCGGCCCGGCGGGCCGACGACGCGGCGCGAGACCGCACCGCGTCGTCGGGCACCCGGGCGGCGGTGTCGACCTGGCGGGCGGCCGTCGCGGCGTCGTCGAGCGCAGCCCGACGAGCGTCGGCGTCCCGCTCGTCGAGCACGCGCCGCAGACGCGGCGGGGCGACCGGGTCCCAGCGGGTCGTGCGCAGTGCGAGCACGACGAACGGAGACGCGATGATCAGGGCTGCGAGGACTGTCACGAAGGCTTCCATGCGTCCAGCCTGGTTCGTCCGACCGCACCCGACGAGTGGCAGGAATGACCGCCTACGTCAATATGCCGCCAATGCGATGCCGCATCGACGCCGCACCGCTGAGTGGCAGTCGAAGCATTGACCATCGAGATCCCGCCACCTACCGTGGCGGGATGCTGCGCAGCGTGGGTGCCCTGGTGATCGACGGCCTGTCGATGTTCGAGTTCGGTGTGGTGTGCGAGGTGTTCGGCATCGACCGCACCGAGGAGGGCGTGCCGCTGATCGACTTCCGGGTCGTCGGCACGCGTCCGGGCCGGGCGGTCCGGGCCGCCTCCGGCATCGGCATCACGGCACCTTTCGGCCTCGAGGCCCTGGCCGACGTCGACCTCGTCGCCGTCCCCGCCACCACCATCCGCGACGAGTACGACCCCGCGATCCTCGACGCGATCCGGGCCGCCCACGCCCGCGGCGCCACGATCGTGTCTGTCTGCTCCGGCGTCTTCGTCCTGGCGGCGGCCGGGATCCTCGACGGGCGCGCCGTGACGACCCACTGGCGGCACGCCGACGAGCTGGCCGCACGCTACCCGCAGCTGAGCGTGAACCCGGACGTGCTCTTCGTCGACGAGGGCGACATCGTGACGAGCGCCGGCACCGCGGCCGGCATCGACGCGTGCCTGCACATCGTGCGCCGCGAGCTCGGCAGCCAGATCGCCACGACCATCGCCCGCCGCATGGTCGTCCCGCCGCAGCGCGACGGCGGCCAGCGGCAGTTCATCCCGCAGCCCGTGCCGCAGTGCAGCGACGACTCGCTGCGCCACGTGCTGGACTGGGTGCAGGAGCGTCTGGCCGACGACCACACCGTCGACTCGCTCGCGGCCCGGGCGCTCATGTCCTCGCGGACGTTCGCGCGCCGGTTCGCCGCGGAGACGGGCACGACGCCGATGCGGTGGCTGACCTCCCAGCGGATCCTGCGCGCGCAGCACCTGCTCGAGGACAGCGACCTGGACGTCGAGGAGGTCGCGCGGACCTGCGGGTTCGGGTCCGCCGCGCTGCTGCGGCACCACTTCCGGGCGTCCGTCGGCGTCGCGCCCGGCGACTACCGGGCCACGTTTCGCGCCCGCGTGGCCTGAGTGCGCGGGGTGCGCGCGCTGGTGCAGGTCGCCGACGACGTCTTCGTCGCGACCAGCCGCACGATGTCGACCACGTCGACCGTCGTCGTGCGCGACGGGCACGCCCTCCTGATCGACCCCGCGTGGCAGCCCGACGAGCTCGCCGACCTGGCCGCCACGCTCGTCGACCGCGGCTGGGCCGTCGCCGCCGGCTTCGCGACGCACGCCCACCACGACCACCTGCTGTGGCACCCCGGGTTCGGGGACGCGCCCCGGTTCGCGTCGGCGCGGACCGCGCAGGCGGTGGCCGACGAGCGCGCGGCGTTGGTCGCAGAGCTCGGCGACTTCCCGCCGGACCTCGTCGACCTGATGGGCCGCGTCACCCCGACCGGGTTCGTCCCCGGCGAGTCCCTGCCGCCGGGGCTGGACGTCGAGCTCGTCGTGCACGACGCCCACGTGCCGGGTCACACGGCCCTGTGGCTGCCGCAGCCGCGCGTGCTCGTCGTCGGCGACATGCTCAGCGACCTCGAGATCCCGCTGCCGTTCGACCCCGACGACCTGCCCGCGTACCTGGCCGGCCTGGACACCCTGGCGCCGTACGTCGCGCGGGCCGACGTCGTCATCCCGGGCCACGGCACCCCCACCCGCGACCCGATGACCCGCCTCGACGCAGACCGCCGCTACCTGGCCGCCGTCCTGGCGGACCACGCGCCGTCCGACCCCCGGCTCGGGTCCCCGGAGATGGCGGCAGCCCACCGTCGCATCGTCACCATGACCACCCGTCGAGCTCGACTTCGTTCCCGCCTCACCCCGCTCGAACCGTGAACGATGTCGAGCTCGACGGTCATGACGAGACGCGCGCCCGCCACCCCGGCTCGGCCTCGGCGAGCGCGGCGACGATGTGCGCCTCGATCTGGGCGCGGAGCGCGGGCAGCTCCTCCCAGTCGCTGGCGTGCCCGACGAAGACGTTCATCTCGTCCTCGCACGACGGCTCGTCGCGGCCGTGCCCTGCGCCGCACCGGGAAAGTCGCGCCAGTCGACGATCGGCGACTCTCGCATCGGTCCCTGCGCGCGCAGGGCGTCGAACGGCTGGAACACGGTGCCGCTGAGCACAAGGCCTGGATCCGCCGGGCGCGCAGCATCGCGCGCATCGTCCTCCCCGTCCACGACCGCTCCCCTCCTGCTGCTCGTCCGTCGGTGCAGCCTGCCACGGTCCGCTCGCGCCCCGCAGCGAGTTCGACGTTCGCCGCGGCTCATCGCGACGTTCCACAGCGAACCTCGAGCTCGACGCCAGGTGCGCGCATAGGGTGCCGGTATGGCTGACGAAGCGCTCGACGTCGTTCACCTCGGTGCCGCACCCCGGCCCGACGACCCCGCGGAGCTGGCGCGGCGAGTGCGGCAGGCGCTCGTCTCTCAGTCCGCCGGGATCACCGACGCGTCCGCGGTGCGGGTGGAGGCGACGGTCGACGGGGCGGCGGTGCCGACGCTCGACATCGACCTGACCGGCGTCGTCGTCGGCGGCGTGCGCAAGGCCCCGCCGGCGCCGGAGCCCGTCGCGGTGAAGACCCGCGAGGCAGGCATCGTCGGGCGGCTGCGCGTCGACGCCCATCCGGTCACGGTCGAGGGTGTGCGGGTCGACGTGCGGGCCGAGGCGCAGAACGTGGCGTTCTCGTGGGTCGAGGGCACCGGCGGCGAGCTGGCCGCCGAGCTCGTCGAGCCGAGCGAGCACGACCCGCTCGTCGGGCACGTGCGCATCGCTGCACCACAGGCGGAGATCGTCGCGACCGTGCAGCGGATCGCCGCCGAGCTCGCGACGGCCCACGGCGTCACGCTGTCACGCCTCGACGTGGAGCTCGTCTCCCGCGGTCCCCGTGCGGCGTCCGTGGCTGTCCGGGCTCAGCTCCGCAAGGGCTTCCTGTCCGCGACGGCGCAAGGTGGAGCGACCGCGACCGTCGACACCGACCTCGTCCTGACGATCGCCGATGTCTCCGTCACGAGCGGAAACCCGCTGGTCGCGGGGCTGCTCGCGGCCGCACGCAGCCGCGTGCAAGCGTTCGAGGGCCGCCGCATCGACCTGGGCGAGCAGCTGCCGCCCGGCATCCGCCTTGCCGACGTCACGCTCGCGATCGGCGACGAGGTGGTGCTGAGCGCGCGGACCGCCTGACTCAGGGGTTGACGATGCTCTGGATCTCCGCGACGGCGATCTGGGCATCGGCGGTCACCGTCTGAGCGGGCAGCTCGGTCCGGGCCGCGTTCTGTGACGACACCCAGCCCGCCGTCCACGTCGACGCCGCCCTCATGGTCGTGGTCGGGAGGGACGAGCCGGTCGACGCCGCCAGGTAGGCAGTCGAGCGGTCGAACGTCAGGCAGGCCGTGTCGGCGGCCGGCGCAGGGTAGGTCACGCCGCTTGCGCACTTCCCGCTCGTCGCGCCCGTTGCGCTCACGGCGACATCGGTGCGGTTCGCGTCGACCCGGGCCCAGATGCCACCGGGCACGGACGCCGTCACCGAGATCGTCCGCGCGGCATCGTCGAGCCACACCCCGGTCTCCTTGCCGACGATCGTCCCGCCGGTGCCTTTGAGCTTGGGGTTCCAGTCGAGCCTGCCCTCGGGCAGCAGCTTTTGCATGGAGTCGTAGGCGGCGTTCGCCAGATCGACGGGATCGACCCGCACCGCAGCTGCGGGCGGTTCGTCGCCCCCGTCCACCCAGACGAGGGGCATGTTGGCGAGGTCGAACTTGCTCTTCTCGTCGCCGGGGACGTCGATGTCGCACCACGGGCCGTACCAGTGGCCGTCGGTGTCGTCCTTGTGGTCCTCGATCCCGTCGGGCAGGGTTCCCTGCGCGGCGTACGCGTCCAGGGTCCCCGACTCGTAGTTGGTTCCGTTCGGGCCCCAGAGCTTGTAGTACTCGGCGCCGTTCTCGAAGGGCACGAGCCAGCAGCTGGGCTCGACGCTGACGCCGCCGCTGCTGCCGCCGGGGATGCTCGTGGAGAACGTGTGCCCCCCTGAGGTCGTCCCTGACGCCTGGATGGTGACGGAGATCGACTTGTGACCCGAGGTCGGGTCGATGTCGTTGCTGCCGGAGATGCCGCCGTCAGCGGAGGCCGGTGACACGCCGACGATCGCGACGACCACGCCGCACACCACGACCACCGAAGCGACTCTCAGCACGATCCCTCCGTCTTGATCTTGTAGATCCGCCAGTAGCCGTCGATCACGCCCGGAGTGATCGTCACCGTCTGTCGCCGAGCGCCGAAGCCGGCCTCCTTCGGCGTGTACGTGCCGCCGGGGTCCTCGAAGGTCGCCTGGTCGAAGTTGTTGCAGACCGTGGCCGTCGCGCTGCCGCCGTTCTTCGCCACGTCGACGTCCGTGATCGTCACGCGCATCGTGCCGCCGATGTCGGACTTGTTCTTCGCGTTGGCCGCTGCGATCTTCTTCAACGAGCTCGCCGCGTCGTTGCCGTACAGCTCCGATACCCCGGGACTCACCGTGTTGCTGATCAGGGTGCGCCAGTACTCGGTCTCGTAGCGGGCCACCGAGTTGTAGGCATCGGCGGCGTCGCCGGTCAGGTCCGGGACGTTCGCGAACACGATGCCGAGCTTCGGGTCCGACAGGTCCTGCGCGCCGTCCTTGGCGGCGGCCGACGACGCGGCGGTCGGCGTGAGTGTCGGAGTCGCGCTCGCCGTGGGCGTCGCGGCCGCAGAGGTCGCCCTCGTGGGCAGGACGCTCGGGCCGACGTCAGCCTTGGTGGCCGCCGAGCACGCCGCCAGAGTCAGCACGCACGCGCCGCCGAGCGCGACAACACCTGCGCGACGCATCTGCACCTCCGTGGTGACGGCCATGTCCGCGGCCCACGGTACCGACCATTCCGGGAGGAATGCACGCCGGGACCGCGGGCAGCAGCGGGTGATCACACGGGTCGCAGCGCACCCACCAGGTCGTTCGCGGTCCGCAGCACGGGCGAGGAGACGAGCGTGTCTTCCTGCCCGCGGACGGACGTGCGCACGTGCAGGCGCGCGGTCGCGCCCGCGGGCAGGGTCACCAGCGCGTCGCTGACGACAGCGGCCGGGTCCAGCCGGTCGACGTTCAGCGTCAGGTCACGGACCAGCGAGCGCGCGACGACGGTCACGACATAGCCGTCCGCGACGGCCTCGACCGATGCGTCGAACGGTGCGGGCTCGAGGTGCAGGGCGACGTCCTCGACGAACGTGTGCACCGTGCGCACGTCGCCCAGCACCGCGACGAGGACCTCGTCGGCGGCGTCGACCGGCACGCGCACCTCGTCGGGCAGGTCGACGAGCGCGACGGCACGAGCCCCCGCGGACACCGGCAGCGACGCCGTCGCCAGCACCGAGCCGTCCAGCCGCTCGCGCCGCACCTCGACCGACCCCGTCCACTCGTCGGCCGTGTCGTTCACGGCCGCGACCACCAGTCCGGCCGGCCGCGACTGCACGGTCAGCAGCCGGTCGGCGTAGGCCGCGCGCAGCGCCCACCACAGCGGCTTGGGCCGCTCGTCGCCGTCGACGGCCGCCCACGACGTGACCGGCCAGCAGTCGTTGAGCTGCCACACGATCGACCCGGCCGTGCGCGGCCACCAGGAGCGGTAGTGCGTGATGGCGTACGCGACCGCGCGCGCCTGGTTGAGCTGCGTGGCCCAGTGCCAGTCAGCGAAGTCGTCGGGCACGCCCAGGTGCGGCTCGAGGCCGCGGTCGAGCTTGCCGTTGCCGTCGTCGGCCTTCTGGTGCAGCAGCCAGACGGCGTCGTCCTTGGCCAGCGGCGAGCCGTCGGCGTTGCGCACGGCACGCTCGAGCGTCGCCCACGTGGGCGGGCCCTGGAAGCCGAACTCGCTACTGAAGCGCGGGACGTCGTCGCGGTAGTGCGTGTAGTCGATGCGGTTCCACACCTCCCACTGGTGGTGCGTGCCGTGGTCGGGGTCGTTGGGGTGCACGACCTGCGGGTCCTGGCGCGGCGAGAACGGGCTGCCCGCGGAGTACGGCGTGGCCGGCGAGAGCTCCGCGACGATCGACGGGAAGACGTCGTAGTAGTACGCGGCGCCCCACGTGCGGTCGCCGAGCTCGTCCTTCCAGCCCCAGTCCTCGTGGCCCCAGATGTTCTCGTTGCCGCCGTTCCACAGCACGAGCGAGGCGTGCGAGGACAGGCGCGCCACGTTGTCGCGGGCCTCGGCCTCGAACTCGCTGCGGTGCGGCTCCTCCTCCGGGTACGCGAAGCACGCGAGCAGGAAGTCCTGCCACACCATCACGCCGCGCTCGTCGCACACGTCGTAGAAGTCGTCGGACTCGTAGATCCCGCCGCCCCACACGCGCAGCAGGTTGAGGTTGGCGTCGAGCGCCTGGTCCACGCGACGGACCAGGCGGTCGCGCGTGATGCGGGTCAGCAGGTGGTCGTCGGGGATCCAGTTGGCGCCCTTGACGAAGACCGGCTGCCCGTTCACCACGAACGTGAAGGCGGTGCCGTGCTCGTCGTCGGACGTGTCGACCTCGACGGTCCGCAGGCCGATGCGGCGCTGCCACGCGTCCAGGTCGCCGAGCTCGACGCGCAGGTCGTACAGCGGGTGGTCGCCGTAGCCGTGCGGCCACCAGAGCTTCGGGTCGTCGACGACGACGGCCAGGACGACGGACGACGCATCTGCCGGCACCTCGCCGCGGACGTGCTGGTCGCCGACGCTGACGGTGACGGGCAGCGCTGCCGCGTCCTGGAGACCCGACCGCTCGACGTCCACGTGCACGGCCACCGTCGCGGCACCGTCGATCGTCACGACCGGCCGCACCGAGGCGAGCCTGGCCGTGCGCCAACGCTCCAGGCGGACCGGCTTCCAGATCCCGGCCGTCTGCAGGTCCGGTCCCCAGTCCCAGCCGAAGCTGCACGCCATCTTGCGGACCATGTTGAGCGGGTGGGCGTAGGCGCCGGGTCGGGCACCGAGGCGCTCGCGCTCGGCCTCGGCGGTCTCGAGCGCGGAGCGGAACAGGACGGTCAGTGCCTGCTCCTCACCCGTGAGGCGCGAGCGCACGTCGAACCGGTAGCCGCGGTGCATGTTGGCCGTGCTGCCGATCAGCGCGCCGTCCATGCTGATCTCGGCGATGGTGTCCAGGCCGTCGAAGACCAGGTCGACGCGCTCGTCGTCGGCCGCCGGCTGCGCCGCGAACGTCGTCGCGTACAGCCACTGCGCGCGGTGCGCCCAGACCAGCTCGTTCTCGCCGAGATCGACGTGCGGGTCCTCGATGAGCCCGGCGGTCAGCAGGTCGGTGTGCGCGGTGCCGGGCACCTGGGCGTCGATCGTGCGACCGGCGATGTGGTCGGGCACGGGACCGCCGGCCGCACGCAGGGTCCAGCCGTCGTGCAGGGTGGTGCGGTTCATGGTCACAGCTCCGTTGCGCGTGAGGTGGCCCGGCCGCGAGCCCGTCGTCGACATCATCGTCAGTCGTTGTCGGCAGCCAGTCATCAGGTCGAGGCCGAGTCGGTCCCGACCCCTACCGGCATTCTTAGATCGGTGGCTAAAGTTAGTCAACTCTTCGGTGACATCCCGGGCGATCGGGTGCGCACCGGCTACCGTGAGCAGCACCGGGTGCGACGCCGGACCCGACGCTCGCGCAGGTCACCGGCATGGGCATGGGCAGCACTGGCAGGGACAGGCCGACGGCGTCGTCGTCGGCCTCGACGTAGGAGGACCGATGAGCTCCGGACCGGCACCGGTCACCCATGCGACGTCGAGCGCAGCCGTGCTCGACGTGATCCGCGGCGCCGGCATCATCAGCCGCGTCGACCTCACGCGCGCCACCGGCCTGACGGGCGCCACCATCTCGACCGTCGTGCGCCGCCTCATCGACAACGGCCTGGTGCTCGAGACGGGGCGCGCCGAGTCGACCGGCGGCAAGCCGGCGGTGCTGCTGTCCCTCGACCCCGACGCGCGCTACGCCGCGGGCGTGCACCTCGACCACGCGGGCATCACCTACGTCCTGGCCAACCTGGGCGGGGCCATCGTCGGGCGGTGGCGGCGCCCCGGCGCCGGCACGGACGCACCCGACGTGGTCGTCGCGCGGATCGCCGCCGAGGTCACGACGCTCGTCGCGCAGACGGGCGTCGACCCGGACCGAATCGTCGGGCTGGGCGTCGTGTCACCCGGACCGCTGACGGGCTCCGCGGGCATGAGCCTGACGCCGCCCGTCATGCAGGCGTGGACCGACTTCCCCGTGCCCGAAGCGCTGGGCGCTGCCACCGGGATGCCCGTCATGCTCGAGAACGACGCGACCGCGGCGGCCGTCGGCGAGTACTGGGCCACGTCCCACGAGGCCAGCGCCTGCTTCGCGGCCCTCTACATGGGCACGGGCATCGGCGCCGGGATCATGGCGAACGGCGACATCTTCCGCGGTGCGAGCGGCAACACCGGCGAGATCGGGCACATCTGCGTCGACATCGACGGACCGGCGTGCTGGTGCGGGGGGCGGGGCTGCATCGAGGCACTGGCAGGTCCCGCGGCCTCCGTCGCAGCAGCCCGCGACGCCGGCGTCGACCTGCCGGGGATCGGCACGGCCGAGGACTTCGCCGCCCTCACGCGTGCCGCCCTGGCCGGCCCCGGACCGGCCGCGGACATCGTCGCGCGATCCGCCCGGTACGTCGCGCTGGCCGCGCAGGCGCTCGCCAACATCCTGGACCTCGACCGCGTGGTGCTCACCGGCCCGTCATTCGCCTACGCCGCCTCGCTGTACGTCCCGGCCGTTCGCGCCCAGCTCGACCGCGCCTTCTTCTCCCGCAGCAGCCACCCCATCGACGTCGTCATCTCGGCGCACGCCGCCGAGGCGGCGGCCGTCGGGGGTGCGGCGCTGGTCCTGCAGAGCGAGCTGGCCCCGCGCGCCTCGTCGGCCCGCGTCCCGTCGCGCGCCCGCTGACCGGCGGCACCGAGACAGGCGCCTGGCGGCGAGACAGACCATTGCAAAGGTCTGTCTCGTCGCCAACTGCCTGTCTCGGTGCGAGGGTCAGCTCCCCAGGCCGATGGACGGGTCCAGGAAGTCGTTGGTGAACAGGTCGGTCGCCTTCAGGCCGGGCCGCGGAGCGGTGCCGTTCTTGGTCAGGATCGGCGTGGTGAGGTCGAGGATCTTCTGCACGCGCGCCTCGTCGAAGTCGCCGAGCTCGTCGTTCGTCCCGTTGCTCACCAGACCCAGCGAGACCTGCTCCTTGGCCGAGCTGGCCGCCTCGCCCGCCGGGTAGACCCA
>Ga0160458_100562_pt1 | contig 14103 bp, 11 predicted proteins | sample HID1973I_E6MG_FD_108247 | JGI IMG/M metagenome (GOLD analysis project Ga0160458, IMG submission 108247) | Enriched mosquito-associated microbial communities from UW Madison campus, WI, USA - HID1973I_E6 MG | ecosystem: Host-associated > Arthropoda: Insects > Digestive system > Unclassified ...
GCGAGAAACCTTTGGGACAAAACTAAAAATCTGGATGAGATAATCAAACCTGGACCGTTGCCCGATGTTGTTTGCCATCGGATCTTTTTCAAACTAGCGGTCTTATTTATAAGCAGGCCTTTACTATAAAAACCTTGGCCATCGATAAAAATACTATAGGCATTTCCTGTCGCAGATAAAGGAGTCTATGATTAAAGGCAATTTAGATAAAGGATCATTGTCATAGATAAAATAATAATCGGTGGGTGCCTTGTTTTACATTTTTCTATTGTTCTCCCGTTGTCCTCTCGTGGTTTTGATCAAAACCACGAGAGGACATAAAACTAAAAGAAAGTGAACATGTAAAACAAGGTACGACGGCTTCTATATTGAATAAGCGAGATATGTTCCATTCTGTCCTGTTGTAATCAGAATGCTCCTTGATAAAAAATCAGTATATTTATTTACTTATAAAAAAGATGCATGAAAACAGAAAATGTAGAAATATCAAGAAAGAAACCAATCTATCCACTTATTCCTTCATTACTAAAATACTTACAAACTTATCAGCGTGATGCCAAATTGCCGCTTGCCTACCATGATTTATTGAATTTTGATGAAACAATTCCTGTATTGGATAAAACTGGAAAAGATACTTTATGGGAAACTCCACTTTATCCCTCATCGGAGATCAATCGCATCCATAACGGATTAAAAATTATTTATGCTATATTAAAGGCATCAGGAAACATCCGGATTGTAGAGCATAAATATATAGATCGTATTGATTATTGCACTTTCGGGAATACACATCCCTTTCGGATACGGATTGTAAATCGGCTGAACGATGTTTATGATTACTTTTATGTCAAACAATCGGATGCTTCCAGAATTTATGGGCTGGAACTTGAAGAGATTCTTTCTCCCAATCAGGTAAATTATATTGTTGATGGAAATACATTGGTGGAAGAACATATAGCCGGAATACCGGGTGATGTCTTCGGAGGTATACATTTTGACAAATCAGATTATAATCCAAAACGCATAGCCAAGGAATTTGTAAAATTCAACGAACGCTGTGTTATTACTTTATTAGGTGATATGCGTTCTTACAATTTTGTTGTTCAGATTACTCCCGACTTTGACGACTTCCAGTTTCGAATTCGTTCCATTGACTTTGATCAGCAAGGTTATGAAGGTAATATAAAGGTATATTTGCCTCAATTCTTTAAAGATAACTATCCTTATGTACAGATCAGCATGGAACATTTAACAGAACGAACGGTTTCGCAATACCAGCAAGAAGAGCGCTCTTCACTGGTACACCGGGCAAGGATGGAACGCCATCGCATCGCAGCATTGCGGGATGCTTCTGCCGGACATCACATTTCAACGCCGGAAAAAATTGAAGAACTAAAAGCCGGGTTGGCCGAATACTTTAAAGACAACAATTATCGTCACTGCAAAACAATGACTGACCTAATTGAACAAAATTTAAGAAATGTAATCAGACAAGTAAAACTATAGTTGCAGCATCAGCTTATACCTTCCAGAATACTCATAACTGTTAAACTTTGTTAAAAGGAATAAATTCCTTCTTTAATTCCGGAATAACACAATATCTTGGTACCGAAAAATATAATTGCTACATATTTTTAATTCAACTATCTTTGCAAAATGTTTAAAAACAAACGTATAGTACAAATGCTTGCAATATTGCTGCTTGCTGTCATGGGCATGTCTGGTTGCAAAAGCAAATTTGAAAAGCTTCGTGCCAGTAATGATACTGCGAGAAAGTATCAGGAAGCAATAAAGCTTTATAATAATAAAAAATATTCTAAAGCCCTGATTCTATTTGATGACCTTGTAAAAAAGTATAGGGGGCGTCCGGAAGCGGAAGACCTTAATTACTATTTTGCGTTTACAAATTATAAATTAAGGGATTATACAACGGCCCGCTACCAATTTAAAAACTTTACAGATACTTATCCGAACAGTTCAAGAGCTGAAGAGTGCCGCTATATGGGAGCCTATTGTTATTATTTAGAATCTCCTGTTTATTCTTTAGACCAGGACAATACATTAAAAGCAATTGAAGCACTTCAATTATTTATTAATATCTACCCTGAAAGTGAACGTGCAACAGAAGCCGCTGACCTGATTACAGATCTTCGTGGTAAATTGGAACGGAAATCTTACGAGAACGCTAAAATATACCTGGATATTGGCGATTATTTAGCCGCAGTTATTGCATTTGACAATTCATTACGCGACTTTCCGGATACTAAATATGCTGAACTTCTTGAATTCTATAAAATAGAGGCACAGTATCTGTACGCATCTAATAGTTCGGAACGTAAAAAGGAAGAGCGCTTTAAAGATGCGATTGAATTTGCGGATGACTTTGTAGCCAACTTTCCTGAAAGTTCGCATTTAAAGGAAGCCAATGATTACAAAAGCGATTCTGAGAAGAAAATAGTAGAAACTAAAAAAACATTAGCAGAATGGGCTGTTCTTCAAAAAGAAGCTGAAGAAAGACTTCAGAGAAAACAAGGTCAAACTGTTAATCAAGACCAAGCACAAACAGATACAACAAATAATCCTCAGGGATAATAGTAAAGAAGAAAAAGATATGGAAAATAATAAAGAAGAAAAACAAGTAGTTCCGGTACCTACTTCGACCATTACACGTGATTTACGTACATTGGATGTAAACTCAGACAATATTTACGAATCTATTGTAGTTATTAGCAAACGTGCCAATCAAATCTCAAGTGATATAAAGGAAGAATTGCATAGTAAACTTGCTGATTTTGCAACGGTTAATGATAATTTAGAGGAAGTTTTCGAAAACCGTGAACAAATTGAGATTTCAAAACATTACGAACGTATGCCAAAACCATCTTTATTGGCTATTGACGAGTTTTTGAACGATAAAGTTTACTACAGAATTCCTACCGCACAACAAGAATAAGCTAAAACGCAAATGCTTAAAGATAAAAATATCATCTTGGGCGTATGTGGAAGCATAGCCGCATATAAGTCGGCTTTTCTGGTTAGATTATTGGTTAAGGCAAATGCCAATGTGCAGGTAATAATGACAGCAGATGCTGCTAATTTTATTACACCGTTAACACTTTCAACACTTTCTAAAAGGCCGGTTTTAACTGCATATTTTAAACCTGAAACCGGCTCATGGAATAACCATGTTGAATTAGGTTTATGGGCAGATGCGCTAGTGATTGCACCCATTAGCGCAAATACCTTAGCAAAACTTTCTACAGGCATTTGTGATAACCTTCTTTCTGCGGTTTATCTCTCTGCTCGTTGTCCAACCTATTTGGCTCCGGCGATGGATTTGGACATGTGGGCACATCCTGCTACCCAGACCAATATAAAAAACTTAAAGAATTACGGCAATCATATTATTCCACCTGAGAGCGGCGAGTTAGCCAGTGGCTTGCAAGGTGAAGGTCGGATGGCTGAACCTGAAGATATCATTCATTATCTAACGGAACGATTTCAACAAAACCTGCCATTAATTGGAAAAAAGGTTTTAATAACAGCTGGTCCGACTTATGAAGCTATTGATCCGGTTCGTTTTATAGGAAACCATTCCAGTGGCAAGATGGGATTTGCGATTGCTGAAGAATTTCAGCGGCTAGGTGCGGAGGTAATATTGATAAGCGGACCAACTTCGCTTCGTACTCCTCAGCATGTCAAAAGAATCGACATTACTTCTGCCGAAGACCTGTTAAAGGCTTGTTCGGATAATTTTGAGGAGTCGGATATCATTATTATGAGTGCTGCGGTCGCGGATTACCGTCCACAAACCATCGCTCAGGAAAAAATAAAGAAGAACGATAATTCCCTGACGCTTATATTAGAAAAAACGACTGATGTTCTTAAGACTTTAGGCGAAAGAAAAAAAACCAATCAGCTATTAATTGGTTTCGCGTTGGAGACCAATAATGAACTCGAAAATGCCAAACTTAAAATCAAAAAGAAAAACCTTGATTTAATTGTTTTAAACTCACTTAGAGACACTGGCGCTGGTTTTGCTGGGGACCAAAACAAGGTTACGATTATCAATCCACTGGGGGACGAACGAATTTTTGAGTTAAAACCAAAACAGGAAGTAGCAAAAGATATTGCACAAGCGGTTATTTCCCTTCTTGCTGAAAGAAATAATAACCTCCATTCTCCGCATTAACAATTTAAGCTTCTTTATGTATATTTGATCGAAGGAATATCTGTTCCTGCTGATTTAAAATTTGTCCTACATGCTTGCACGTCTATCTATAAAAAATTATGCATTAATTGATGAGATTGATATTCAATTCGCTAAAGGCCTGAATATTATTACAGGCGAAACGGGTGCTGGGAAATCAATCATTTTGGGTGCTCTATCGCTTATTCTTGGTCAGCGTTCAGAAAGCAAATATTTTTTCAATCAAGAAAAAAAATGTGTTATAGAAGGCTATTTTAATATAGAGAACTATCAGATACAATCATTTTTTGAAGAGAATGATCTGGATTATGATGCGCAGACCATCTTACGCCGCGAAATCTTCAATGATGGTAAAACCCGTGCCTTTATCAATGACACACCAGTAAAACTCACTTTATTAAAATCATTAAGTGAGCGGTTAATTGCTATCCATTCTCAGCACGCAACCCTTGAAATCAATAAAGAATCGTTCCAATTGCTTACCATTGATGGTGTAGCGGATAATAGCACATCATTATCCCAATATCAGCATACGTATACCGGTTGGCATAAGGCCAGGGAGGCCTATCTCAAATTGGAAAGGGAAGCGGCTCAGTTAAAATCAGAAACTGATTATCATCAATTTCTTTTTGATGAACTTCAAGAAGCCAATTTGGAAACTGGAGAACAGGAACGGCTGGAAGAAGAACTGAATAAGCTCAACCATGCCGAGGAGATTAAACGGAGTCTTCAGCAGGTAAATCTGCTGTTAGACACGCAAGAACAATCAGCACTTCAGCTTTTAAAAGAAGGATTATCTCAACTCCAGCAATGTGAAAAATTCTTACCTGGCATCCATGAACTTTCAAGCCGATTGAATAGCAGCTATATTGAATTGAAAGACATCAATGATGAGATTTATCAGCTTGACAATGAAACATCTGTAAATATGGATAGAATGTTGATTGTTCAGGACCGTCTATCGGCGATTTACAAACTTCAACAAAAACATCAGATTGATTCAACTGAAGGTCTCATTAAGCTACGTGATGAACTTGATGAAAAGATCAACGCAGTTTCAATAAATGATGAACATTTATCTAAGTTAAAAGAAGAGAAAGAACAATTGAATCAACAAGCTTTGAAACTAGCTGCTGAACTTTCAGAAAAACGACAAAAAGCAATTCCTCTTATTGAGAAAGAAATTGAAGCCTCTTTGGCAAGAGTCGGCATGCCGCAAAGCATTTTTAAGATTAATCTTAAGTCTTCTACTAAGGGTGAACTTCGTACCAGTGGACAAGACGAAGTTCAGTTTCTTTTTACAGCAAATTTGGGGCAGGAACCTCAGTCTGTAAGCAAAGTAGCCTCAGGAGGAGAATTGTCCCGCCTCATGTTATCTATCAAATCATTGATGGCTAAAACCTCTGCTCTTCCTACCATTATCTTTGATGAGATCGATACCGGAATATCAGGAGAGACCGCAATAAAAGTTGGAGAGCTCATGAAAAAGCTAACTGAAAATTTGCAGGTAATCGCAATTACGCATTTGCCACAGATTGCTTCTCAAGGAACCTCGCACTTTAAAGTCTTTAAGGAAGAGGGGGCGAATCATACGCAGACGAATATTCAACTTTTGGAACCAGAAGAAAGAATTGAAGAAATTGCACAGATGTTAGGTGGTAAAGATATCAGCGAGACGGCCGTTCTGCATGCAAAAGAACTTCTCAATCCTAAAAGAGCAGCAATTAAAACAAAATAAGAGACATTAAACAGACAAAAGGAGGATGTAATTTGGCAAATCAGCAACTTTTTACAACCTTTGAAACTAAAATCGTAAACAAAACAATCCATTATGGCATATAACTTATTAAAAGGAAAAAAAGGAATCATTTTCGGTGCTTTAGACGACCGCTCAATTGCATGGAAAACAGCATTACGTTGCGTTGAGGAAGGAGCAGAAATTATTTTAACGAATGCCCCGGTTGCTTTACGTATGGGAACAATCGACCAACTTTCAAAAGAATGCAACAATGCACCTGTTATTCCTGCGGATGTAACTAGTCAGGCAGACATCGACAACTTATTTGATAAAGCAATTGAACATTTTGGAGGAGGTGTTGACTTTATTCTACATTCAATTGGTATGAGTATCAATGTCCGCAAAGGGATTCCTTATGTAGAGAACAATTATGATTATATGCATAAGGGATTTGATATCTCAGCAATTAGTCTACACCGCATTTTACAAACGGCATTGAAAAAAGATGCCATTAATGAATGGGGTTCTGTTGTTGCACTTACTTACATTGCCGGACAAAGAGTATTCCCGGACTATAATGATATGGCAGATGCAAAAGCTTTAATTGAAAGCATTGCCCGTAACTTTGGATATCAATACGGTGTTAGAAAAAATGTTAGGGTGAACACGATCAGCCAATCACCAACACGCACTACTGCGGGCTCAGGAGTAAAAGGATTTGATGGCTTTGTTGATTACGCCGATAAAATGTCTCCACTGGGAAATGCGACTGCAGATGAATGTGCGGATTATACCGTTTCGTTATTCTCAGACTTAACCAAAATGGTTACAATGCAAAATCTTTTCCATGATGGAGGATTTTCGTTTACCGGAGTAAGTCAAAAAATCATAGATGAAATGACTGAAGACTAATTCAGCAATCAGTAAATATTAAATATAAAGAGAAAGCGAGAACGGGAATATTCCGGTTCTCGCTTTCTCTTTTAACAACATATTAATTTAAGGTCAGCATTCTTATCATTTAAAAGATTGATGCCTTTTATTATCTTTAACCATGGAAAAAACCAACTTACCCCAATTAACCTTTGAAGAGCAACGGGTATTAGGCGTATTGATAGAAAAATCGAGGGCTACGCCTGAGTATTATCCAATGACTATTAACTCTATCTTAACAGCGAGCAATCAGAAAACATCCCGTAACCCGGTTGTCCAATACAATGAAAACATCATTACTGAAACGATCAATTCATTAAAAAAGATAGGATTGGTATCAACCGTTACCGGAGGGGGAAGCCGTGCAATTAAATACAAGCATAATCTGGCTATCCAATATCCATTGGTGCCGGCGGCTTTAACAGTTATTTGTATCCTTTTATTGCGAGGTGCTCAAACACCGGGTGAAATAAATAACAGTTCAGGAAGAATGTATGAATTTGAAAGTCTGGAAGAAGTACAAGAAATTCTCCACAGCCTTGCTAAAGAAGAAATACCCTTTGTAGAACAAGTTCCCAAAAAACCTGGTCAGAAAGAACAGCGCTACATTCACCTGTTCGGGCAACTACCTGAGAGCAATGAAAATTCCTCAGAACAAAATCCTTCCAATATACCCGGCGGCTTGGAAGAGCGTATTGCTCATCTGGAAGAAGAAGTGATTTATTTAAGAGAGAACCTGGATAAGCTCTTAAAGGAATTACTATGATAAGTTTAAGCATAAAAAACGTCCTTATTAGAACGTTTTTTATGCTATTACCTGGTTTTATTACCCTTTAATTTATAAAATCAGAGTCCGACAATACAATTTTTACCACAACATTGGATGGAATTGGAACTTGAATATCTGGGTCCGATAATGGGTCATCAGCATAAATAGTTACAAAGCCTGTTGTATAATTTACAGTATATGAAATAGCGTTGATTGTAGCAGGTAATATATCATAAGAAGCCTCATTGTCAGTACTTAAAGCAACTGATATATTTCCTTCTAAAATATAATAATCTGTCAGATCATTTAAAGGAATATCGCAGAAAATCAGATTGTTACTTTGTCTTTGCCAATCGCCCGCTGCCAAGGATCGAATATATGTCCTGTTAGGGTTTATCGGGTCCGGAACATATTTCGTTTTAGTACAGGCAGATATTCCAATAATCAAGATGCCGCAAAGGAATAGTATAGTCTTTTTCATATAAAATAATTATGTGTGAATAATTTGTAAATAATATTTAAAGATAAATAGATAATCGATTGTGGAATGACATACACAAATAACACGCCAAACTAAAAAAGGTGTGATATTTTTTAATTTATCACACCTTTTAATTATTAAATGCTAACCAATACTTATTTCTCTTCTTTTTTATCGTCCTTTTTAGTGGACTTTGGAGTCACGTCAGTAGGTTTCGCAGCTTTCGTCTTGCTATCTTTTATACTTTTAACCTGGATTTCATCTTTTTCTTTATCGAAGTCAACTTCCAAAGTACTACCTTCTACAAGCTCACCCTTTAAGATTTCTTCAGCAACCGGATCTTCCAGGTATTTCTGAATCGCTCTTTTTAACGGACGTGCACCAAAGTTGGAATCAAATCCTTTATCTGCAATATAATCCTTGGCAGCATCTGTTAATTTTATAGAATAACCCAGACCTTCAATTCTTGTAAATAAGGTCTTCAATTCAATATCAATGATCTTGAAAATTTGCTCTTTGCCTAATGAATTAAAGACAATTACATCATCTACACGGTTTAAAAACTCGGGTGCAAATGTGCGTTTTAAAGCATTTTCAATTACACTTCTCGAATGGGAATCAGCCTGTCCAACTTTTGCACTGGTTGTAAAACCTACACCTTGTCCAAAATCTTTTAATTGACGGGCACCGATATTAGAAGTCATGATTACAATCGTGTTTCTAAAATCTACCTTTCTTCCCAGGCTATCTGTTAACTGACCTTCATCAAGTACTTGAAGCAATAAATTAAATACATCCGGGTGTGCTTTTTCAATCTCATCCAAAAGAACGACTGAATATGGTTTTCTACGGATTTTTTCTGTCAGTTGTCCACCTTCTTCATAACCTACATATCCCGGAGGCGCTCCTACTAAGCGTGAAATCGCAAATTTCTCCATGTATTCACTCATATCAATTTGGATAAGAGCATCTTCACTATCGAACATAAATCGGGCAAGCTCTTTCGCTAATTCGGTTTTACCAACCCCGGTAGGTCCCAGGAAGATAAAAGAACCAATTGGTTTTTTAGGATCTTTTAACCCGGCGCGCGTACGCTGAATTGCACGAACCAGCTTTTGAACAGCATCATCTTGTCCGATTATTCTATTTTTCATGGCACCTGCCATTCCAAGGAGTTTCTGACTATCCGTTTGTCCGACACGCTGAACAGGTATACCTGTCATCATCGAAACTACTTCAGCCACATTATCATCGGTTACCGTATAACGCTTGGTTTTGGTTTCTGCTTCCCAGGTCTTTTTCTCCTGTTCAAGTTCTTCCAACAAACGTTTTTCAGTATCACGAAGTTTTGCAGCCTCTTCATACTTCTGACTACGAACTACTTTATTCTTTTCAATTTTGATTTCTTCAATCTTCTCCTCAATATCAATAATGGTCTGTGGTACATGAATGTTATTCAAATGTACACGGGAGCCAGATTCATCAAGCGCATCAATCGCTTTGTCAGGCAAGAAACGATCAGAAATATATCTTGTAGTCAGGGTAACACAGGCTTCAATTGCCTCCGGAGTATACGTTACTCCGTGATGTTCTTCGTATTTATCCTTAATTCTATTTAAGATCTCAACAGTTTCTTCATAAGTAGCAGGTTCAACCAATACTTTTTGGAAACGACGGTCTAACGCACCATCTTTCTCAATAAACTGACGGTACTCATCTAACGTTGTAGCTCCTATACATTGAATCTCTCCACGAGCCAATGCTGGCTTGAACATATTTGAAGCATCTAATGATCCGGAAGCTCCGCCCGCACCAACGATGGTATGGATTTCATCAATGAATAAAATTACATCCGGAGATTTTTCAAGTTCGTTCATCACAGCCTTCATCCGCTCTTCAAATTGGCCACGGTATTTTGTACCGGCAACCAACGAAGCCAGATCAAGCGTAACTACGCGTTTATTAAATAATACACGAGAAACTTTTCGTTGAATGATACGCAAAGCCAACCCTTCTGCAATAGCAGACTTACCCACTCCCGGCTCACCAATTAAAATTGGATTATTCTTTTTACGGCGAGACAGAATCTGAGAAACCCGCTCAATTTCTTTTTCACGACCAACAATCGGGTCTAACTTTCCTTCTTCAGCAGCTCTCGTAAGGTCCCTTCCAAAATTATCTAAAACCGGAGTTTTTGATTTAATATCTGAAACTTTTTTTGGTTGTCCGTAATCTTCTTCACGATAATCGTCATCTCCTGCGGCAGAACTTGCCTGATCCGATATTTCAGTACGGCTTTGCTCTACTTCTGATTTGAAGATATCATAGTTAATATTGTATTGTTGAAGAATCTGAGACGCAATATTATCTTCGTCTCTTAAAATAGACAATAACAAATGTTCAGTACCAATTACTTCGCTCTTAAATATTTTTGCTTCTAAGTAAGTGATCTTCAATACTTTTTCAGCCTGTTTAGTTAGCGGGATATTTCCCAAGTTAGCACTCGTTATTGAAGTCCCTTTAACAGCCTCTTCAATTGAACGACGTAAGCGCGATGTGTCTACTCCATTATTATCAAGTATCTTAATCGCCATTCCATCCCCCTCCCGAATCAGGCCCAGTAATAAATGCTCGGTGCCTATATAATCGTGCCCAAGTCTTAACGCTTCTTCCCTACTATAGGAAATTACGTCTTTTACACGTGGCGAGAATTTCGCATCCATATATTTTCCTTTTTTTAATTGCTCTAATATATCAAATATTCAATTAATCTATTAAAGCTTTTATATCTTTTAACAAGAATTGAGCCATAGCTTAGATATTGCCGCTGAAATGGCAGAAATCTAATTTTCAGTAATATAATGGCGCAAATCACTAAATATAACGATATTTGAAACAAAAAATCAGAAAATATGTCAGAAGAGAAAATCATTTTTTCCATGGCTGGGGTAAATAAAATTTTTCCGCCGCAAAAACAAGTTTTAAAAAATATATACCTGTCCTTTTTTTATGGCGCTAAAATTGGCGTTATCGGATTAAACGGATCAGGTAAATCCTCTCTCCTTAAAATCATTGCAGGTATTGATAAGTCATATCAGGGAGAAGTCGTTTTTTCGCCAGGGTATTCTGTCGGCTTATTAGAACAGGAACCGAAATTGGATCCTGATAAAACAGTTCGTGAAACTGTTGAAGAAGGTTGTATAGAAATCATTTCAATTCTAAAAGAATATGAGGAAATAAACGAACGTTTTGGCTTGCCGGAAGTTTATGAAGATGCAGATGCAATGGATAAGTTAATGGCACGCCAGGGCGAATTGCAAGACCAAATAGATGCAATGGGTGGCTGGGAACTGGATAATAAACTGGAACGCGCAATGGACGCACTCCGTTGTCCGGAACCTGACACAAAAATTGCAACACTTTCCGGAGGTGAACGTCGACGTGTTGCTCTTTGTCGCCTATTACTTCAGGAACCTGACGTTTTACTATTAGATGAGCCAACCAACCATTTGGATGCAGAATCTATCGACTGGCTTGAACAACATTTGCAACAATATAAAGGAACCGTAATCGCAGTTACTCACGATCGCTATTTCCTGGATAATGTAGCGGGCTGGATCCTGGAACTTGACCGTGGAGAAGGTATTCCCTGGAAAGGAAACTACTCATCGTGGTTAGACCAAAAGGCAAAACGCTTAGCCCATGAAGAGAAAACAGAAAGTAAAAGACAAAAAACGTTGGAACGTGAACTTGAATGGTCGCGTATGGCACCCAAAGCCCGTCAGGCAAAATCAAAGGCTCGTTTAAATAACTATGAGAAGCTTGCTTCCGAGGAAACAAGAGAACGCGAAGAGAAACTGGAACTCTTCATTCCGCCGGGTCCGCGTTTGGGAAATGTGGTAATTGAAGCGGACAATATCAGTAAAGCTTATGGAGACAAAATCTTATTTGAAAATTTAAGCTTCTCATTACCTCCTGCTGGTATCGTTGGAATTATTGGTCCGAATGGAGCTGGAAAGACTACTTTATTCAGATTAATTACCGGACAAGAACAACCTGATACTGGAACCTTTAAAGTTGGTGAAACTGTCGTTTTGGGATATGTTGATCAAATGCATGATGATCTGGATGCAGAAAAATCTGTTTGGGAAAACATTACGGATGGATTGGATAACATCCAATTGGGAAACAAAACATTAAACTCCAGAGCCTATGTTTCAAAGTTCAACTTTAATGGGGCGGATCAACAAAAGAAAGTAGCCGTAATTTCTGGTGGAGAACGCAACCGGGTGCATTTAGCAATTACATTAAAGAAGAGTTCAAATGTCCTTTTATTGGATGAGCCAACAAATGATATTGATATCAATACCCTACGCGCATTGGAAGACGGCTTGGAAGACTTTGGTGGATGCGCAGTAATTATTTCTCACGATCGCTGGTTTCTGGATCGCATCTGCACGCATATTCTGGCCTTTGAGGGCGATTCGCAAGTATACTTCTTTGAAGGGAATTATTCTGATTATGAAGAAAACCGCAAAAAACGCCTGGGAGATGTAGCGCCTAAGCGGATTAAATACAGAAAAATAGGATAGAACAAATTCTAAACTTCAAACTGAACCCAAGATTCCCCATTACCTCCAAAAGTGAGGTATTGGGGATATATGATCTCCGCCAGCGTCTCAATATCATCTGCTATGCGGGAACTATACCCTTGAAACTGCTCTTTTCCATTAATTAGGAACACTTTATTATTTTTTACTGCATTGGTATTTTGCCATTCTTCCAAAGCTAACAGAACACCTACATCACCAAAAAGAGTTTCCATTCGTTCAGAAATGATAAGCACTATATCCGGATTGAAGATTTTGTCTCCACCAGAAATTTGTGCATCATACATTTTTGCACCTGTAATTTTTAAAATCTCTTCTAAGTAATTGTTGCTTTCAAAAATCGGTGGATTTACAGCAGTTAAAACAAGAACAGCAGGTTTCTGCTCGTCACCAATAAATTTTAATTTATGGCCTATAATGTTAATCCGCTCTTCTAAATCTGCGACCGTATCAGCCGCCTCCTCAACCTTTCCTCCTGCAATTCCAACATCCTGAATTAATTGAAAAAGTTCTTCCTTCGAATCAATCGGTTCATATTCACTTTCTAACTTATCAATCAAAGATTCCGGCAATTCTAAGCTTTTTACTATTTGGGATAAGGGGGAAAATGTCAAGTCCATTTCTTAAATATTTATTGCAAATGTACAAATAAGGGAACAAGCAAAAAAATTGGAGAGAGTGAGCCCCTTCAACTTTTTTGCTGACTCCTTTCCGGATCAATGCAAAAAATTGGGGAGATGAAAAAAGTGATAAAAGTATCAACGACAGAACCAGGACAATTGATAATTGCTTCGCTATTAAATATAATTTCTTTTTATCTGACATAATTAAGTTATTTGGTTTTACATTAAGTTTTGGATTTATTGATGCAAACATAAAGCGGCATTTTTGGCTTTTCAAACTTTGATACAAATTGATAGCCGGTGATATGAATTGCAGCAGATTGATACATACAGTTCGTCTTTTGCTAGCTTTAAAACGGTAGCTGACAGTCTTTAAACGGTAGGCGAGGAGAATTGATCGGTCTCAGTTTTTGACCCGGTGCAGAACCGCCGGATACCTCGTGGGTAACTGGCTTTACACGCACCCGTATTATGTCCGTACAACGTTCATTATACCTTCATTGGTTTGCCGTCTTTTGGCGGTTTTAACATAAACGGACTATCAATTCGTATCAATGGCGATCAAAACGTGTCACCAGCTATCAATGTGTGTCACCACCGATCAATTCTTCTCAAAGTTTGTTTGCTGCCAAAAAAGCCTGAATCTTTGCATCCGGTTTTGGATTTATTCGTTCTTTGAAATTTTGGCATTGAGAATTTTTATCAATAAGCAGTTCTTTGCGGATTTCTTTTTCAGAAA
>Ga0160458_100579_pt1 | contig 13509 bp, 8 predicted proteins | sample HID1973I_E6MG_FD_108247 | JGI IMG/M metagenome (GOLD analysis project Ga0160458, IMG submission 108247) | Enriched mosquito-associated microbial communities from UW Madison campus, WI, USA - HID1973I_E6 MG | ecosystem: Host-associated > Arthropoda: Insects > Digestive system > Unclassified ...
CCCGACGACCGCTACGACCGGCCGGCCGGCCACGTGAGCGGACCCGACGGGGCGGTCAACAAGGGCGACCTGGACGTCGCCTGCCTGACCGCGGCGGAGGACGGCGCGAGCTGGTCGTACGGCACGTGGACGTGCCCGGAGGGCTACGCGCGTGACGTCGTCGGCGGCTGGTACGACGCCGGCGACCACGGCAAGTACGTCGTCAACGGTGGCATCGCCGTCTCGCAGCTGCTCAGCACCTACGAGCGCTCGCTGCACGCGAAGAGCGCGACGAAGGGCGCCCTCGCCGACGGCACGATGGACGTGCCGGCCGACGAGAGCGGCAACGGCGTGCCCGACGTGCTGGACGAGGCGCGGTGGGAGCTGCAGTTCTTCCTGGAGATGCAGGTGCCCGACGGGTCCGGCATGACGGTCTCCGCCACGGACGACCGCTCGCTCGACGGGCTCGTGCACCACAAGATCCACGACGTCGGCTGGACCGGCCTGGGCCTGCTCCCGTCGGCCGACCCGCAGCAGCGACGCCTCGCCCGTCCGTCGACGGCGGCGACGCTCAACCTCGCCGCGACCGCGGCCCAGGGGGCGCGCCTGTTCCAGAAGTACGACCCGGCCTTCGCGAAGAAGCTCCTGGCAGCGAGCAAGGAGGCGTACGCGGCGGCGAAGCGGGTCCCGGACCTGTACGCACCGGCGTCCGCGGGCAACAACGGTGGCGGTCCGTACGACGACAGCGACGTGTCCGACGAGTTCTACTGGGCGGCCGCCGAGCTGTACCTGACCACGGGTGCCTCGTCGTACCGTAAGGACGTGGCGGCGTCCGAGCACCGTGACGACGACATCTGGAGCCCCACCGGCTTCAGCTGGGGGAGCGTCGCCGCGCTGGGCCGCCTCGACCTGGCCACGCTGCCCAACACGTTCCGGGCGCAGGCGAAGAAGAGCGTGGTGGCCGGGGCCGAGAAGTACCTGGCGCTGCAGCAGGAGCAGCCGTTCGGCACCGCGTACCCCGGCAACAAGGGGCAGTACGACTGGGGGTCGAGCTCCGCGGTCGTGAACAACCAGGTGGTGCTCGCCACGGCGTTCGACCTGACCGGGGACACCCGGTTCAGCCAGGCCGTCCTGGAATCCATGGACTACCTGCTGGGCCGCAACGCCATGAACAACTCCTACGTCACCGGGTACGGCACGCAGTACTCGAGCCACCAGCACTCGCGCTGGCTGGTCCCGGCGATCGTCGGCTCGCTGTCCGGCGGACCCAACTCGGTCCGCAGCACGTGGGACCCGGTGATGAACGGGCTGTACCCGAGCACCAACCCCTGCACCCCGCAGATGTGCTACGTCGACAGCATCGAGGCGTACTCGGTCAACGAGGTCGCGGTCAACTGGAACTCGGCCCTGTCGTGGATCGCGTCGTTCGTCGCCGACCAGCACGCGGGTGCGCGCGCCGTGGCGCCGGTCGTGACCACGCAGCCCGCGTCGGTGACGGTGGACCTCGGCAAGAAGGCGACCTTCACGGCCGCGGCGTCCGGGCAGCCGGCGCCCTCGGTGCAGTGGCAGTCCCAGGCACCCGGGAAGACGGCCTGGACCGACGTGCCGAAGGCGGACGGCACGACGCTGAAGGTGACCGCGACCGCGGCCGTCGACGGCACCGCCTACCGCGCCGTGTTCACGAACACGTCGGGCACCGCGACGTCCTCGCCCGCGACGCTCACGGTGCGTCGCGGGGCGCCGACGATCACCACGCAGCCCGCGAGCGTGACGGTGCGCGGCGGCTCGCTGGTGCTCCTCTCGGTCGACTGGACCGCGTACCCGGCGGCGAAGGTGCAGTGGTACGCCAAGACCGGCGGCTCGTGGGTCAAGGTCCCGCTCGCGACCGGGAAGGTGCTCCCCGTCCTGGCGCTCAGCATCCTGCCGCAGGACTACCGAGCGGTCGTGACGAACGCGGAGGGATCGGTGACGAGCGCCACGGCGCACCTCACGATCCGCCGCTGAGCGGCGCGCCGACGAGGCCCCGGACCTGACCGGTCCGAGGCCTCGTCGGGCGTGCGGGTACGCACCAGGGGGCTCGGGGTGGCAGGCTTGCCCGTCGGGCCCCGTGCGCGGGCCGGATCGGGTGGACCGGTCGTGGGAGCCGATCGTCGGACAGGAGCGGGCGTGCAGCTGTGGCGTGATCTCGCCGAGGTGCCGGAGGGCTTCGGCCCGTCGGTGGTGACCATCGGCAACTTCGACGGTGTCCACCAAGGCCACGTCGGGGTGCTGCAGCGCATGTGCTCGGACGCACGGGACGCGGGCGCGAGCGCCGTCGCCGTGACGTTCACGCCACACCCGCAGCAGGTGCACCGGCCCGAGTCGGCACCCCCGCGCCTGACGGGCGACGCCGACCGGCTCGAGCTCCTGGAGGCGACCGGTCTGGACGCCGTCCTCCTGCTCGACTACACCCTCGAGTTCGCACGCCAGACGCCCGAGCAGTTCGTGCGGCGCTACCTGGTCGACGGGCTGGGTGCGCGCGTGGTCGTCGTCGGGCGGGACGTGCGGTTCGGCTGGAACAACAGCGGCGACCTCTCGACGATGGTCGAGCTGGGGCGCGAGCACGGCTTCACGGTCGAGGTCATCGAGGACGTGCGCCCCGCCGAGTCGGCCGACCCCGGGAGCGCCGAGGACCACGCCGCAGACCCGTTGCGTCGCCGGTGGTCGTCGACGTGGGTGCGCGAGCTGCTGGAGGCGGGTGACGTGGTGCAGGCCGCGCGCGTGCTCGGCCGCCCCCACCGACTGCGTGGCGAGGTGGTGCACGGCGACGCGCGCGGGCGCGAGCTGGGCTTCCCGACCGCCAACCTGGCGCAGGACGCCGACGGCATGGTCCCGGCCGACGGCGTGTACGCGGGCTGGCTGCGTCGCGCCGACGGGTCCGTGCTCCCGTCGGCCGTCTCGATCGGCACCAATCCCACGTTCGACGGCGTCCAGCGCCGGGTCGAGGCGTACGTGCTGGACCGCACCGACCTGGACCTGTACGGCGAGACCGTGGTCCTCGAGCTCGTCGAGCGACTGCGCCCCACCCTGAAGTTCGACGGCATGGACGCCCTGATCGTGCAGATGCACGCGGACGTCGACCGCGTGCGCGAGGTGCTGAGCACCGGCGGGTGAACTCCGGCGCGCGGGTATCTCTCCCGCGTCGCGCCTCCTCCTGAGCGGCAACCGTCCCGCTCCACCGGAGGTCGTCGTGTCGAAGTTCGCGTTCCTCGTCCATCCGCGGGCCGACGTGCCTCGCGACCTCGCGCGCGTCTGGGCGCCCCTCGGGTCCGTCCCGGACCGTGCGCTGGAGTGGGGGCTGCGTCACCTGCCGGTCCCGCCGACCGTGCTCGGCACGGTCCGCAGGCCGGACGAGGACGGCGTCGCCGGCTGGGTGATCGTGGTGCCGGTGGGTGCGCGCCAGATGCTGACCGAGGACCGGCGGTGGGTGCGGGGACGCATCGAGGCAGGCGTCGACCTCGCCGAGCGGCTCGGCGCGCAGGTGGTGGGGCTCGGAGCGCTGACCGCGCCGGTGACGGGCGGCGGACGTCTGCTGCGCGAGCGTGCCGGGGTCACGCTCACCAACGGGAACGCGTTCACCGCCCACGTCACCGCCGCGGCCGCCGGTCGGCTCGTCGCGCAGATGGAGCGCCCGCACGTCGCGGTGCTGGGCGCGACGGGCAGCGTCGGGTCGTGCGTCGTGCGGATGCTGGCGGACGACGACCGCATCGGTCGCCTCACCCTCGTCGCGCGCCGCCCCGCGCGCCTCGCCGCGCTCGCGAACCACGTCAGGGCCGCCCGCCCCGGGCGGCCGGTGCGCGCCGCGACGGACGTGGACGCGGTCCGCGACGCCGACCTCGTCGTGGTGCTGACGTCGTCGACCGAGGCGTTGTTGCGCTCGGAGCACCTGAAGCGCGGTGCGGTCGTGCTCGACGACACGCAACCACGCAACACCGACCCCGCCCTGGTCCGCGAGCGTCCGGACGTGCTCGTCGTCGACGGCGGCCTGGTCGACGTCGGTGGTCTCGACGTCCGTGCGGACATCGGTCTGCCGCGCGGGTACTCCTACGCGTGCCTGGCCGAGACGATGCTCATGGCGTTCGACGGCTGCCGGGCCCCGGCGGTCGGGGACGCCACGCTCGAGCACGCCGCGCGCATGGCGGCCGCGGCGCAGCGCTTCGAGCACCTCGGGTTCGGCCTGGCGGACCCCCTGTCGTTCGGTGTGCCGGTGCCGGAGCCCGCGCCGACGCGGGTCCGGGTCTCGTGAGCGCCCCGACGCAGGTCCTCGTGCTCGGCGGTGGGTACACCGCAGTCTGGGCCGCGCGGGCGCTGGCCCGGGGGCTGCGGCGTGAGCTGCGCGCGGGAGACGTGGTGGTGACGGTCGTCTCCGCGACGACCGCGCACGCGTTCCACGGCTGGACGGGGGAGGTCCTCGCCGGTCAGGTGGCGCACGACCGGACGCGCACGGAGCTGGTGGACCTGCTGCCGCCGTCCTGGGTGCTGCACGGCCACGCGGTCGAGGTCGACACGGCAGCGCGCCTGGTGGACGTGCTGACGGCCGACGGTGTGCGCCGGCTCCCGTACGACCACCTCCTGGTGGCGACGGGTTCACGCGATGCGACGGAGCGGGTGCCCGGGCTCGCGGCGCACGGGTGGTCGCTCAAGGACGACGACGGCCTGGCGGCACTGGTGCGACGGCTCGACGAGCTCACGTGCGGCGGTCGTGGGCCGTCCGTGGCGGTCGTCGGCGGCGGGTTGGCCGGGGTCGAGGCCGCGGCGGCGGTCGCCACCCGGCTGCGGTCGTCGGCCGGTGGGGTCGTGCTCGTGGACGGCGGCCCATCCCCGCTGTGCGGGCTGCGACCGCGGTTCGACCGCGTCGCCGACTACGCCGTCCGCGAGGCCCGGTGCCTCGGCGTCGACGTGCGCAGCGGGCACCGGGCGTGCACCGTGGACGCGGCCGGGGTTCTGCTCGACGACGGCACGCGCGTGCGCGCGGACGTCGTGGTGTCCGCCGTCGGGCAGACCGTCGTCCGTCTGCCCGGCCTGGACGCCGAGCGTTCCCGCGACGGCAGGCTCGTCACCGACCCGTTCCTGCGCACCACGTGCGACCGCGTGCTCGCGGGAGGCGACGGTGCCGCCGTGCCCCACCCCGACGGTTCCGGACCGTGCCCGCCGAACGCGCTGTGGGCGATCAAGCAGGGCACCCGAGCCGGGCGCAACATCGCTCGGACCGTGCGCGGCCACCGGCCCCGTCCCTTCCGGTTCCCGGGCCTCGGCCAGGCCGCGAGCCTCGGCGTCGGACGCGGTGCCGCGGAGCTGTACGGCGTCCAGCTGACCGGCTGGCCGGCCTGGTGCGCACGGTGGTTCGTGTTCCACCTGTTCATGCCGTCGCGCCGCACCGCGCTCGCGGTCCTCGGCGACTGGTGGGTGCTGGGCCTCCAGAACGTGCTCGGTCCGTCCCGCAGCGGCGGGACGGACCGAGCACGTCGTCACGAGGTCAGGATGCAGCGCACGCGAGCGTGAGCCCCGACGGAGCGTTCCCCGAGCCGACGAACCCGTACGTCGTCGATCCCTTGGCCGGCAGCGAGCCGTTGTACGGGGCGTTGCGCACGGAGACGTTCGACCCGCTCGTCGTCGCCGTGCCGTTCCAGAGGCTCTGGATGCTCTGACCGGACGGGAAGGCCCACGACGTGGTCCACCCGTTGATCGACGACGAGCCCGCGTTGGTAACGGTGACCGTGGCCTGGAAGCCGCCCTGCCACTGGCTGTCGACCTTGAGCGCGGCCGTGCAGCCGTTGCCCGACGGGGGAGTCGTCGGCTGCTGCGTCGGCGTGCTGGTCGGCGTGGTGGTGGGGGTGGGCGTCGTCGGCGGTTGCGTCGGCTGGGTGCCGTTCGTCGTCACCGAGAAGTCCGTCACCGCCAGGCCGGCGCCGCCGATCCACGGCTCGAACCCGGCCTGGATGCTGGTCAGCCACCAGCTCGTCGAGCCGTAGCCGCGGGCCACGACGTCGTCCCAGAAGCTCTTGACGGCGAAGCTCGCCGACGACGTCGGCTGCTGGCGGACGTAGGAGATGACGTTCCAGCCCGACGTGCCGAACCACACGTCCCAGGTCGCCCCGGCGATGCTGGCCGTGCCCACCTTCGAGCCGATCGGCTGGATCGACCCCGTGTGGTTGAGCCACACCATCAGCTCGGCGCCGTCGTTCTGGCCCGTCTTCGCGTTGGGCTGGGACTTGTTGAACCAGATGTCGTACGACGCGTCGTACGTCCCCGAGCCCGGGTACGTCATCGACACGCTCGTCGAGATGCCGGCGAAGGCCGAGCTGGACGTCTGGACGCCGTTCGGCGACAGGATGTCACCGCTCGGCGAGCAGTTGCCGTAGTGGCAGCCGTAGTACACCGACGGGTAGGACTTCGGTGCCCCGCTGGTCGACGACGTGCCGTCGGCCTGGTCGACCGTGAACCCGCTGCTCGTGGGCGTGATGCACTGCGTCGCGCTCGTGCCCCAGCGGTTGTTCTGGACGACGTAGCGACCGCCCTGGATCGTCGTGCTGCCGTACTGCTCGCAGATCTGCCCGGCCGCGGTGGCCGGCTGCGAGGTCAGCGCGAGACCGGCTGCCGCCAGCAGGCTCGCGGCGGCGGCCGCCGCGAGCGCCCGCAGCGCCCTCATGAGCACACCGCCCCGGCCAGCTTGACGCCCGTCGTCGGCAGCGCCGAGCTGGGGCCGTTCGCGACGAACCCGAGCTCGACCGACGCACCCGCGGCCAGCGACGTCGCCCACGTCGGTGCGGTGGCGGTGACCGTCGTGCCGCTCTGCGTGTAGGTCGCGTTCCAGCCGCTCTGGACGGTATCGCCCGTCGGCAGCGAGAACGTCGCGGACCACGGGTTGACCGCGGCGCTGCTCGTGTTCTTGACCGTGATCGACGCCTGGAAACCGCCCGACCAGGAGTTCGTCACCTTCACCGTCGCCGTGCACGCACCCGGGGTGGTGGTCGGCGTCGGGGTCGGCGTGGTGGTCGGCGTGGGCGTGGGCGTGGGCGTCGTCGTCGGCGACTGCGTGGGCGTGGGCGTCGTCGTCGGGGTGGGCGTCGGCGTCGTCCCTCGCTTGACCGGCGGGACCAGGGCGGGCTGCAGGATGGCCTGCTTGTTCTGGTTCACCGTCACCCAGTCGTCCTGCACGATGCCGCCCGTGTCACCCGAGTCGGGGTTCCACGACCAGTACGTGAACGAGATGCCGTTCGTCTGCATGTACGAGACCAGCTTGGTCATCCACTGCACGTCGCGCGGGTCGCGCAGCGTGCTGCCGAACTCGCCGACGAGGACGGGGGCGATGTTCTGCTTGGCGATGTAGCCGAAGAAGTGGTCCCAGACGGCCGGCAGGTTGTTCGGGAAGTCGGGGTGCTTGGTGGTGTCGAACCAGTCCTGGTGGTCGTACACGGAGATGCCGTAGTCGTGCGCCGAGTAGACGAGCCGGTTGGGTGTGCTCAGGACCACCGGGTGCGCGGCCACGCCGGAGAGGTTGCCGCCCCACCAGCCGCAGTCCATCGGGTCGTCGGGGATGTTGTCCCAGGCGTTGGCCGTCGCGCCGGACGGGCAGCTCACGCCCTCGACGACGATGAGCCAGCTCGAGTTCGTGGCGAGGATCGCGTTGCCGATGCGCTGAGCGGCGAGCTGCCAGTCACGCGCCGGGTCCCCGCAGCCCCAGCACGACCCGGTGCCGTTGGGTGCGGTGCCCTCGGCGTGGGGCTCGTTGAACAGGTCGGCGCCGACCACGGTGGGGTTGTTGGCGTACCGCGCCGCGAGCATCTTCCAGTCGGCGATCTCGCTCGCCTCCGAGACGGTCGAGGTGTACCAGAGGGGAGTCTGCCCGGCGGCGCTGGGGCGGTGACGGTCGAGGATGATGCGCATGCCGAGCTGGCCGGCGTAGTCGACGACCTTGTCGAGGACCTGGAGCGGGGACAGGCCGTCGAGGTCGGGGTTCGAGTAGCTGTTGATGCTCGTCGCCTTGGCGCCGTCACGCAGCGAGTCGCCCGTGAACGGCACCCGGATGGTGTTGTAGCCGAGCGCGGCCATGTGGTCCATCTGCGACTTCCACGTCGCCGAGGCCCACAGGCCGTGGAACGTGTGGTTGTCGGTCTCCATCCCGAACCAGTTGAGGCCCGTCAGGCGCACGGTCGCGCCGGTGGCGTCGACGATCTGGCTCCCGTTGGTGTGCAGGTAGCCGGTTCCGGTCCCCACCGCGGTCGCCGCGGTCGCGGACGAGCCGGCGAGCGCGACGAGTCCGGTGGCCGCGAGGGCCAGCGACACCATCGTCGCGAGGAGACGGGCCACGGGGCCGCGTCCGGTGCTTGTCATGGATGCTCCGATCGAAGGGCGTGCACGCGCACGACGGCGGCGTGACGACACTGATGGGCCGAGGCGTCGGGCGGGTGGGAGCTTCTCGTCGTCGAGAGCGCAGGAGCCACGGGCCCGGCGGGACGGGGTGGGTCACCGCCATGCAAGCACCGGCGCGGCGGGCGAGGTACCACCTAAACGATCAAGTTCGCGAACTGCCCCGAGACCCGGCGCGAAAGTGTCGGCGCGTGCGGCGGCCCGTGGCCGACGAGAGCCGACGAGGGCCGATGGCGGACCGGGGGAGACCGAGGACGACGGGCTGGTAGCATGGGGTCGCCGTCTGAACGGCCGCGGACAGAGAGAGCCCGGGTGGACAAGCCCCGGAGCACCGCGCAACGAACCAACCTGGAGAACTGTGCCCCTCGACAACGCCATCAAGGCGACCATCATGACCGAGTACGCCACGCACGAGGGCGACACCGGTTCCCCCGAGGTCCAGATCGCTGTTCTGACGCAGCGCATCAAGGACCTGACCGAGCACCTCAAGGAGCACAAGCACGACCACCACAGCCGCCGCGGTCTGCTGCTGCTCGTCGGTCGTCGTCGTCGCCTCCTCGGCTACCTGCAGAAGGTCGACATCAACCGCTACCGCGCGCTGATCGAGCGCCTCGGTCTGCGCCGCTGAACCCCCGGACCAGCCCGGACCCTGCGAAGGGGTCCGGGCTGGTCTGATGTTCGCCCCGGAGTCACCTGGCTCCGGCACGCTTGACCTGCACCACCAGCACGATCCACCGCGTCGGCCCGCTCGTCCGGTCCTCGGTAGTGGCTTCCGGAACCATCGGTTCCGGGGACCACGGTCGAAGACCGTCGAGGCCGGCCGGCGCCTTCGAGAACAAGGAGGGCACCCGTGGAGGGTCCCGAGATCCAGTTCGCCGAGGCCGTCATCGACAATGGCCGCTTCGGTACCCGCACCGTCCGCTTCGAGACGGGCCGCCTGGCCAAGCAGGCCGCCGGCGCCGCCGCCGCCTACCTGGACGGCGAGACGATGCTGCTGTCGGCCACGACGGCCGGCAAGCACCCCAAGGACCAGTTCGACTTCTTCCCGCTGACGATCGACGTCGAGGAGCGGCAGTACGCCGCGGGCAAGATCCCCGGCTCGTTCTTCCGCCGCGAGGGTCGTCCCTCGACCGAGGCGATCCTGGCCTGCCGCCTGATCGACCGCCCGCTGCGCCCGCTGTTCGTCAAGGGCCTGCGCAACGAGGTCCAGGTCGTCATCACCGTCCTGGCCATCCACCCCGACGACGCGTACGACGTGCTCGCCATCAACGCCGCGTCCATCTCGACGCAGATCTCCGGCCTGCCGTTCTCCGGCCCGGTCGGTGGCGTGCGCATCGCGCTGATCGACGGCCAGTGGGTCGCGTTCCCGCGCTACTCCGAGCGTGAGCGGGCGACGTTCGACATGGTGGTCGCCGGTCGCGTCGTGGGAGACGACGTCGCGATCGCCATGATCGAGGCCGAGGCCCCCGAGAAGTCGTGGAACCTCATCCAGGAGGGCGCCGTCGCGCCCACCGAGGAGATCGTGGCCCAGGGCCTCGAGGCCGCCAAGCCGTTCATCAAGGTGCTCGTCGAGGCCCAGCAGGAGCTGGCGTCGAAGTCCGCCAAGGAGACGCAGGCCTTCCCGACGTTCCCCGACTACCAGGACGACGCCTACGCCGCCGTCGAGGCCGCCTCGACCGCGTCGCTCGGCGAGGCCCTGAGCATCGCGGACAAGCAGACCCGCGAGAACCGCCTCGACGAGATCAAGGGCGAGGTCGTCTCCTCGCTCTCGGCCCAGTTCGAGGGTCGCGAGAAGGAGCTCTCGGCCGCGTACCGCTCGGTGCAGAAGAAGCTCATCCGCCAGCGCATCCTCACGGACGGCTTCCGCATCGACGGGCGTGGCCTGCGGGACATCCGCACGCTGTCGGCCGAGGTCGAGGTGCTGCCCCGCGTGCACGGCTCGGCGATCTTCGAGCGCGGCGAGACCCAGATCATGGGTGTCACCACGCTGAACATGCTCCGCATGGAGCAGCAGCTCGACACGCTCTCCCCGGAGACGCGCAAGCGCTACATGCACAACTACAACTTCCCGCCGTACTCGACCGGTGAGACGGGCCGCGTGGGCTCGCCCAAGCGCCGCGAGATCGGTCACGGCGCGCTGGCCGAGCGGGCGCTCATGCCCGTCCTGCCCAGCCGCGAGGAGTTCCCCTACGCGATCCGCCAGGTGTCCGAGGCCCTCGGCTCCAACGGCTCGACGTCGATGGGTTCGGTCTGCGCGAGCACGCTCTCGCTGCTCAACGCCGGTGTGCCGCTGCGCGCGCCGGTCGCCGGCATCGCCATGGGCCTGGTCTCGGACACCGTGAACGGTGAGACCAAGTACGCGGCGCTGACCGACATCCTGGGTGCCGAGGACGCGTTCGGCGACATGGACTTCAAGGTCGCCGGTACCCGTGAGTTCGTCACGGCCATCCAGCTCGACACCAAGCTCGAGGGCATTCCCGCCTCGGTGCTCGGCGGCGCGCTGACCCAGGCCAAGGAGGCGCGTCTCGCGATCCTCGACGTCATCGCCGAGGCGATCGACGTCCCGGACGAGATGAGCCCCTTCGCTCCCCGCGTCATCACGGTGAAGGTCCCCGTCGACAAGATCGGCGAGGTCATCGGCCCGAAGGGCAAGATGATCAACCAGATCCAGGAGGAGACCGGCGCCGACATCTCGATCGAGGACGACGGCACGGTCTACATCGGCGCCACCGACGGTCCGTCGGCGGAGGCCGCGCGGGCGGCGATCAACGCGATCGCCAACCCGCACATGCCCGAGATCGGGGAGCGCTTCGTCGGCACGGTCGTCAAGACCACGACGTTCGGTGCGTTCATCTCCCTGAGCCCGGGCAAGGACGGCCTGCTGCACATCTCGCAGATCCGTCGCCTCGTGGGTGGCAAGCGCGTCGAGAACGTCGAGGACGTCCTGTCCATCGGGCAGAAGGTCCAGGTCGAGATCGGCGAGATCGACCCGCGCGGCAAGCTGTCGCTGCACGCGGTCGTTGAAGAGGACGCAGCGGACGAGGCGCCTGAGTCTGCGCCGGCCGACGCCTGACGTGCCGCTGGATCTCCCGCTGGTCGGCCCCGGCACTGCCGGGGCCGACCAGTCCGCCGAGCAGGACGGCGGCGCCGTCGTGCGCCGTTCCGTCCTGCCCGGCGGGGTCCGCGTCCTGACCGAGCACATGCCCGGTCTGCGTTCCGCGACGGTCGGCGCCTGGGTGGGCGTCGGGTCGCGCGACGAGGAGTCGGGCCACCACGGCTCGACGCACTTCCTCGAGCACCTGCTCTTCAAGGGCACCGCCCGCCGTTCCGCGATGGACATCGCGGAGGCGTTCGACGCCGTCGGTGGCGAGGCCAACGCCGCCACCGGCAAGGAGCACACGTGCTACTACGCGCGCGTGCTCGACACCGACCTGCCGATGGCCGTCGACGTCATCGCCGACATGGTCACCTCCGCGCGCCTGGACACCGACGAGCTCGAGACCGAGCGCGGCGTGATCCTCGAAGAGCTCGCGATGAACGACGACGACCCGAGCGACGTCGCGCACGAGCAGTTCGCCGCCCTCGTGCTGGGCGCCCACCCGCTGGGCCGCCCTATCGGCGGCACCCCCGACACGATCCGCGCGGTCCCGCGCGAGGCCGTGTGGGAGCACTACCGCTGGCACTACCAGCCCGAGACACTCGTCGTGAGCGCCGCCGGCGGCGTCGACCACGACGCCCTGGTCACCCAGGTCGCCGACGCGCTCTCCGCGGGCGGCTGGGACCTCGCCGGCGGGACACCGCGCGGACGCCGCGTGCCCGCGCTCGGCGTGCCGGCCGGCACCGACGGCATCCCGGCGCAGGGCGTCGAGAAGACGATCCGACGCCACACCGAGCAGGCGAACGTCATCGTCGGCGGCACCTCGCTCACCGCCACGGACCCGCGTCGCTTCACGCTCTCCGTCCTCAACGCGGTCCTCGGCGGCGGCATGTCGTCGCGCCTCTTCCAGGAGATCCGCGAGAAGCGCGGTCTGGCCTACTCCACCTACTCCTTCTCCTCGGGCCACTCGGACACCGGTGTGTTCGGCCTCTACGCCGGCTGCACGCCGGCGCGCGTCGACGAGGTGCTCGAGCTCATGGTCGCCGAGCTGGAGCGCATCGCGGACACCCCCATCACGCAGGCCGAGCTGGACCGTTCGATCGGCCAGCTGGCCGGCGGTCTGGTGCTCGGCATGGAGGACAGCGGCTCGCGCATGAGCCGGCTCGGCAAGGCGGAGCTGGTGCACGGTGAGCTGCTGAGCCTGGACGAGTCGCTCGAGCTGGTGCGGGCCGTGACCGCCGCGGACGTCCAGGCGCTCGCCGCGGACCTGGCCTCGCGACCCCGCTCCGTGATCCGCGTGGGGCCTTTCGGGGACTGAGGTCACCGGTCTCTCCCGTCCGGTCCTGCCACGCGGGCTCGATGCGGGGCAGGATGGCGTCATGGCCGTGGACCAGGTCCCCTACGCCCGGTACGACGTCGTCGTCCCGGGGATCGTCGAGCACGCGTGGGTGACGCGCGCACGTGGGCGGCACCGCGAGATCCTGCTGCCGGACGGGCGTGGGCTCCTGCTGCTCGTCGCCGACGGGGCCGCGACGACGATCGACGCGACGTCCGGTGACGAGCGCGCCGACGCGAGCGGGGTGCGCGGGCTCATGACGCGCCCGGCCGTGCGGGTCGCCGACGGCGGCGGTGCGCGCCTGGGCCTGCAGCTGCACCCGATCGCTCTGGCGACCCTGGGCTCGTCGCCGCTGGTCGACGCCTGGGGTCCCGCGCAGGTGCTGGTGGGGGAGAGCGCGGTCGAGGACGCCACGGCGGCGCTGCGAGCGGCCGACGACGACGGCGCCGTGCGGATCCTCGTCGACGCCCTCGTCGCCCGCGTGGCTGCACGGGCCGTCGCCCACGACCCCGAGCGTGAACGGTTCGCCGAGGTCGTGGCGCGGGTAGACGCGCTGCACGGTGCCGTGACCGTGGCCGAGCTCGCGCGGTTCGTCGGGGTGACGGTGAGCGACGTGTTCCGCTGGTCGCAGCGCTACCTCGGCGTCGTGCCGGCCGACTACCTCGCGGCCGTGCGGTTCTCGGTGTTC
>Ga0160458_100591_pt1 | contig 13203 bp, 7 predicted proteins | sample HID1973I_E6MG_FD_108247 | JGI IMG/M metagenome (GOLD analysis project Ga0160458, IMG submission 108247) | Enriched mosquito-associated microbial communities from UW Madison campus, WI, USA - HID1973I_E6 MG | ecosystem: Host-associated > Arthropoda: Insects > Digestive system > Unclassified ...
GCGGCCTCCGGCAGCGGCCGGTACGTCCGCATGCAGGGCACCACCCGCGCCACCGGGTACGGGTACTCGCTGTACGAGTTCCAGGTGTTCGGCCCGGACGGGACGACGACGGCCACGCCGACGACCCCCGCTCCGACGACGCCGGCCGGCTCGTGCGGAACCACGAACGTCGCCCTCGGCAAGACGGCGTCGGCCTCGTCGGTCCAGGCCGGCTCGGACTACGTCGCCGCCAACGCGTTCGACGGCAAGGACTCGACGCGCTGGTCGAGCGCGTCGACCGACGCCGAGTGGCTGCAGGTCGACCTCGGCTCGTCGCAGTCCCTGTGCAAGGTGGAGCTGGACTGGGAGGGTGCGTACGGGAAGGCGTACGACGTGCAGGCGTCCGACAACGGGACGTCGTGGACGAAAATCGGCTCGGTGACCGCCGGCACCGGCGGAAAGGCGTCGGTCGCGGTCTCCGGCAAGGGTCGGTACGTGCGCATCGCCGGTGTCCAGCGGGGCACCGGGTACGGCTACTCGCTGTGGGAGGTCCGGGTGTACGCAGGCAGCGGTTCGACCACGACCCCGACGCCCACCCCGACGCAGACGCAGACCCCCACCCCCACGCCGACGACCACACCCACGGGCCCGGCCGTCCCGGCGGCGGATCCCTCCAACCCGGACTTCGGGCCGAACGTCTACGTCTTCAAGCCCACCGACGACCAGTCGGCGATCCAGACCAAGGTCAACGACGTCTTCAGCCGGCAGGAGACCAACCAGTTCGGCACCGAGCGCGACCAGTTCCTGTTCCTGCCGGGCACCTACAACCTGCAGGCCAACATCGGCTTCTACACCGCGATCAGCGGCGCCGGGCAGAACCCTGACGACGTGCAGATCAACGGTGGCGTGTGGGTCGACGCGCAGTGGTTCGGCGGGAACGCGACGCAGAACTTCTGGCGCTCGGCGGAGAACTTCGCCGTCACCCCGTCGACGGGCGAGGACCGGTGGGCCGTCGCCCAGGCCGCGCCCTTCCGGCGCGTCCACGTGAAGGGCAACCTGGCGCTGAACTCGTCGGCCTACGGCTGGGCGTCCGGCGGCTACATCGCCGACTCGAAGATCGACGGCAAGACGGCCGCGTGGACGCAGCAGCAGTGGTACACCCGCGACTCGACGCTGACGAACGGGTGGGAGGGGACGCTGTGGAACATGGTGTTCTCCGGCGTGCAGAACGCGCCGGCGACGACGTTCCCGGAGCCGGCCGTGACGACGCTGCCGACGACGGGAGCGGTCCGGGAGAAGCCGTACCTCTACAACAAGGACGGCAAGTGGGCCGTGTTCGTGCCGTCGCTGCGGTCCGGGACGACGGGCGTGACCTGGCCGAACACGCCGGGCTCGTCGATCGGGCTCGACAAGTTCTACCTGGCCCACCCCGGTGACAGCGCCGCGCGGATCAACCAGGCGCTCGCGCAGGGCCTGAACCTCATCTTCACGCCCGGCGTCTACCACACGGACCAGACCATCAACGTGACCCGACCCGACACCGTGGTGCTCGGCCTCGGCCTCGCGACGATCATCCCGGACAACGGCGTCGACGGCATGAAGACCGCCGACGTGGACGGCATCAAGATCGCCGGCCTGCTGTTCGACCAGGGCACGACGAAGTCGAACACGATCCTCACGATCGGCACGGCGGGCTCGCACACGTCGCACGCGGGTGACCCGCAGTCGATCCAGGACGTGTTCATCCGCGTGGGTGGGGTCGTCGCAGGCAAGACGACGAACGCCATCGTCGTCAACGCCGACAACACGATCATCGACCACATCTGGTCGTGGCGGGCCGACCACGGCGCGGGCGCCGGCTGGACCGACAACGTCGCCGACTACGGCCTGATCGTGAACGGCAACAACGTCAACGGGTACGGCCTGTTCGTCGAGCACTACCAGAAGTACAACCTGCTCTGGAACGGTGAGAACGGGCGCACGATCTTCTTCCAGAACGAGCTCCCGTACGACCCGCCGTCCGTGGCCGCCTGGTCGCACGACGGCATCCGCGGCTACGCGGCGTACAAGGTGGCGGCGAACGTGAAGAACCACGAGGCCTGGGGCCTCGGGTCCTACTGCGTGTTCACCACCGACTCGACGATCACCGTCGACAACGGCTTCGAGGTGCCCGTCACGCCCGGCGTGAAGATGCACTCGCTGTCGACCGTCTCGCTCGGCGGCAAGGGAACGTACGCCCACGTCATCAACGGCACCGGGCCGCAGGCCTCCGGCACGGAGACCAAGCCCGCGACGGTCACCAGCTACGGCGGCTGATCCGTCACTGATGCTCGTCGGCCCGGTCCCTGCTGTGGAGGGACCGGGCCGACGTGCGTTCAGACCCCGACGAGAGCCAGGGTGCGGTGGACCTCCTGCAGGAGCAGCTCGGCGTCCGCCCACCCCGGGCGCGAGACGGCCGTCGAGGTGCGCACGCTCGGCCACGGCAGCGAGTGCGCGGGGGCGTCGACGGCGGCCGCGACGCGCCGGCGCAGCACCTCGCCGTACTCCCGCGCGCTCTCGTCGGAGGTCGCGGGCAGCAGGGCGACGGTCAGGAGCTCGTCGTCACCCGAGCGCCCGACGACGCACCCCTGCGGGACCGCCGCGGTCACGCGTCGACCCAGCTCGCGCAGCACCGCGTCCCCGGTGCTCAAGCCGTGAGCCGCGTTGACGGCGGCGAAGCCGTTCACGTCGAGCAGCACGACGACGAGGCGGCGCTGCGACCCCGCCAAGGACGCGGCCCAGGCGGTCAGCGTGTGCACGATGCTGTGCCGGTTCACCAGCCCCGTGACCGCGTCGCGCGTGCCCTGCTCGGCCAGCGCCCCGGCCAGCGAGCGGACCAGCGCGGCCGTCTCCAGGCTCGACCACACGTCGGACCGCACCACGACGTCGTCGAACCGCCGCTCCTCCGGACGGCCCATCGCGCGGAGCGCCCCCTCGAGGACCGAGACGTCGGGCGCCAGGACCAGCGGCTCCCAGTCCGCGATCTCGTGCACCGGCCGGCGCGTCAGCACCGCGCGCCCGTAGCCGAGCCGACCGGACATCTCCGCGGCGAAGCGCGCCCGCGTGAGCAGCCCGGGTCGGCCGGGCTCGCCGCGCGACACGACCCCGAGGCACGTCACCGACTCGTCGCGGAACATCCGCTCGACGTCGGCCACCGCCAGGTCGGCCGCGATCGCCGGGAGCGGCCGCGCCAGCTCGGCGACGCTGATCGAGGCGGGGACCGCGCCGGAGCGCAGATCGCGAAGAAGGCTGGGGACATCGGTCACCGGAGAAGCATCCTCGCAGGTCAGCGCCGCGGTGGCCCACTTGGTGCAACGTTCGACCGCCCGTCACCACTCGTTCCACCACCGGCTCGCCACTAGTCGCTCGCCGCCGCGGCAGGCGCGCTCGTGCTGTGCGGCGTGCTGGTCCGCGAGACCCGCCCGCGGCGGTTCGCGATCAGGAACCAGCCGCACCTGTGACGGAAATGAACGCGTGGGGCCGGATCGCGTCCCACGAGGCACCTCCCGTCACAGGTGCGGCTGGTTGCTGCCGGCGTATCACCGTCGGCCGCCGGTACTCCTGGACGATGGGGGACGACGAGTGGAAGGCGGTCGCGGTGGAGAAGCGGACCGGGTTCAGGCCCGACGTGCACGGCTTCGCGTTCCCGAACGCGTTCGTCGACGTGTTCGCGACGCTCCCCACCGGCGCGAAGATCACCACCCGGGGCCGCTGCGGAGGCATGGCGTACCTGTCGCTGGACCTGTTCCACGCGAGTGCGCCCGCTCCCCGCTGGGGTTCGGATCTATGGGCGCCGCAGCGCGTCCCGCCCGACGACAACTGGCTGGCGGACGCCATCCGCGCGCGGCTGTTCGACTCGTTCCGGGTGCTGTCGGCGGCGTCGTTCCTCACCTGGTCGGTGCTGGGCGACGGCGACACGGGCCCGCTCCACGGGGTGCGCCGGCGCACGACCGACGAGCTCGCCCAGGTGGTGCGCTCGGTCGACGAGGGTCGCCCGGTCCCCCTGGGGCTGGTGATCGCCCGCAGCATCGGAGCGATCGGCAAGAACCACCAGGTGGTCGCGCACGGCTACGTGCGCGAGGGCGGCGTGACATCCGTGCTCATCACCGACTCGAACAGCCCGGGGCGCGAGGTGCGGCTGACGCCGAGCAAGGCGGGGTGGGTCGCGTCGAACGGGCCGACGTGGCGCGGGTTCTTCGTCCAGGACTACCGCGCCGAGAAGCCCGTGGTCCTGACCTCCCGGCCCGCCGACCCGGCGCGCGCGGTCCGGCGCGGTGACGTCGTCGCCCTCTCCCACGCGTGGACGGGCGCGACGCTGCACGCCGACGGTCGTCGCGTGGCCGGTGTCCACGCCACCGCGAGCGACGCCGAGCGCTGGGAGCTCGTCGCGCCCGACGGTCCGCAGCAGAAGACGCCCGACGGATGGGTCGACGGGGACCTGGTCGCGCTGCGCCACGTGCGCAGCGGCTCGTACCTGGCCAGCCGTGCGGGGGCACGCTCGCCCGTCACGGCGCAGCAGCTCGTCGAGCTGGGCGACAAGCCCGACGCCTGGCGCCTCGAGGTGGACGGCGGCGGGCCATGGTGCGCGGGCGCGCGGATCCGGCTGGTCCACGTCGCGACGAGGGCCGCGCTTCACTCGCACCTGCGCTCGTCGGCGGCGACGGGCGGCCGCCAGGAGGTCACGGGCTTCGCGGCGCGCGACACGAACGACTGGTGGACGGTCCTGGAGTCGCGCTGACCGAGCCGGTGCACATCGCTCTGCGAATGTTCGCGTAGGCCGAACAATCGCAGAGCGATCAGGCCTGCGCCGGGCCCGTCGAGTCGCGGACCACCAGGTGGGTGGGGAGCTCGACCGACGCCGCGACGCGCGGGTGGAGCCGGTCCAGCGCCGCGAGCAGCAGGTCGGCCGCGTGGTGGCCGGCGCGTTCCGTCGGGACGGCGACGGTGGTCAGCGCGGGCCGTACCAGGTCGGCGCCGAACACGTCGTCGCAGCCCACGACGCTGAGGTGCCCCGGCACGTCGACACCGCGCGCGGCCAGCCGGTCCAGCACGCCGAAGGCCAGCAGGTCGTTGAAGACCAGCACGCCCGTGACCTCCGCGGCCAGCGCGGCGTCGGCCGCGGCGGGTCCCGCCTCGCGCTTGGGCGCGTAGGGACCGAGCCCGACGAGCTCCACGCCCAACCGCTCGGCCGCGAGCGCGAGCGCCTCGCGCCGGTGCCCGTCCGACCAGGACGTGCGCGGGCCGCCCGCGTAGGCGATCCGCCGGTGCCCGAGCGACACGAGGTGCTCGAGCGCCTGCACCTCGCCGCCCGGGGTGTCGATGGTGACGCCCGCCGACCCCGGCACGGTGCGGTTGATCGTGACCAGCGGGACGTCCTGCGCCCAGCGCGCGATGTCGTCGTCGGCCATGCGCGACGCGGCCAGGATGACGCCGTCGACGGTGCCGCGGATGCTGCGGAGCGTCCGCTCCTCGGCCTCCACGGACTCCTCGGTGTCGACGAGGACGTGCACGTACCCGCCCTCGCGCAGCCGCGACTGGGTGCCGCGCATGATGCCGAAGAAGAACGGGTTCATGATGTCGGGCACGACGAGCGCGACGGTCTGGGTGCGGCCGGAGCTCAGTGCCCGGCCGGCCGCGCTGGCCGAGTACCCGAGGTCGCGCGCGGCGGCCAGGACGCGCTCCGCGGTCACCGCGTTGACGCGTCCCGGCATGGACAGCGCGCGGGACGCGGTGGAGACGGCAACGCCGCTGCGCTCCGCGACGTCGCGGAGCGTCGGTGCTCGCTCGGGCATGAGGCTCCTGCCTGCTCATCTCGTCGGTCCACCCGACGGGATCGAGCACCATCCTGCCTTCCCAGCGCACATTTCGGCAACAACTGGCAAACGATTGCCGCGGGTGAGGAGTGCGGGTTAGGGTCGTCCCGACGACGAACGCGCGGCACCCACGCCGCACGCAGGTGGCCGACGACGAGCACCGCCGGACGGCCGTCGACGAGGGAGAAGAACGTGAGCAGCGCCGAGCACACCGGTCCGACGACACACGAAGGAGGGCGGGCGACCGGCGGCGGCACCGCCATCGCGCGCGCCGAGGTGCTCGTCACCAGCCCCGACCGCAACTTCGTCACGCTGCGCCTGACCACCGCGGACGGCGTCGTCGGCCTGGGCGACGCTACCCTCAACGGCCGCGAGCTGTCGGTGGTCAGCTACCTGCAGGACCACGTGGTGCCGCTGCTGATCGGCCGCGACGCGCACCGCATCGAGGACACCTGGCAGTTCCTGTACCGCTCGGCGTACTGGCGCCGCGGCCCGGTGACGATGGCCGCGATCGCCGCCGTCGACGTCGCCCTGTGGGACATCAAGGCGAAGCTCGCGGGCATGCCGCTGTACCAGCTGCTGGGCGGCGCCAGCAGGAACGGGCTCCTCGCCTACGGCCACGCGAGCGGCCGCGACCTGCCCGAGCTGTTCGACTCGATCCGCAAGCACCGCGAGCAGGGCTTCCGTGCCATCCGCGTGCAGACGTCCGTGCCGGGCATCGACTCCGTCTACGGGGTCGCCGCACAGCCGTCGACCGGCGGCCGCTACGACTACGAGCCCGCCCAGCGCACCGCGCTCCCGGCCGAGGAGGACTGGGACACCCGCGCCTACCTGCGCCACATCCCCACGGTCTTCGAGGCGGTCCGCAGCGAGTTCGGCCCGGAGCTCCCCCTGCTCCACGACGGCCACCACCGCATGACGCCCATCCAAGCCGCGCGGCTCGGCAAGGACCTGGAGCCGTACGACCTGTTCTGGCTCGAGGACTGCACGCCGGCGGAGAACCAGGAGGCCCTGCGCCTCGTCCGCCAGCACACCACCACGCCGCTCGCGATCGGCGAGGTCTTCAACACCGTGTGGGACTACCAGACCCTGGTCCGCGAGCAGCTCATCGACTACGTCCGCGGCGCCGTCACCCACACCGGCGGCATCACCGCGCTGCGCCGCATCTTCGACTTCGCCGCCCAGTACCAGATCAAGAGCGGCATCCACGGCCCCACCGACATCTCGCCGGTCGGCATGGCCGCCGCGCTGCACCTGGACCTGGCCATCCACAACTTCGGCATCCAGGAGTACATGCAGCACGGCGCCCGCACCGACGAGACGTTCCGGTCCACCTTCACGTTCGTCGACGGCTACCTGCACCCGGGCGACGAGCCCGGTCTGGGCGTCACGTACGACGACGACGTCGCCGCGCGCTACCCGTACCAGCAAGCCTACCTGCCGTTCAACCGGCTCAAGGACGGGACCGTCCATGACTGGTGACGTGCACCCGATGTGGCTGCCCGACGAGGTGTGGCGCCCGCTCGGCTCGCGGCGCGTGCTGCTGGCAGCGGACCTCGACGACGTCGTCGTCCGCACGGTCCATGCCGAGCTGACCCGCGCGACGGCGCGCTGGGGTGGTTCGGTGACGATCGCAGACGACGAGCGGACGTCCGTCGAGCACGACGTCGTGCTCGCCGTCGTCACCCGCGCGGCCGGGCGCGGGACGATCGCAGCCCGCAACGAGCACCCGTGCACCGCCCCGTGGGCCCCGGCCGTCCGCGCGGCGCTCGGCGACGGCATGACGATCGACGCGGGCTCGCCGCTGCAGGACGGGATGTTCGGCATCGGACGTCCTCGCGGCGTCACGACAGTCCTGGCCGCGCCGGGCGCCGCACTTCTCTACGGCCTGCACGCGCTGGTGCGCCAGGGCGAGGTGGCCTTCGACGGCGACGACGACCTGCTCTGGGAACTGCCGATCCAGCCGATCCGGATGCTCGACCACTGGGACAACGTCGATGTCCACCCGGTGATGGGCCAGGTGGAGCGCGGGTACGCCGGTGGCTCGATCTTCTACGAGGAGGGCCGCCTGCGCGACGACCTGTCGCGGGCCGAGGCCTACGCGCGGCTGCTGGGTTCGGTCGGCATCAACGCCGTCGGTCTCAACAACGTCAACGTGCACCGCACCGAGGCGCGGCTGCTGACCGACCGCCTGCCCGACGTCGTGCGCCTGGCCGAGGTCTTCCGCCCGCACGGTGTCCGGGTGTTCCTGTCGGTGAGCTTCGCGGCGCCCGTCACGGTGGGCGGCCTGACGACGGCCGACCCGCTGGACGCCGACGTCCAGCGCTGGTGGGCGGACCGCGCGGCGGACGTGTACGCCGCGATCCCCGACTTCGGCGGCTTCGTCGTGAAGGCCGACTCGGAGGGCCAGCCAGGCCCGTTCGCGTACGGCCGCGACCACGCGGACGGCGCGAACCTGCTGGCCAGGGCCCTGAAGCCGTTCGGCGGCACGGTGTTCTGGCGCGCCTTCGTCTACGACCACCAGCAGGACTGGCGCGACCGCTCGACGGACCGCGCCCGCGCGGCGTACGACCACTTCTCCCCGCTCGACGGCGCGTTCGACGACAACGTCGTCCTGCAGGTCAAGTACGGCCCGATGGACTTCCAGGCCCGCGAGCCGGTCTCCCCCGTGATCGCGGCAATGCCGACCACGCGCCTGGCCGTGGAGCTGCAGGTGACGCAGGAGTACACGGGCCAGCAGCAGCACGCCGTGTGGCTGGGTCCGCAGTGGTCGCAGGTGCTGGGGTTCGAGCCGTGGGCCGACGGTCGCACGGTGGCGGACATCGCGGCCGGGCTGCGAGCCGACGGCGAGGCCCCGGTCGGCGGCATCGTCGCCGTCTCGAACGTCGGCGCCGACGAGTTCTGGACCGGCCACCCGCTCGCGCAGGCCAACCTCTACACGTTCGCGCGCCTGGCCTGGGACCCGACAGCCGACCCGACCGCGATCCTCGACGAGTGGATCGACCTGACGTTCGGCGACGACCTGCGCGGCACGTTGCACACGATCCTCGACCACTCCTGGCTCACCTACGAGCGGTACTCGTCGCCGTTGGGCGTCGGCTTCATGGTCCGGCCGGGCCACCACTACGGCCCCGACGTCGACGGCTACGAGTACACGCCGTGGGGCACGTACCACTTCGCCGACCGGGACGGCGTGGGCGTCGACCGCACGCGCGCGACCGGGACCGGATACACCGGCCAGTACCCGCCGCCGTGGCGCGACGTCTACGAGGACCTGGCGACGTGTCCCGACGAGCTGCTCCTCTTCTTCCACCACGTCCCGTACGGCCACGTCCTGCACTCCGGGGTCACGGTGGTCCAGCACATCTACGACACGCACTTCGCCGGCGCCGAGCAGGCCGAGGCTATGGCTTCGGCCTGGGCGGACGCGAAGGGGCGGGTGCCCGACGACGTCTTCGACCGCGTGACCCAGCGCCTGGCCGAGCAGGTCCGCTGCGCGCACGAGTGGCGTGACCAGGTCACGACCTACTTCCATCGCAAGTCCGGTGTCGCCGACGCGCACGGCCGCCGCATCTACTGAGAGGGCAACGTTGCTCCCCCACCTGCGCACGGACGGCCCCGCCACGCGGCTGATCGTCGATGGCGAACCGTTCCTGATCCTGGGCGGCGAGCTCGGCAACTCGAGCATGGAGCACGAGTACCTGGCACCGTTCTGGCCGCACCTCGAGGGCCTGGGCCTCAACACGCTCGTCGCGCCGGTGACGTGGGAGGCGGTCGAGCCGGCCGAGGGCGTCTTCGACTGGACGATGCTCGACGAGCTCGTCGAGGACGTCGCGACGCACGGCATGCGACTGGTGCTGCTGTGGTTCGGGAGCTGGAAGAACAGCATGTCCTGCTACGCGCCGCCCTGGGTCAAGACGGACACGGCCCGGTTCCCGCGGGCGCACGACGAGCACGGGCGGCCGCTGGAGATCCTCAGCCCGTTCGGCGACGCGAGCCGCGACGCCGACGCCCGCGCGTTCGCCGCACTCATGCGGCACCTGCGCGAGACCGACGAGCAGCGCACCGTCGTGATGGTGCAGGTGGAGAACGAGATCGGCATGATCCCGTCGGCGCGCGACCACTCGCCCGCGGCGCAGGCGGCGTTCGACGACGAGGTCCCGGCCGTCCTCGTCGCGCGCCTGGCCGAGCACCGCGACACGATCGACGCCGCCCTCCGCGAGCGCTGGGACGCCGCGGGCAGCCGGGCGCACGGCTCGTGGACGGAGGTCTTCGGCCCGGGCGACGCGACCGACGAGCTGTTCATGGCGTGGCACTTCGGCCGGTACGTGCAGGCGGTCACGGCCGCCGGCAAGGCCGAGCTCGCCCTGCCGATGTACACGAACGCGGCCCTGATCCGCGCCGGTCACCGCCCGGGCCAGTACCCGAGCGCCGGCCCGCTCCCCCACCTGGCCGGCGTCTGGCGCGCGGCCGCCCCCGACCTCGACCTCCTGGCCCCCGACATCTACTTCCCGGACTTCGTCGGCTGGTCCGACGCGTACGTCCGCGCAGGCAACCCGCTGTTCGTCCCCGAGGCGCTGCGCAGCACCGACGCCTCCGTCAACGCGCTGTACGCGTTCGGCGCGCACCGCGCGCTCGGCTTCAGCCCGTTCGGCATCGAGACGATCGAGGGCCACGCGGCCGCGCTGCTGACGTCGTCCTATGACGTCGTGCGCCGGCTCACGCCGCTGCTGCTCGCGCACCCCGACACCGTCGGCCTGCTTCCCCCGTCCGCCGACCAGCGCGTGCCGCACCGCATCGACCTGGGCGACCTGGTCCTGCACGCGACCTACGAGCGCATCGCCGCCCCGTCCCTGGCCGACGGCGTCATCAACGAGGCCGACGACCGCGCCGCCGACCGCACCCGCCTGCCGGCCGGCGCCATCGTGATCCGGACGGGCCCCGACGAGCTCGTCGTCGCGGGCATCGGCGTGACCCTGACGTTCTCCGACCCGACCTTCCACGCCACCGTCGGCATCCTCACCTGCGAGGAAGGCACGTACGACGACGGCGAGTGGCACCGCCTACGCCGCCTCAACGGCGACCAGACCCACCAGGGCCGCCACGTCCGCCTGGAACCGGGGCGCTTCACGATCCAACGCGTTCGGCTGTACCGCTACTGACTCCCGGCTCGAAGACCAGTCGCTCGGGGTCGCGGCAAATTCACCTCATTCCGGCGAAGCCGCGGTCCAGCTTCAGCTCAACTGAGCTCGGCTCGGCGGTCCTGCCGCGCGTTCTCCTTGTCCGTCGTGTAGCGCCCGCGTCCGGAGTAGCGGATGAGCAGGACACCAGGAACAAGCAACATCGCAGAAGCAGCAACTGCATAGGTCGACATGACGCCAAGAGTCGCGAGCAGACAGGCAACCGTCACCATCACGCCCCCGACGGTCCCCCACGGGGGTCGGGGCCAGCGCAGTCCGTCTCGTGGCTTCATGCTCTACCCATCTCTCGTGACCCAGGCTATCTGTCCACGGTGAAGTGGTCGCGGACGTCGGCGACGATTGGGAGAGTGTTGCGGAGCAGGACGAGGGTCAGCAGCGACGCGGCCAGGACGGTGACCCAGTCGGACGTCAGGACGGCCAGGCCGGCCGCGACGACGACGACCGCGAGCACCCCGAACCCCTGCGCGGGCCGGGCGGCGAGGTAGTAGGCGGACAGCCGCGCGATGTCGCGGGTACGCAGCGCGAACAGCGCGGTGAGGACCAGCGCATTGCCCGCCCAGCAGGCCAGCGCCACGCCGATCACGAGCGAGACGAGCGCGAACGAGCCGCCGCCGGACACCGCGTCGGCGTGCACGACGTTGACCGCCAGCACCGCCAGCACCAGCATCAGCGGCACCCACCAGCGCAGGACGTCGAGCCAGCTGCGGCGGTACCCGCGCCAGAAGTGGCGCGCCGGCGCGAGGTCGCGCAGGTCGCGGTCGACGCCCAGGAAGCCGCGCCAGGCGAAGATCGCCGCGACCAGCGACGGTCCCAGCGGTATCAGGCACAACGGGACCAGCGGTGCGTTCGACGCGTCGCCGCCCAGCAGGACGAGCGGGACGAGCCCGGGCAGCGCGGTCGCCACGATCAGCACCTCGAGCACCAGGACCCAGTAGACGGCCGCCGCCCACCGCGACAGCGGCCCGACGCCCGTCTCGGAGAACCGCTCCTCGTCCCTGGCCACGACGCTCACTCTGCCCCCTCGCCCCGCACCAGCGCGGCACCGCGACCGGTCCCGGGCGGGTCCGCGACCAGCCGGTCGTCGTCGACGCCCAGCAACCGGCGGTCGTCCACGCCCTCGTGGACGCGGTGCGCGACCGGCCGGAGCTCGACGAACGTCACCTCGTGGCGGGCGAGCGTCAGGTCGAGCGCCACCCGCCCGGCGACGACCGGCAACGAGGCGTGCGAGCTCGGGGGCCGGGCCAGCGTCCGCAGCAGGTCGAGGTCACGTTCCGACGGCGACATCGGTCGGCCCAGCTCGCGCCAGGCGGCGAACGCGTTGCCGTCGTTCTCGTTCACGCGTTCCCGCACGACGAATGCCTCGACGACCCCCACCCCGACCGGGACCGACAGCCGCACCTGGTGCTGGGAGGGCGCGGCGTCGTCGCCCGTCCCGCCGACCGGCTGCCAGGCCAGGACGGTGACGCGCCCGTCCGGGTCGGCGCACACCAGGTGGTCCTCGCCGCGGGCCAGCACGTCGCGACCCATCCGCGCCATGAACGCGTACAGGTGGTAGGTCGGCTTGGGGACCTGGCGGTGCGTGAGCAGGCCGAACCCGCCGTGGAAGAGCGACGTCGGCACGTCCTGCTCCTCGAACACGTCGCAGAACGTCCAGTATGAGAAGGAGTCGACCAGGTCACCGCCGCCCGCCAGCACCGGGGCCAGGTACGCGGCGTTGTAGGCCGTGTCGTGGATCGGGTTGTCCGGGCGGTAGGAGGTGTTGAACTCGGTGATGTGGGCCGGCAGGTCCGCGAGCGCCGTGCCGGCCAGGTGGCGGCGGGGTGCCGCGAACTGCTCGAGCAAGGTCTGCGGCGGGCGCAGGTCCTGGTAGACACCGAACGGGATGTGCTGGGCAGGGCCCGACGAGTACGCGTGGCGGCTGACGAAGTCGATCGGGACGTCGCGGGAGGTCACGAAGTCGGCGAAGGGCGCCCACCACTCGTCGGCCCCGGGCGAGATGGCCGGGCCACCCACCTGCAGGTCCGCGTCGAGGCCCTTGAGCGCCCGGACGGTGGTCTCGTAGAGGCGGAAGTACTCGGCCTGGTCGGCGCCCTGCCAGAAGTCGGTCAGGTTCGGCTCGTTCCACACCTCGATGGGCCAGCGCCGCACCTCGTCGGCCCCGTACCGCTCGA
>Ga0160458_100596_pt1 | contig 12960 bp, 13 predicted proteins | sample HID1973I_E6MG_FD_108247 | JGI IMG/M metagenome (GOLD analysis project Ga0160458, IMG submission 108247) | Enriched mosquito-associated microbial communities from UW Madison campus, WI, USA - HID1973I_E6 MG | ecosystem: Host-associated > Arthropoda: Insects > Digestive system > Unclassified ...
CCCTCGGTGCGCACGTCGACGTCCTTCGCCGCCGTGAACGACACGAACGGCGACCCCTCCGCCAGCACCACGTGGCCCAGCACGGACCCCGAGTCGTCCAACAGCTCGAGCGTCACGCTCACCGGGTCGGCGGCGCTGATCCGCGCGGACGCAGCGCCCACGTCGACCGTCACCGCCGGCACGTGCGGTGCGGCGATGGTCTGCGCGGAGACGGCCGGCTGGGGCAGGCCGATCGTGAAGCCCGACGACGTCAGGGCGAACGACAGCGGCTCGGCGAACACCGGCTGCGGCTGGTCGCCGAACACGAGACCCGAGTACCACCGGTTGGTCGGCGGCACCACGCCGTCGGCCAGCCGCACCGGGTCGAGCTTGGCGACCGCCTGGTGCGGCACCGATGCGACCAGCGCCGCAGTGTCGACGTCGGGAACCGTGGCCGTCTTCACATCGCCCCCAGTGCCGTCCGACTCCCAGGGCGCGGCAACGGCCGTGACGGCGCCGCCGACCGCGACCACCGCGATCACCGAACCCACGACCACCCAGCGCCGCGCCGTCATCCGACCACCCTCTTCAGGTAGCCCTTGACCTGGTCGGACACGGTGGTCACCATCCCGTCGTTGCGCAGGTGGAGCTGGGCGACGACGGGCGTGCCCGCGGAGACGAGGCCGTCCTGGTCGCCCTGCACGAGGCCTTCGCCGGCGACCGTGAGAACGGCCTGGGCCTGGCCGTCGACCGTGGTCACCTGGACGCGGTCCACGTGCCCGGCGAGCGTGCGCTGGTTGGGCAGCTCGATGGTCACCTTCGCGTCGTCGCCCACGCGGGCGTACTCCTTCGCCGAGAGCGTGTACTCGGCCTGCACGTAGAGCGTGTCCGCGCGCTCCACCGTCGCGAGGTCCGCCGCGGACTGCACGAACGTCCCCTGCGTCGCGGCCAGCGCCGTGACGGTCCCGGGCCCGCTGGCCGTCACGACGAGCCGCCCGTCGGAGTCGAGGTGGGTGGTCTCCGGGATCGACGCCTTGTCGAAGTACTTCTCGTGCAGCGCGGCGGCGTCGATCGTGAACAGCGCCTCCCCCTCGGTCACCTGGTCGCCCACCTCGACCTTCTGGCTCACGACGAGCCCCGCGTACGGGCTGCCGACCTGGTAGGTCTTGGCCAGGATCTGCGCGGAGTCGCTCGTGGCGATGCCGCGGGACTCGTTCAGCTTGTACGTGGCGAGTGCAGCGAGGATCACGACGACGACGAGGCCGACGAGCAGTCGCAGCCGCCCCGCCCACGTCATGCCGCACCTGCCGTCGCCAGGGCCGGCGCGGCCTGCGCCGCTCGACGTTCCACGCGGATCGTCCGTCTGGCGCCGTGGCCCTCCCGCCACGCCGCCAGGACGAACCCGCCCAGGATCACGGTGTTGGTGGCGTTCCAGGCCAGCGCCAGGCTCGGGTACCCGTTGCTGAGGTCCTTCCACGCACCCACCACTGTGGTGAGCGCCAGGAACACGAACGTCAGCACCTGCGGCTGGATGAACGCGAAGGGCGAGCGGTACGCGCCCTTGGAGCCCGTGACGTGCCACGCCTGCTCACGCCGGAAGATCGCGTTGAGCAGCGCCCGCGTGTAGATCGGGAACGACACCGCCGCCAGCATGAGCGTCTGCCAGCGGAACGACCCCAGCGCGTACCAGGCCACCAGGACCTGCAGGACGTAGAACCCCGAGTAGTACAGCAGCCACGTCAGCGGCGTCATCGTCAGGTTCATCGGGGTGAGGTTGAAGAAGATCTGCAGCGGCGGGACCGCCAGGAGCAGCATGGGCGCGATGCCCGTCAGGTAGAACGTCGCCGTGACGGTGTACTGCAGCCGCTGGTCGAGCGTGAGGTTGCGCTTCGGCGACATCGGGTTGTGCGTGAGCATGATCTCGAAACCTCCCGTCGCCCACCGCAGCTGCTGCTTCGTGTAGGCCTCGACGGTCTCCGGGGTGTCCCCGACGGCGAGCGTCTTGGGGATGTAGATGGTCCGCCAGCCCTTCTCGTGGAGCATGAGCGACGTCCACACGTCCTCGGACTTGGAGTCCGAGTAGATGCCGCCGACGTCGTCGATCGCCGCCCGGCGGTAGATGACGTTGGTGCCGACGCAGAACGCGGCGTTGAACCTGTTCCGCCCGGGCTGGATGAACCGGTAGAAGACCGTCTGCATGTAGCCGGCGCCCTTACTGATGACCGTGTGCAGGTTCCCGTACGTCTGCGGCGTCTGGACGAAGGCCACGTCGTCGGACGCGAAGAACGGGACCGTCTCGTGCAGGAAGTCCGGCATGGGGACGAAGTCCGCGTCGAAGACGACGAACAGCTCACCGTTCGTGATCGACAGGGCGTGGTTGAGGTTGCCGGCCTTCGCGCCGTTCTTCGACAGCCGCCGGACGTAGCGCGCGCCCAGCTGGGCGGCCAGGTCTCGGACCTCGTCGGACCGTCCGTCGTCCAGGACCCAGACCTCGTGCTTGCCGTGCATGCCGAGCGCCGCGGACACGGTCTTGCGGATGGTGGTGAGGTCCTCGCCGTACGTCGTGATGAAGACGTCGATGCCGACGGGCCGCTCGTCGAGGTACATCTGCCAGTCCCGCGGGCGGTTCTGGGCCCTGTCCCGGACGATCTCCGAGATCCCGTACAGCCGGTCCTGCGCGTGGTGGAAGGAGAACCCGCGCGGGTCGTAACCCGCGGACAGGATCGTCCACATCGACAGCAGCGCGTGCACCACCAGCACCGTCTCGGCCGTGATGACCATGAGGTACGGCAGCCAGTCGCCGCGGTTGGCGGGGTTGAGCAGGAACGTCGCGTAGACGACGACGCCGGCCGCGGCCAGCAGCACCAGCATGACCATCGACGGGCTCTGCGCCGCCTCGGTCTCCTTGGTCCTGCCGGGCTTCGCGTGCGGTTCGTCGGTCCTGCGTGGCTCGATCACGAGCCTGTCGAACGTGGTGGTCATGAGGGCCCCCGTGGTCGATCGCTACGGCGTGGACCCCTGAGGGGTCCGCGAGGTGCGACGGCGTCGGTGGCGCCAGGTCCGCGTGGTGTCGTCGGCTACGACCCTCGTGGATGACTTCGACGGTAGGGACGTACCGAGCGGTATGTCCACCAACTCACGATGTGCTGCGGGTCACATCGAGGTGAACGCGTCAGCGCAGCTGCGGCGCGATCTCGCTCGCGACGAAGGCCAGGTGATCGAGGTCGTGCAGGTCGAGGACCTGCAGATACGCCCTGGTCACGCCCTTGTCCTGCAGAGCCCCGAGCCGGTCGACGACCTGCGCCGCGGTGCCCGCGAAGCCGTGCGCGCGCATCTGCTCCGGGTCGCGGCCGATCGCCTCCGCACGGCGATTCACCCCCGCGTCGTCGGCCGCCGTGCACAGCACGTGGGCCACGGACAGGGTCAGCGAGTCGTGCGATCGGCCGGCCTCGTCGAGCGCGGCCCTCATGTTCGCCAGGCGCCCGTCGACGACGTCCGCGTCCGGGAAGGCGAGGTTGAACTCGTCGGCGAACCGCGCCGCGAGCGCGGGCGTGCGCTTGGGGCCCGAGCCTCCGATGATCAGCGGGACCTTGCTCTGGACCGGCTTGGGCAGCGCCGGGGAGTCGACGAGCGTGTAGTGCTCGCCGTCGTGGCTGAACGTCTCGCCGACGGGCGTGCCCCACAGCCCGGTCACGATCTCCAGCTGCTCGGTGAACATGCCGAACCGCTTGGCCGGGAACGGGATGCCGTACGCCCGGTGCTCGGCCTCGAACCAGCCCGTGCCGAGCCCCAGCTCCACGCGACCGCCCGACATCTGGTCCACCTGCGCCACCTGGATCGCCAGGATCCCGGGGTAGCGGTACGTCACCGACGACACGAGCGTGCCGAGCCGGATGCGGCTCGTCTCGCGCGCCAGGCCCGCGAGCGTCGTCCACGCGTCCGTCGGGCCGGGCAGCCCGTCGCCGCCCATCGTCAGGTAGTGGTCGGAGCGGAAGAACGCGTCGAACCCGAGCTCCTCCGTAGCCTTGGCGACGGCGAGCAGGTCGTCGTACGTCGCGCCCTGCTGAGGTTCGGTGAAGATGCGCAGCTCCATGCCCCAAGCCTCGCACGCGGGCCGTGCTGCTCCGTTACGGTCGGCACCATGACGCGTGCGCCGGCAGGCGCTGGCGACGCCTCCGGGCCCTCGCCAGTCCCAAGGGTGCGCCCGCTGCTCAAGAGCCCTTACCTCTGGGTCGTCTTGAGCGTGTGGCTCCTGCCGCTGATCCCTGTCATCGTCGCGAACATCGTGGTGACCAACGAACCGATCTTCGGCCCCGTCATGATGGCGACGATCCTGTACCCCCCGACCTGCGTCCTCCTCACGGCGGGCGCGTGCGAGGCGACCTACTGGATCCTGCGGTTCCGCGCTCGACGGAACCCGCCGTCGCTCTCGTCGCCGGGCGCTTGACGGATGTCGTCTATAGCGTGGCGCGCATGAAGACCACCGCCCCGACGACGTCCCTTGAGACCGCTCAGGCGGTCGCCGACTGGCGGTTGCGGGTGGCGCGGATCTACGCCGACGTGCGGGCCGCGGCCTCGCCCGAGCAGGCGCACCCGAACTGGGTGGCCGCGCGTGACGAGCTGTTCGCCACCCACCCGGCGTCGCCGATCCTCGACCGCGACACGTTCACCGGGCTGGACGTCGCGCCGTACGACCCCGCGTTCCGGTTCGTCGTGCTGATCGAGCCCGTCGAGTCGCGGCGCATGGACGTGCCGACCGGGACCGACGGGGTCGTGCCGTTCGAGCGGGTCGGGGTCGTGACGCTGCCCGGCCTCGGGTCGCTGGCGGTGTGGGCGCTGCGCTCCTACGGCGGCGGCCTGTTCGTGCCGGTCAAGGACGCGCTCGCCGGTCACGGGACGTATGGCGGCGGGCGCTACCTGCTCGACACGATCAAGGGTGCACACCTGGGGTCGTCCGACGACGGCATCGTCGTCGACCTCAACTTCGCCTACAACCCGTCCTGCGCGTACGACCCGGCGTGGGCCTGTCCGCTCGCGACCGCCGACAACACGCTGGCCGTCGAGCTGCCAGTGGGTGAGCGGGCATGAGCGCGATCACGTCGATGTGGGCGTGGGACAACCCCGTGCCGTCGTCCGTCGACGCGCGCGGCCGCGGGTATGCGCCGGCCGAACCGGCCGCGCTCGTCGACTTCGCCCGGTCGCGCGGGCTCGCCCGCGTGATGCTGGCGGCACCCTGGGCAGCCGACGAAGGGCCCGTCGGTGAATGGTTCTCCGCGGCCGTCGCCGCGCTGACGGACGCCGGGATCGGCGTGGCCGCGCTGGGCGGCGACCCGGGCTGGCTCGACGACCCGGCGCTCGCGGTGCAGTGGGCGCGCGCGGCCCGGACTGCCGGCGCGCGCGACGTCCACCTCGACATCGAGCCGTGGACGCTTCCGGCTTGGGGCGACGACCGACGGGGATCGGTGACGCGGTGGCTCGCCGTGCTCGACGCGGTGGCCGACGAGGTGCGGCCCGACCGCCTGGGCGTCGACGCGCCGTGGTGGCTGGTGACAGAACATCTCACCGACTCGACGGTGCTCGACGAGGTCGTCGCGCGGGCGGACCGCGTGGTGATCGTCGCGTTCGCGGACCACGCCGAGGGGCCCGACGGCATCGTCGCGCTCGCTCGCCCCGCGGCGCTGGCCTGCCACGGCGTGCCGTTCACGATCGGCGTGGAGACCGACACCCCGGCCGTCGCCGGCGGTGCCCAGTTCACGTTCTACGACGAGGGACCCGACGTGCTCGAGCGCGAGGCCGCCCTGGTCCACGACGCCTTCGCGCACACCCTCGGCTACGAGGGCGTCACCGTCGAGCACCACCGCGCCTGGCGAGCCCTCCTGGGCCTGGACGCGACCGCGTCAGGCTAGCGCTGCGCCTCGGTCTGCGCCGCCGCGTCGACCTGCTTCGTTCCGGGCCGAGCTTCCTGACGAGCGCCGGAACGCCGAACCAGCAGCACGACCGCCACGACGATTGCGGCGACGACGAGCAAGGACACGATCGTCATGACGACGTCGTACGCCGTGGGCACGAGCGGGTTGGCCATCCGGGAACCGTAGCGGTCTGGGCGAGACGTCCGCCAGGTCCCGCGGACTCACACCTGGCAGACCGGGCAGCGGTAGAGCTTGCGCGCGGCCATGTCCTCGACCAGGACGGGCGTGCCGCAGACCAGGCACGGTTCGCCCGTGCGCTTGTAGACCCAGTGCCGCAGGGTCGGGTCGACGAGAGCTGCCGCCCGGCCAGCCGCGTCCAGGTCCTCGCGCGTGATCATCGCGCCGTCGCGGATGCCGTCGGCCAGCAGCCCGGACCAGTCGGTCCACAGCGCGCGGGCGGTGTCGCGCGGGACTCGTCGGCCCGGCGTCCACGGGTCCAGGCGCGCGCGGAACAGCAGCTCCGCGCGGTAGATGTTCCCGATGCCCGCGACCACGGACTGGTCCATGAGCAGCTGCCCCACCGCGACCCCGCGGCTGGTGATGCGGTCGACGACCACCTTGCCGGCCGCCGCCAGGTCGTCGGTGCTCGCCGGGTCCGGGCCCAGGCGGTCGACCACCGCCTGCGCCTCGTCGGGCGAGAGCACCTCGCACGCCGACGGGCCTCGCAGGTCGGCGACCGACTCGCTCGTCGCGAGCCGTACCCGGACCTGCCCGACGGGGGCGGGCGGGAACTGCTCGCCGGCCCGGGCCACCAGCCCGCCCTCGTCGGCCGGGGACTCGCGCTCGTCCTCCCCCATCCGGACCGCGCGGCGCAGGCGCGGCGCGCCCATGCTGCCGACGGCGACCTGCCCGTCGACGATGCGGCTGATCCGGCCGTAGAAGTCCCAGGCGCCGTAGAGGCCCAGGTGGACGCGCAGCACGTCGCCGGAGGAGAACGTGCAGAACAGCTGCTTGCCGACGGCGTGCGCCTCGACCATCGTCTGCCCGTCCAGCCGCGCGGCGCCGGCGGCGAACCGCCCCTGCGGCGAGCTCACGGCCAACGGGACCCCGACGAAGTCGGCAGTCACCTGCCGCGCGATCCGGTGAACGGTATGACCTTCAGGCACCGCGCCAACCTACCGGCAGCTCCCCGCTCACGCGCCGTCGAGATCGACGTCGTTCACGCCATCCGGCCCGGAAGCGTGAACGAAGTCGATCTCGACGAGACTCGCCCGCCGGTCAGGCGATGCGGAGGGACTTCTTCGAGAGGTTCGTGCCGTGCGGCGGGGTGCTCGGGGCCGGGGCCGGGGTCTGGGCCGCGGCCTCCAGGACGTCGGTGATCTCCGTGCCGATGAGCTCGTAGCGCTCCAGCAGCGCGTCGCGCAGCGCCTCGACCAGGTGGCGGTTGCGGGACAGCAGCCGGCGGACGTGGCTGCGGGCGTCATCGAGGACGGTCTCGAGCTGCTCGCGCGCGGCGGTGTCGGACAGCACCGCGGAGACCAGGTCGTGCGGTGTCGCGGCGAACGAGATGAGCGAGCCTGTCATGCCGGCCGCGCCCACCATCTGCGCGGCGGTGCGGGTCGCGGCCGCCAGGTCGGAGGCCGGCCCGGTCGACGTCTGCCCGAAGAACAGCTCCTCGGCCACCCAGCCGCCCATGGCGATCTGCACCAGCGCCTGCAGGTCGTACTGCGAGTGGGTCCAGACCTCCTCGCAGTCGTCGTGCGCGAGCAGGCCCAGCGCCTCGCCGCGGCGGACGATCGTCAGGACCTCGAGGTTCCGGTTGGGCGCGACGAGCCAGGCGACGGTCGCGTGCCCGGCCTCGTGCGTCGCGATGAGCTCCTGCTCGGCCGCCGTGTAGCGGACGGGCTGGCCGATGCCGACCATCTCCGTGATGCGCGCGTGCTCGATGTCCGCGAACGACATGGCCAGCGAGCCGCGGCGCAACGCGTTGACGAGCGCCTCGTCGAGCAGGTGCTCGATCATGACCGGCGTCCAGCCGTTGGTCGCGGCGGCGACGCGGTCGCGCAGCACGGTGTCGTCGAGCTCGGCGTCGTGCGAGCGCCGGGCCAGGAAGTGGTCGACGAGCTCGCGACGACCCAGCGCGTCCGGTGTCGCGAACGTCAGGTGCCGGTCGAACCGGCCGGGCCGCAGCAGCGCCGGGTCCAGGGAGTCCGCGCGGTTGGTCGCGGCGATGAGCAGGATCGGTGCCTGGCCCGGGCGGCGCTGCTTGAGCTGCTTGTGCGCGGGCAGGAACAGGTTGATGCGGGACACGACGCCGTTGAAGAACTTGTCGCCGCCCGTCGGCTCGTCGAACGACTGCATCTGCACCAGCAGCTCGTTGACCACACCGCCCGTGCCCTCGGACACCACGGCGTTGGTCACCAGGCCACGGTGGAAGCCGGTCATCGGCTGCGTGACGGCAGCCGACTGCATGCCGCCACGACGCAACGCGATGGCGTCGATCTCCTCGATGAACCCGATCGCGCCACCCTCGGTGCGGGCGGCCTTGCGCAGCGCCTTGAAGTAGGCGCGGATCTTCTTCGCGGTCGCGCCGTAGTACATCGACTGGAACGACGTGGCGGAGACGAACAGGAACGGCACGCCGGCCTCGGCGGCCATCGCCTTGGCGGTCATGGTCTTGCCCGTGCCGGGCAGACCCTCGAACAGCAGGCCCCGACGAGGGGTGCCGCCCATCTGGTCCGCGAACCGGCGGTGCGTCTGGAACAGGTCGATGGACCGGCGCACGTCCTCCTTGACGGGGTCGATGCCGATCACGTCCTCGAGCCCCACGTCCACCTGCTCGGGCCGGTAGGTCACGTGCGGCGAGCGCGACGAGATCATCTGCGTCCCGACGACCATCAGGATCATCACGAAGAAGAACACCGTGATGACCACCAGGAACGGGTCCACGTGCGGCAACGACGGCAGCACGGACCAGCCCAGGAACGCGCACGCGATGACGTATGCCTCGACGGCGATGATCAGCGCCGCGAACCGGTACACCCGCCGTCGGCGCATCCGCTCACGGTCGAGCGCGATGTCGTGCGCACCGTCGCGGATGGGCGAGACGAGGTCGTCGGCCACGGGGGCGTCCCTTCAATCGGTCAAATCGGACACCCCATCGTCCGGCCGACGTCCCCGCCCAGCAAGATCAGACATATCGGTCCACCCGTTCGGGCTAACCGCGGTTCACCCGCGCATCGTCCGGCGCAGCGACTCGACCTCGAGCTCGCTCAGCCCCAGGCCGTCGGTGAGGTAGCCGTCGAACGAGCCGTACGTCTCGCCCACCGCGTCGAACGCCGCTGCCAGGTAGTCGGCGCGCACCTCGAGCATCGGCGTGAGCGCGTCCGCGTCGCCGCCGGCGGCGGCGAGCTGGGCCAGCATCGGCGCGAACGTCTCGCGGACTGCGGGGTTCACGGCCAGGAACTCGGCCTCCACCTGGTCCCGGGAGACTCCGGCGACCGTCAGCAGGATGGTCGCCGCCCAGCCCGTGCGGTCCTTGCCGGCCGTGCAGTGGAACAGCAACGGCGTGCGCTCCGGGTCGATGACCAGCCGGACGAACGCCGCGTACGACGCACGCGCCGAGTCCAGGGTCACCAGCGCGCGGTAGGTCTCGCGCATCTGCTCGGCCATGTCGACACCGGCGAGCCCCGAGGCGAGCCCGCCGGGGCGTGCGAGGAGGTCGGCGACCTTGGCGGCCGCACCGCCCGGCAGGTCGGCGAGGACGTCGAGCGTCACCAGGGCGGCGCCCGCCGGGACGACGTCGGGGCGCGACGTCCGCTCGGCCGCGGTACGCAGGTCGACGACCGTCCGCACGGCCAGCTCCGCCAGGTCCGGGTCGGCGGCGATGGCGTCGTCGGCCAGCTCCGCCGAACGGAAGACGACGCCGCGCGCCACCTCGCCGCCGTCGCTCGTCGGCCGACCGCCCACGTCGCGCAGGTTGCCCAGGTGCGACGAGGCGATGCGATGCAGATCGGTCACGTCAGGGCTCATGCCCGAAACCCTACGCACCACCCCCAGCGTCCGAGGAAGTGGTCGCTATCACGGCCACTTGCTCGGACGCTGGCGTGAGGGAGGCCGAGGTCACGGGGGCTCGGCGCGCGCGACGCGCCCGCTCCCCATAACCTCCCGACATGCGTACGGCCCGGATCCCCTGGCGCGCGCTCCTGCGAGCCGGGGGCGCGGCCCTCGCCGTCGTCGTGCCCGTGGCGGCCCTGGCGTACGTCGTGCGGGCCGATGTCGGGCCCGTCGTCGGCTGGGACGAGAGCGTCAGCGAGGCCGCGACCGACTTCACGCGCCTGCACCCTGACCTGTACAGCGCGCTGCTGTTCTGGCAGGAGCTCGCGCAGCCGCGCTGGGTGTACCTGGCGGGGGCGCTGGTGTGCGTGTGGGTGTGGCGGCGGCACGATGCGCCCGGCCGGGCGCTGTGGGGCTTCGGCACGATGCTGGCGTCTTGGCTGATCGCCAACGCGTCCAAGCTCGCGGTGCAGCGGGCGCGGCCGGTCGTCGAGGACGCCCTCGTCCACGCCGGCGGAACCAGCTTCCCGTCGGGGCACGCGTTCGCGTCGGCGGCCGGGACGACGACGATCACGATCCTGCTGTGGCCCGTGCTCGGACCCGTCGGCCGCGTGGTCGTCGTGACCGTCTCCGTCCTGTTCACGCTGACCACGGCCGCCGACCGCGTCCTGCTCGGCGCGCACTACCCGTCCGACGTCGTCGGCGGCATCCTGCTCGGCGTGACCGTGCCGGTCGCGTCCTACCTCGGCTACCGCGGCTGGACCGCGCTGCACGAGCACACCCCCGACCCGGAGGTCTGAGTGAACACGTTCATCCACCGCTACGAGATCGACCAGTCGCGGCCGCCCGCCAAGCAGTTCTGGCGCGACGTCGCCGTGCGGGCGATCCTGCCCGCGATCGTGCTCGGCGCGGTCATCGTCGGCGTCGGGTACCTCATCACCGGGCCGCTGGACAACCTGCCGGGCGAGCACAAGATCAACGTCTGGTTCGTCGACCAGCGCAACGACACCCTCAACCAGGTCACCAACGTCATCTCGCAGATCGGCAACACCCCGATCGCGGTGAGCATCTGCATCGTGATGATGCTGATCCTGCTCTGGCGGACGCGGCAGTGGTGGTTCGCGCTGATCCCCGGCCTGGCGATGGGCCTGCAGGCGCTGATCTTCCTGAGCTCGTCGCTCATCGTCGGCCGCGAGCGCCCGGACGTCGACCACCTGGACAGCTCCCCGCCCACCACCAGCTACCCCAGCGGCCACACCGGTGCGTCCACGGCGTTGTACATCTCGCTGGCGCTCGTCGCGCAGCGGATCCAGAACCGCGCCGTGCGCGTGGTGGTGACGATCCTGCTGGTCCTGTGCCCGTTCGTCATGGGCACCGCGCGCCTGTACCGCGGCATGCACAGCCCGTCCGACGTGATCGCGGCGCTGTTCAACGGCATCGTGTGCGCGTTCATCGCGTGGAACTACCTGCGGCGCGACACGTCGGGGTCGGGGGCGGGGGCCGCCGGGGAGGGCCCAAAGTCCTGACGGAGCCGGTCGACCCGCCCGTACCCTGAGGCCCAGGGACTTTCCTGACGCTCCCCGCGAGGAGCATCGAGCTCGGCAGGTCGCCATGCCTATCCCCGGCGGCATCACCACGGTGTCCCGCGCAGCGATGCGTGACGAGGTGTACCCGCTCCTCCTGAACCGCATCGTCGACGGCACGTACGAGCCGGGCCAGCGGCTGGACGACGACGAGCTCGCGGCCGAGTTCGGGACGTCCGTGGGCCCGCTCCGGGAGGCACTGAGCCGGTTGGCGGCCCAGCACATGGTGGAGGTGCTCCCCCGACGCGGCACCATCGTGAGCCCCATCGACCCCCTGCACCTGCGCCAGGCTGCGGCCACCGTGTACGGCGCCCTCGAGCAGGCCATCTTCACGAGCACACGATCGCTCACCGACGACGACAGACGGGCACTGAGGCGCTACCGCGACACGGTCCTGGTGCACCCCGCCCTGGCGCGGGACGCCGTCCGGACCGCCCGGGTCTGGGACGAGATGTACGTGGTCTTCGTGCGCCGCCACGGCAACCCCGAGTTCGCGCGGCTGCTGGGGATCGTGGGTCCGTACGTGCGCCGGTTCAACCACCTGTACGCCGACGTGGTCGACATCGCCGCGGAGCGGTCGTACGAGAAGGCCGAGGTCGACGCCGCGCTCGCGGGTGACCGCGATGCGGCGATGGAGGCGTTCCGCGCGCACACCCGCGTCATCCTCGACGCCGTCGTGCCGACGGTCGAAGGGCGGACAGGCGTTCGCGGGCCCGAGCCCACGTCGCTCGCAGCGGTGGCGACCTCCGTCGTCGGCGCGGCCATCTGCGACGGGACGCTCCTTCCTGGCGAGTGGCTGCCCGAGGGTGAGCTCATCACCTGGCTCGGGATGTCCCGCACCCCCATCCGGGACGCGCTGCGCAGGCTCGCCGAGCAGGGGTTGGTCACGCTGGAGCACGGTCGACCCGCTCGCGTGGGCATCCTCGACCAGCGGACCGCACGCGCGAGCGCCGACGCCCTGTGCGGCCTGCGGCTGACCGCAGCTCGGATCGTCCTCACGACCGATCCCGGCAGGGTGGCGGCGGAGATGCGGCGTCGGCTCACCGACGCACGCGCCCAGAGCGATCCCCGCGAGCGCCTCGTGCGTGTCACCCACGTCACCGAGGCGATCGACGACGCCCTTCCGGACGGGCCCCTGCGGGGGCTCCTCGTCAACCTGCGGGCGCGCTGCCTGTGGTTCCTGCGCAGCCACCCGGACGTGACCGCACCGATGACTCCCGACCGTGTCGGGCCGCTCGTGGCGGCGGTGGCACGCGGCGACGAGCGCGCGGTCCTGCGCGAGCTCGTGATCCTCATGGACGTCGACCCGAGCCAGGTCGCCGTCCTGCACTGAGAAGCCCTGGCGCGCCCGCCGGTCCGTCGTGGGCCCGGGCGCCGGGCCGTGCACGCTCCGGCCGCGAAGCCGCGCGTCGACGGCCGCTCCCAGGCCGCCC
>Ga0160458_100606_pt1 | contig 12707 bp, 10 predicted proteins | sample HID1973I_E6MG_FD_108247 | JGI IMG/M metagenome (GOLD analysis project Ga0160458, IMG submission 108247) | Enriched mosquito-associated microbial communities from UW Madison campus, WI, USA - HID1973I_E6 MG | ecosystem: Host-associated > Arthropoda: Insects > Digestive system > Unclassified ...
CTCGAGCAGGGCGACATGGTCCCGTTCGACGTGCGGGTGGCCGACGGCAGCGGCAGCACGCACTCCTGGAACGACCTGACCAACAAGCAGGAGACCGGCGGCGCGCTCGGCGTCGCGACGCTCATCGAGGCCATCAGCCGGGTCACCGTCCCGGAGGCGTCCAGCGCGCCGACGATCGACGGCGACATCGACGCGGTCTGGGCCGACGCGCCGTCGGTGACGACGACCACGCAGGTGGAGGGCACGGGCGGCGCGGTCGCCACGGTCCGTCTCCTGTGGCACGACGACAAGGTCGACGTGCTGGCGCAGGTGGCCGACCCCGCCCTCGACGCCACGTCGTCGAACGCGTGGGAGCAGGACTCGGTCGAGATCTTCCTCGACCCGGTCAACGCGAAGTCCGGGGCGTACAACCCGGCCGACGGCCAGTACCGGATCAACTACAAGGGCGCGCAGTCGATCAGCGGTGACACCACGGTCATCGGCGACAGGCTGACGTCCGCGGCGAAGATCGTCGACGGCGGGTACGTCGTCGAGGCGTCGCTGTCCCTGGGCCACGAGGTCACCGCGGGTGACCTCGCGGGCATGGACTTCCAGGTCAACGACGCCGCCGCCGGTGTGCGTCAGGCCGTGCGGATCTGGTCCGACCCGACGGGCCGGTCCTACCAGAACACCGCCCGGTGGGGTGTCGCTCAGTTCGCCGGCCCGGTGGCTCCTCCCACCTCGGCACCGACGGTCACGAGCCAGCCCCAGTCCGTCACCGCGAAGCTCGACTCCACGGTGACCCTGACGGCCGCGGCCACCGGGCTCCCGGCGCCGACGGTCGCGTGGCAGCGCCGCGCCGCGGGCTCGTCGACCTGGAAGTCCGTCGCCGGTGCCACCACCGGAGCCCTGAAGGTCAAGGTCTCCGCCGCCAACGACGGTGCCGCCTACCGGGCCGTGTTCACCAACTCGGTGGGGACGGCGACGTCGTCGGCCGCCACCGTGCGGGTGCGCGCCGTCGCGCCGGTGATCACCAAGAACCCGTCGTCGACCCAGGCCAGGGCGGGACGCTCGGTGACCCTGAGCGCCGCCGCCAACGGCTACCCGGCGCCCACCGTGCGCTGGGAGCAGCGGACCGCGGGCTCGTCGACCTGGAAGGCGGTCAAGAACGCCAGGGCGACCTCGCTGAAGGTGACCGTCGGGGCGACGAGCGTGGCCTACCGGGCCGTGTTCGCCAACACGGCGGGCTCGACGACGACCAAGGCGGCGACGGTGTCGGCGACCCCGGTGAAGCCGAGGATCACCCAGCAGCCCCGCTCGGCGACGGTCAAGGCCGGCAAGAAGGTGAAGCTGTCGGTCACCGTCACCGGTACGCCGGCGCCGAAGCTGCAGTGGTACGTGATGAAGGCCGGCTCGTCGAAGTGGACCGCCGTGCGCGGCGCCACCGCCCGCACGCTCGTCGTGAAGGCGAACAAGGCGTCGTACCGCGTCGTCGCCAAGAACAAGGCCGGGACGGTCACGTCCCACACCGCGAAGGTCAACGTGAAGCGGTAGGTCGCACCGACCGCCGAGGGCCCCGGGTCACCCCCCACCCCGACCCGGGGCCCTCGGCTCTGCCCGGCGAGCGGCTCAGCGCACCTTCAGCGAGACGACCTGGCCGGCGCCGAACACGTCGGTCGAGACGAACAGCTTCCCGTTCGCCCACTCGACGCCGGCCGGCTGGTTGAGCTCGACGAGCGTGCGGACGCGCCCGCGTCCGTCAACGGACGAGACGCGGTTGCCGTTGAGCTCGGCGACGAACACCGACCCGTCACCGGCGACCGCGACGCCGGTCGCACCCGCCAGCCCTGTCGCAACGGTCGTGACCTTGCCGGTGCGATTCACCTTCACGAGCCGCCCCTGGTCGCCCAGGCTGCCGTCCTCCGGACCGCCCGGCAGCAGCGTGACGTAGAAGGAACCACCGCCGGCCACCTCGATGTCGGTCGGGACGGGTTCGAACCAGTACTTGTGGCCCGCCACGCACGCCGGGAGCCCGAAGGCAGCGGCCTGGTCCGCGCTGACCTTGACCGGGACGCCCGGCAGCACGGCGACCGTGCTGATCGTGCCCTTCCGGTCCACCTTGAGGATCGCGTTGGCGCCCGCATCGGCTAGGTAGGTCGTGTCGCCCACGTTGACCGAGCCGTACACGTGCGAGTCGATCGCCCCCTGGTAGGACTGGAACATCGCCGGCACCTGCGCCGCGCACGCGTCGGACAGGTCACGGAAGCCGTAGGTCGTGTTCTTGTCCGGGTTGGCGGACGTCTCGTACGCGAGCACGTCGACGTCCTGCACGCCGTCGCGCGTCTGGCGGTGCAGGACCGACACCGACGGGGGCTCCCCCTCGCCGCCGACGCGCTCACCCCACGTGAGCACGCCCGGTGCGACGTCGACGGCCGCAGCGTCCGCACCGGCTGCCGCGGTCCCGACGACGAGCGGGTCGTCGCCGGGCACCAGCTTGGACACGATGCCCGCGAACGCCTGCCCGACGTAGAGCTGACGGCCGTCCACGCCGAAGGTCAGCGGGCCCGCCAGGCCGGACGCGACGACCGTCGTCGCGCCGGCCACCGGCTTGCGGTGCGGCGTGAACTTCGTCGGGTGCCACGCCGCGCCGTGACCGAAGTGGCGTGGGGTGCTGTTGTGGGTGGCCGACGCCGGAGCGCCTCCGGCTGCCACCAGTCCGACGACCGCGAGCGCGACCGCACCTGTGCGTAGACGACCCATGACCGACCTCTTCCCCTGAAGGCCCGCCCGCACCGCGGCTCCGGAGCGGAGTCTGTCCAGAAGCGGACGAACTACCCGAAAACGGGCGGCATCAACTGTCCTCCCCTAGCCGTGCCCGCGTCCAGCACCTCCCCCTGTGCGATCAGGCGAGGGCGGCGCGGACCAGGGTCGAGAGCTTCTTGCCGTCCGCGGAGGCACCGGCGCGGGCGGTGGCCTCCTTCATCACGGCGCCCATGTCCTTCATGCTGCTCGCGCCGGTCTCGGCGATCACGGCGCTGACGAGCGCGGACAGCTCCTCGTCGGACATCCTGGCGGGCAGGTACGTCTCGATGAGGTCGGCCTCGGCGGTCTCGGTCTGCGCGCGCTCGTCGGCGCCCGCGTCGGTGTAGATCTGGGCGCTGTCGCGGCGCTTCTTCACCTCGCGCGTCAGCACCTTGAGGACCTCGTCGTCGGACAGCTCACGGGCGACCGAACCGGCCTTCTCCTCCGCGCGCACGGCCCCGATCACCTGGCGGATGGTGCCGGTGCGGAACGTGTCGCGCGCCTTCATGGCGGTGGTGAGGTCGGCGGTCAGCTGCTCGAGGGTGCTCATGGGTCCATCGTCGTCGTCGGACCCGCGCGGAGCCAACCCGATTGCCACGTGAGCGCTCACAGTCCCTTGTGGGACCCTGGTCGCGACCGTGGCGGCCACCCACTGCGGAGGCGGCCGCCACGGTCCCCACCCACAACGTCCGAGCCTCCGGTCGCCATAGCGACCAGTTGCTCGGACGTTCCGGGGGGAGTGCGCGTCAGGAGACGACGAGGGTGTCCCCGGACCGGTCGACCGTCACCTGCTGGCCGTCGCGGATCTCGCCCGCGAGCAGCGCGCGGGCCAGCCGGTCGCCGATCTCGCGCTGCACCAGCCGACGCAAGGGCCGGGCACCGTACGCCGGGTCGTAGCCCTCGAGCGCGAGCCAGTCGCGGGCGGCCGGCGTCACGTCGAGCGTCAGACGACGGTCGCGCAGCCGGGCCGCGAGCGCAGCGATCTGCAGCTCCACGATGTGCCCGATCTCGTCGATCGACAGCGGGTCGAAGAGCACGACGTCGTCGAGCCGGTTGAGGAACTCGGGCTTGAACGAGACGCGCACGGCGCCCATGACGGCCTCGCGCTTCTCGTCGTCGGACAGCACGGGGTCGACGAGGAACTGCGAGCCCAGGTTGGACGTCAGCACCAGGATGACGTTGCGGAAGTCGACCGTGCGCCCCTGGCCGTCGGTCAGGCGACCGTCGTCGAGCACCTGCAGCAGGATGTCGAAGACCTCCGGGTGCGCCTTCTCGACCTCGTCGAGCAGGACGACGGAGTACGGCCGACGCCGCACGGCCTCGGTGAGCTGGCCGCCCTCCTCGTACCCGACGTAGCCGGGAGGTGCGCCGACGAGGCGCGCGACCGAGTGCTTCTCCGAGTACTCGCTCATGTCGATGCGGACCATGGCGCGCTCGTCGTCGAACAGGAAGTCCGCGAGCGCCTTGGCGAGCTCGGTCTTGCCCACGCCGGTCGGGCCCAGGAACAGGAACGAGCCCGTGGGACGGTCGGGGTCGGAGATGCCGGCCCGCGCGCGACGCACCGCGTCGGACACCGCCGCGACGGCGGCGCGCTGGCCGATCAGCCGCTCACCCAGCACGTCCTCCATGCGCAGCAGCTTGGCGGTCTCGCCCTCCAGCAGCCGCCCGGCGGGGATGCCCGTCCACTGCGCGACCACCTCGGCGATCTCGTCGGGCCCCACCTTCTCCGCGATCATGGGCGTGCCCTCGGGGGCTACGGCCTCGTCGACCTGCGCCTCCGACGCCTCCGCCGCCTCGATCTCGCGCTCGAGCGCGGGGATCTCGCCGTACTGGATGCGCGCGGCGGCCTCGAGCGAGCCCTCGCGCAGCAGGCGCTCCGCGTCCGTGCGCAGCGCGTCCAGGCGCGCCTTGAGGTCGCCGACGAGGTTGTGCCCCGCCTTCTCCTTCTCCCAGCGCGCGGTGAGCGACGCGAGCGCCTCACGGCGGTCGGCCAGGTCGGCGCGCAGCTTCTCGAGCCGCTCGGCCGATGCCTCGTCGTCGGACTCGGCCAGCACGACCTCCTCCATCTCGAGACGCGTGACGGCACGCTGCAGCTCGTCGACCTCGACCGGGCTCGAGTCCAGCTCCATCCGCAGGCGCGAGGCGGCCTCGTCGATCAGGTCGATCGCCTTGTCGGGGAGCTGGCGGCCGGTGATGTAGCGGTCGGAGAGCGTGGATGCGGCGACGAGGGCCGCGTCGCTGATGGTCACCTTGTGGTGCGCCTCGTAGCGCTCCTTGAGCCCGCGCAGGATCGCGACGGTGTCCTCGACGGACGGCTCGCCGACGTAGACCTGCTGGAACCGCCGCTCCAAGGCCGGGTCCTTCTCGATGCGCTCGCGGTACTCGTCGAGCGTCGTCGCGCCCACCAGGCGCAGCTCGCCGCGGGCCAGCATGGGCTTGAGCATGTTGCCCGCGTCCATGGCGCCCTCGCCGCCGGCGCCCGCGCCGACGACCGTGTGCAGCTCGTCGATGAACGTGACGACCTCGCCGTCGGAGCTGGTGATCTCCTGCAGGACGGCCTTGAGGCGCTCCTCGAACTCGCCGCGGTACTTGGCGCCGGCCACCATCGCGGCCAGGTCCAGGCTGATCAGCCGCTTGCCGCGCAGGGACTCCGGGACGTCGCCGGCGACGATGCGCTGGGCCAGCCCCTCGACGACGGCGGTCTTGCCGACGCCGGGCTCGCCGATCAGCACGGGGTTGTTCTTGGTGCGCCGCGAGAGCACCTGTACGACGCGGCGGATCTCGGAGTCGCGCCCGATGACCGGATCGAGCTTGCCGTCGCGCGCCCGCTGCGTCAGGTCGACGCCGTACTGCTCCAGCGCCTTGAACGTGCCCTCCGGGTTGGGGCTGGTGACGCGGGTCTTCCCGCGCACGTTCGGCAGCGCCGCCGCGAGGGCGTCGCGCGAGGCGCCGGCGGCGCGCAGGGCGTCGGCGACGCCGGACTGACCGGCGGCGAGGCCCATGATCAGGTGCTCGGTCGACACGTAGTCGTCGCCGAGCGCGCGGGCTTCCGTGTTGGCGGCCTCGAGCGCGGCGGCGGTGGCCCGGCTGGCCGTGGGCTGGCTGGTGCTCGTCGTCGTCGGCAGGTTGACCAGCGCGGCGCGCGTGGTGCGGCCGAGTGCCTGCCGGTCCGCGCCGACGGCGTCGAGCAGCGCGCCGGCCACGCCGCCCTCCTGCTGCAGCAGCGCGTTGAGCAGGTGGGCGGGCTCGAGCTGCGGGCTGCCCGCGGCGGTCGCCTGCTGCAGCGCGTCGCCGATGGCCTCCTGGGAGCGGGTGGTGAACTTCGCGTCCAACGGTCCTCCAGATGGGGTCAAGGAAATGTCTACCCTGAGCAACACGATCCAGAGTTGAGCCTATTCCACTCAAGTCTTGACGGCCATGCCACCGCGACCACCCGTCTCGTCGTCCGGGCCAGCGAGGTCGTCGTGCCCTGAGCCCGTGGGTTTCCACAGGCGTCAGCAACCAGCCGCACTTGGGGCAGAAGTGAACCCGAGTGACGTCCGGCCGCCCCATCAACTCACTCCCGTCACAAGTGCGGCGGGTTCGTGACGAGCGGGCCGGCGGCGGCGTGGGAGCATCTGGCCATGGACGCTGGTGTCGACATCCTCGGGGGCGACTGGACCGCTGGCACCCTGCCGTTGCGGGCCGACGGACGCGCTCCCGATCCCGTCGCGACGCTCGTCGGGCGCACGCCCACGCAGCGCCGCGCCGTGCTCTACCTGCACGGGTTCGTCGACTACTTCTTCCACCCGCACGTCGCGGACGCGCTCGCCGACGAGGCCGACGTGTACGGCCTGGACCTGCGCGACTACGGCCGCTCCATCCGCCCGGGCCGCGAGCCCAACTTCACCACCGACCTGTCCGTGTACGCGGAGGAGATCGACGCCGCGTACCGGGTGCTGCGCCAAGACCACGACGAGGTCGTGCTGCTGGGCCACTCGACGGGCGGGCTGATCGCGGCACTGTGGGCCGACGCGCGACCCGGGCTGCTGGCCGGCGTCGTGCTCAACTCGCCGTGGCTGGACCTGCGCGGCAGCTGGGCGGAGCGCGTGCCGCTGACGAGGGTGCTCGACGTCGTCGGCCGGGTGGCCCCGAACCTCGTCGTCGCGCACCTGGGCGAGTTCTACGGCACCGCGCTGCACGCGCAGTGGGGCTACGACCTGGCGTGGAAGCCGCTGAAGGGCTTCCCGGTGCGGGCGGGGTTCGTACGTACGGTCCGACGAGGGCACGCGCGCGTCGCCCGCGGGCTCGACGTCGACTGCCCCGTGCTGGTGCTCACGTCCGACGCCAGCGGCCCCGACCACGACTTCCACGACGCGCTGCTGACCAGCGACTCCGTGCTGGACGTGAAGCAGATGGCGGCTCGCGCGCCGTTGTTGGGCCGCGACGTCACGCTGCGGCAGGTGCCCGGCGGAGCGCACGACCTCGCGCTGTCGCCGGAGCCCGCGCAGGGGCGCTACCTCGACGAGGTCCGCCAGTTCCTGCGCACGCTCTGAGGGTCCGCTCCGGTCAGCCGACCAGCGACTGCTCCTCCGGTTCGGACAGCGACAGCACCGCGCGCACGACCACCGGGTTCTCCGCGATCCGCTTCTCGAGCGCCGCCAGCACGTGCGACGCCTCGGTCTCCACGGGATCACCGGTCAGGTCGACGGCACCGACCAGGAACAGCTTCTGCGCCCCGACGTACTGCAGGCTCAGGTACGTCACGCGCGCGATCTCCGGCTGCTCCAGCATCATCCGCACCACGCCCCGCACCACCTTGGGCTCGGCCGCCTCGCCCACCAGGAACCGGCGGTTGCGCTGGATGAGCAGCACCGCGACGACCCCCAGCAGCACCCCGACGAGGATCGAGCCGACCGCGTCGGGAACCGCGGAACCCGTCGCCTGGTGCAGCCCGATGCCCGTGGCGGCGATGACGATGCCGATCAGGGCCGCCGCGTCCTCGAAGAACACCGCGCGGACCGTCGGGTCGGACGTCGCGAGGATGTGGTCGATGAGGTCCCGGTCGCGGTCGTGCGCCTCGCGGCGCGCCTGCCGGTTGGCCTGCAGGAACGACGTGCCCTCCAGCAGTGCCGAGACCGCGAGCACCGCGTACGCGATGCCGAAGTCCGTGGCCGGCTCGGGGTGGATGAGCTCCTGGATGCCGTGCGTGACCGATACCCCGGCCCCGACGGCGAACAGCCCGATGGCCGCGAACATCGACCACACGTAGACCTCGCGGCCGTAGCCGAGCGGGTGGGTCTTGTCGGCCGGTCGGTCGGCCTTGCGCTGCGCGATCAGCAGGAAGACCTCGTTGCCGGTGTCCGCCCACGAGTGCGCCGCCTCCGCGAGCATGGACGCCGCGCCCGTGATGATCGCCGCCGCCGTCTTGGCCACCGCGATCAGCAGGTTCGCCCCGAGCGCGACGACGACGGTCAGCCCGCTCTCACCGCCCGAGGCCTGGGTCTGCGCCGTCTTCGCCATGTGTCGTGACTAGCACAGGACCCCCACCGCTGTCCCGCGCTGGCCGGCCGCGCGCGGATGAGCAGCGCGTGACGGCACGGCTCGTCGTCGGGCGCGTCGCTCCTCGTCCACAGCGCGCCGGATGTCGGGGGTCGGGTGTGGGATGGGCGCATGACGACGCATCCCGACCGCTGGCCCGCCGGTACGCCCGCGTGGGCGGACCTCACCGTCCCCTCGCTCGACGACGCGCGGGCGTTCTACGGCCCGCTGCTCGGGTGGGACTTCGAGGTGGGCGGCCCGGAGACGGGCGGGTACACCCAGGCGACGCTCGACGGGCGGCGGGTGGTGGGTTTCGGCGAGGCGGGGGCTGACGCGCACGTGGCACCGCGGTGGTGCGTGTACCTCGCGACGAACGACGTGGTCACGGCCGCGCAGCAGGTCGGTGCGGGGGGCGGGCAGGTGCTCGCCGGGCCCACCACGATCGGCGACCTCGGCACGATGGCGCTCGCCTCGGACCCGGACGGCTCTCCCTTCGGCCTGTGGCAGTCCCGCGACCACACGGGCTGGGACGTGGTGGCGGAACCGGGCGCGATGGCGTGGACCGAGGTCATGTCACCGGACCAGCCCACCGCGCTCGCGTTCTACGCCGCGGTCAGCGGGCTCGAGCCGCAGGACATGAGCGGCGACGGGTTCGTCTACGCGACGCTGCGTCAGGGCGCCGATCCCGTGACCGGAGTCGGACAGACCGCCGACGACAGCCGCACCGGCTGGACGCTCTACCTGGGCACCGCCGATGCCGACGCGACGACCGCTCGCGCGCTCGAGCTGGGCGGCACGGTGCTCGTCGAGCCGCAGGACTCGCCGTTCGGTCGGGTGGCCGTGCTGCAGGGCCCGTTCGGGGAGACGTTCGCGGTGATCGCGTCGGCGTGGTGAGGACGCGTCCGTAGGCTGGGGTCCGTGACCCTGCCCTCCGACGCGTTCCGGCACGTCGCGTCGCGGCCGCACGAGCCGCTGCGCACGTTCCACCCGCGCCGCGCACCGCTGAGCGCGGAGCGCGAGGACGCGTTGGACCGGCTCTGGCCGCGGTGGGGCATCTCGGTCCACGACGAGGCGCACCCGTACCCCACGACGGCCGACGGCCTGCTGGACACCGCGGCGCTGTTCGGCCGCTCCGCGCCGGTGGTCGTGGAGATCGGCTCCGGGATGGGGGACGCGACCGTCGCCATGGCGGCCGACGACGAGGGCCGCGACTACCTCGCGATCGAGGCGCACCTGCCGGGCATCGCGCAGCTGCTCGGACTCGTCGAGGAGCGCGGGCTGACCAACGTGCGCGTGGCGCACGGCGACGCGCTGGACCTGCTGCGACGCGCCGTCGGGCCCGACAGCCTGGACGCGATCCACGCCTACTTCCCCGACCCGTGGCCCAAGGCCCGCCACCACAAGCGCCGCCTGATCCAGCCCGCGCACGTCGAGCTGCTGCGCTCGCGGCTGCGCATCGGCGGCACGCTGCACGTAGCCACCGACTGGCCCGACTACGCCGCGCAGATGCGTGACGTCCTGGAGGCCGACCCGGGCCTGGACAGCTCGGGCCTCGTCGCCCGGCCGCCGCACCGCCCCATCACCAAGTTCGAGCAACGCGGCCTGGACCTGGGCCACCCCGTCGCCGACGTGATCGCCGTGAGGACCCGATGACCGACCCGACCAACCAGCCCAGCACCGGCCAGCCCAGCACCGACCCAGCCCGGACGTCGGCGACCTTCCGCATCCTCATCGTCCCCGGCGTCAACCCCGACCGGTGGCTGCGCGTGTGGGGCGAGCGGCTGCGCGACGTGCCCGCGGAGCTGGTGGTCGCCGAGCCTGCCGACGCGGAGGCCCGGCTGCGCGCCGGCGACGCCGACGCGGCGCTGGTCCGGCTCCCCGTCGAGCGCGACGGGCTCGGCGTCATCCCGCTCTACGACGAGGCGACCGTGGTCGTCGTCCCCAAGGACCACGTGCTCACGGTGGTCGAGGAGGTCCCGGTCGCGGACCTGGCCGACGAGGTCGTCGTCGTGCCGGGCGACGACCTGCTGGGCTGGACCGACGCGCCCGGCACCCCGTTCACCGGCGGAGACGTGCCGACGACCGCCGACGCGATCGACCTGGTCGCGGCCGGCGTCGGCATCGTGCTGCTCCCGCAGTCGGTGGCGCGGTTGCACCAGCGCCGAGGCCTCACCGCCCGCCTGGTCCCCGAGGCGCCCGGCTCGACCGTCGCGCTCGTGTGGGTCGAGGACCGCTACGACGACCTGACCGAGGAGTTCATCGGCATCGTCCGCGGCCGCAAGGCCAACTCGTCGCGCGGCCGCGGCGCTGCCCCCGAGGAGCCGCCGAGCAAGAAGTCCGCGGGGTCGGGCCGGAGCCCACGCTCGGGCGCGAGCAGCGGCACCGGGTCGGGGAAGCGTGGTGCGGCCAAGGGCAAGAGCACGTCCCGGACGTCAGGGCGCAGCACGACGAAGCGGCCGCGCAGGCCGCGCTGACCGGGTGCCGTGCTCGGTTGCAGCGTTGACCGCGCTCAGCGCGACGAACGCTGCATCCGGGCCGTGACCAACGAGCTGAACGGCCTCAGGCGTCGCGGGCGGCGGCTGCGCGGCGGTCGGCCTCGCGGGACTCGAGGCGGCGCTCCTCGCGGCGGACCTCCTCGTACGTCTGACGCTCGCGCACCAGCCACTCGGGCGGTTCGGCGATGAGCGCGGAGATCTCGTCGGTCGTCAGCGGGTCCGTGATGCCCGCGCGCGCCAGGCCGCTGGTCGAGACACGCAGCCGGGCGGCCACGACCCCCCGCGGGTGCGGACCGTTGCGGCGCAGCTCGGTCAGCCACTCCGGCGGGTTCGCCTGCAGCTCGGCCAGCTCGTCACGCGTGACGGTGCCGTTCTGGAAGTCCTCGGGCGTGGCCGGGAGGTACACGTCGAGCTTGGCGGCGGCGGTGGACGCCTTCATCTCCTGCGGCTTCTTGGGACTCACCCGCTCAGGGTACTCAGCACGGGTCGTCCCGGCCCATTCGACGGGTAGCATCGCGCCACCCGGGCCGTCGCCTCGTCCCGGCGCACGCCGCGAACACCAGAGGAGACCCGTGGCTGTTGCCGAGCTGCGCGAGCGGATGGAGGCGCTGCGGCGCCGGTACGAACCCGTGGCCGAGCGGTGGCGCGCCACCCCCGCCGGCCGGTACGTGGACCGGGCCATCGAGGGCGTCGCCGAGATCGAGCCGTTCGACCGCGGCATGACGCTGGCCGCGCAGGCCTTCACGTCGATCATCCCGATCATGGTGGTCACCGCCTCCTACGGCCGCGCCCGCAACGGCTTCGGCACCGGGCTGGCGGACTCCCTGGGACTGCCCGACCCGGTGCGCCGGGCCCTGGCGGGGAGCGTGCCTGCGGGCTCCGAGGTGGGCAGCGGCTTCGGCATCTTCGGCCTGCTCGTCGCCGTCGTCGGCGCCACCGCGTACTCCCGCGCGCTCGAGCGGATGTACTCGCGGGCGTGGGGGGTTCGCAAGCCGAGCCTCCGCACGGCGTGGCGCTGGCTGGCGGCAGTCGTCGCCGTGGTCGCGGCGCTGAGCATCCTCAACCTGACCGCTTCGGCGACGCAGGGACTACCCGTGCAGGGCTGGGTGGAGACTCTGGTGCGGCTGGTCGTGTGGAGCGTGGTGTGGACCGCGGTCCCCTACGTGCTCATGGACCGGCAGGTGCGGCTGCGGGTCCTCGCGTTCCCCGGGGTCGTCACGGCCGTCGCGCTCGCGATCCTGCAGGCCGCCGGCGGGATCTACCTGCCCATCGCGCTGACCAACGGAGCCCAGCAGTTCGGCGTCCTCGGCATGACGTTCGCCTACATCGGCTGGCTGTTCGCGCTCTCGTTCGTCATCGTCGTCGCCACGGCGCTCGGTCGTGCGGCATCGCTCGACGACGGCCCCGTCGGCCGCTTCGTCCGCGGCGGCGCACCCCTCGAGGACGCCCAGGGCGACGCCCCGGCCGACGGCGACGCGCCGATGGCCGCGACCGAGAGCAGCAACCAGCCGCACTCGTGACTCGTGGGGCTGGTGGGATGCGGAATGGTCCCACCAGGCAGCTCCCGTCACAGGTGCGGCTGGTTGCTGAGGCGCTCTACGCCGGCAGCACCGGCTGGGTGTGCCAGATGCGCTCGATGTAGTCGCGCATCGACCGGTCGGAGGAGAAGAACCCGGCGCGCGCGACGTTGAGGACGGCCATCCGCGTCCACTCGTCGGGGTCCGCGTAGGCGACGTCGACCCGCGCCTGCGCGTCCATGTACGCCTGGAAGTCCGCGAGCGCCAGGAACCGGTCCTCGTTGAGCAGGTTGGACACGACCGGCTCGAAGACCGCGCGGTCCCCGCCGGAGAACGTGCCGCGGGCGATCAGGTCGAGGGCCGCGCGCAGGTCGGCGTTCGTCTCGTAGTACGC
>Ga0160458_100611_pt1 | contig 12654 bp, 9 predicted proteins | sample HID1973I_E6MG_FD_108247 | JGI IMG/M metagenome (GOLD analysis project Ga0160458, IMG submission 108247) | Enriched mosquito-associated microbial communities from UW Madison campus, WI, USA - HID1973I_E6 MG | ecosystem: Host-associated > Arthropoda: Insects > Digestive system > Unclassified ...
AGCAGGATGATGCCGATGATCCCGATCACGCCCAGGTCATTGCCGGTGAGCCACAGCGCCAGCAGCGCGCCGACGCCGGCCGAAGGCAGCGTGCTGAGGATGGTCAGCGGATGCACGTAGCTCTCGTAGAGCACGCCCAGGACGATGTAGACGCACACCACAGCCGCCAGGATCAGCCACAGCTGGCTGGTGAGCGATTTCTCGTAGGCGCCGGCCGCACCCAGGAAGCGCAGCGTGATGCTCGCGGGCACGCCGATGTCCTGCGCCGCCTGGCGGATCTGCGCGACGGACCGTCCGAGCGCCGCGCCCGGCGCGGTGTCGAAACCGACGGTGGCCGCCGGGTACTGCGCCACCCGCGTGATCTGCAGCGGCGCCAGTTGCTCGCGCACGGTGGCGAAGGACGAAAGCGGCGTCGCCGCCCCGCTGCCCGTCTTGAGCTGCAGGTTGCCCAGGCCGTCCACCGAGTCGAGGCCCTTGCGCTGCGCCTCCAGGATCACCCGGTACTGGTTGGTCTCGGTGAAGATGGTCGAGACGATGCGTTGGCCGAACGCGCTGTAGAGCGCGTCGTCGACCGAGCTGGCGGTGACCGACAGGCGCGACGCCGTGCTTCGCTCGATGTCCACGTAGGCGGCCAGGCCCTGCGCGCCGGCATCGGTGGTGGCGTTGCGCACCCAGGGCGCGAACTTCGGCTCCTGGAGCCGGGCAACGAGCTTGTTCGCCCACTCGTTGACCTGGGCGGTGTCGGCGCCTTCGAGCGAGACGCGGAACTCGGTCGGGCCCGACTCGGCATCGATGGTCAGGTCCTGGGTGGGCTGCATGTACAGCTGCACGCCGGCCACCTGGCGCGTGACCTCACTGCGCAGCCGGTCCATCAGGTCCTGCTGGCTGCCATGGCCGCGCTCGAAATTCAGCTGCATGCTGCCAGTGTTGAGCATGGTGTTGTTCGCCGCGTCGACGCCCACCACAGAGCTGATGCTGCGCACGGCCGGGTCGGCCATCACGACCTGCGCCACCTGTTGCTGCAACTGCGCCATGCGCGCGTACGACACGTCCTGCGCCGCCTCCACGCGCACCCGCAGCTGCCCGGTATCCTGGGTCGGGAACAGCCCCTTGGGAATCGCGACGTACAGCAACGCCGTGAGCACCAACGTGCCGACCGCCACCGCCAGCACCAGCGGCTGGTGGCGCAGCACCCAGTGCAGCTGCTGGTCGTAGCGGCGCACCACCCTGTCGAAGAAGCCCTGCACCGCCACCGCCAGGCGCCCCTGGCCGGACACTTCCTCGTGGCGCAGCCAGCGCGCTGACATCATCGGCACCAGCGTCAGCGAGACCACCGCGGAGATCAGGATGGTGATTGCCAGCGTAACGGCGAATTCGCGGAACAGCCGCCCCACCACGTCTTCCATGAACAGCAGCGGGATCAGCACCGCCACCAGCGATACCGTCAGCGAGATGATGGTGAAGCCGATCTGCGCGGCGCCCTTGAGCGCCGCGGCGAAGGGCTTCTCGCCCTCCTCGATGTAGCGCGCGATGTTCTCGATCATGACGATCGCGTCGTCCACCACGAAGCCGGTCGCGATGGTCAGGGCCATCAGGCTCAGGTTGTTGAGCGAATAGCCCAGCAGGTACATCAGGCCGCAGGTGCCGATCAGCGAGATCGGCACCGCGATGCTCGCGATCAGCGTGGCCCGCACGCTGTGCAGGAACAGGAAGATGACCAGCACAACAAGGAGCACGGCCAGGGCCAGCTCGATCTGCACGTGTTCGACCGAGGCGCGGATGCCGGTGGTGCGGTCAGACAGCACCTCCACCTTCAGCGAGCCCGGCAGCGCGGCCTGCAGCTCGGGCAGGCGCGCCCGGATGGCGTTGACCGTGGCGATGACGTTGGCGCCCGGCTGCCGCTGCACATTGACGATCACAGCGGGGTGGATGTCGGCATCGGCGCCGGCGGCGGCCTTGGCATCGCCGTTGGCGGTCTTGAGCGACGCCCACGCACCCAGCTGGGTGTTCTCGGCCCCGTCGACCACGCGCGCCACATCGGCCAGGCGCACCGGCGCGCCGTTCTTCCAGGCCACGATCAGGCCCTTGTAGTCGGCCGCGGTGACGAGCTGGTCGTTGGCGTTGATGGTGTAGGCGCGCAGTGGGCCGTCAAAACTGCCCTTGGCGCTGTTGGCATTGGCGGCGCTGATCGCATTGCGCAAGGTGTCCATGCCGATGCCGGCCGACGCCAGGGCGTTGGTGTCGGCCTGGATGCGCACCGCCGGCCGCTGCCCGCCGGCCAGCGTGACCAGACCGACGCCGCTGACCTGGCTGATCTTCTGTGCCAGCCGCGTGTTGACCAGGTTCTGGACCTCGGTCAGCGGCATGGTGTCGGAGCGCACGGCCAGCGTCAGCACCGGCGCGTCGGCCGGATTGACCTTGGCGTACACCGGCGGCGCCGGCAGGTCGGCCGGAAGGAACGACCCGCCCGCATTGATGGCCGCCTGAACCTGCTGCTCGGCCACGTCCAGCGTCTGGTCGAGGTCGAACTGCAGCGTGACGATGGACACGCCCGCCGCACTGATCGAACTCATGCGGTTCAGCCCTGACATCTGCCCGAACTGCCGCTCCAGCGGCGCACTGACCGTGCGGCTCATCACCTCCGGGCTGCCTCCCGGATAGAGGGTCTGCACCTGGATGGTCGGGTAGTCGACCTGCGGCAGCGCCGACAGCGGCAGCAGCCGCAGGCCCACCAGGCCGGCCAGGACGATGGCGAGCATGAGCAGGCCGGTGGCCACCGGCCGCTGGATGAATGGACGCGAAGGACTCACTGGCCGGACTCCGGGCCGCGGTTCGCTGGCATGCGGTCCGCGGGCGTCATTGGTTGGGGGCCTGGCGCCGGCGGCGCTGCGACATCTGCTGCCAGCGCTCCAGGGCCTGCGGGTCGCCCCGGTCGATCGATTCGAGGAACGCCTTGCGCTCGGCCAGCTTGGCGGCGTCGCCGCCGGCCGAATCCAGGATGCGCTGGCGCTGCTCGGCCGTGGGCGGTGCGATCGGTCGCGGGGCCGGCGCCTCGGCGGCCTCGGGGCCGTTGCGCGCCGCAGGCTGGCCGGCCGCGCCGGGCGCAGGACGCCTTCCGCCCTTGGCCGCGCCCGGCGCCGGGGCCTCGCCCTGCAGCTGCACGCGCGTGCCATCGTCCAGGCGGTCGCCGCCCTCGGTGACGACCAGGTCGCCTTCCTTGACGCCGGTGCGCAGCTGCACCCACTCGACCGTGGTTTCGCCGCGCTGCACCGTCTGCATCTTTACCTTGCGGTCTTCGCCGATCACGTAGACGTACGGCCCCTTCGGGCCGTTGCGCACGGCAGTCACCGGCACCACCAGCGCATCGACCACGCGCAGCGTGATGCGCACGTTGACGAACTGGTTGGGGAACAGGGTGGCCGCGGCATTGTCGAAACGTGCCTTGGCCTTGACCGTGCCGGTGCTCACGTCGACCACGTTGTCCAGGGTCGAGAAGCGCCCGGTGTCCAGCGTCTCGCTGCGGCCGCGGTCCATGGCCACCACCTGCATCTGGGCGCCGGCGCCGGTCTGCCGCTGGATCGCCGGCACCTGGTCCTGGGGCACGGCGAACTGCACGTCGATCGGGTTCATCTGCGTGATGACGGCAATGCCGGTGCTGGCATTGGCCGCCACCGTGTTGCCGGGGTCGACGGCGCGCAGCCCGATGCGGCCGTCCACCGGCGACGTGATGCGGGTGAACTCCAGGTTCAGGCGCGCGCTGGACACGTTGGCCTTGTCGGTGATGAGGGTGCCTTCGAGCTGGCCGACCAGCGCCGCCTGGGTGTCGACCTCCTGGCGGGCGATGGAATCCTGGCCAAGCAGCGTGCGGTAGCGCTGCAGCGTCACGCGCGCCGCCTGCAGCTGCGCCTCGTCGCGCTGCAAGGTGCCCTGCGCCTGCGCCAGCGCCTGCTCGTACGGGCGGGGGTCGATGCGGGCCAGGAGTTGCCCCTTCCTGACCTGTTGGCCCTCGGTGAACAGCACCTCGGTGAGCACGCCGCCAACCTGTGGCTTGAGCGTGACGGTGGCCAGCGGCGTGACCGTGCCCAGTGCGTCCAGCGTGATCGGCAGCTGCATGCGCTGAACCGCCGCGTGCCCGACGGTGACCGTCGGCATGCCCCCAAAACCGCCCGGGCCGCCCGGGCCGCCCGGGCCGCCGAATCCGCCGCGCCCGCTTGCTGGGTGCTTGATCAGGTACCAGCTGCCGGCCACCAGCGCCGCGACCAGCACGATGGCCACGGCAGTGCCCCAGCCACGCCGGCGGCGCCGGCGCACCGCAACGGCTTCGGCTTCGGCTTCGGCGGCATCGAGACCGGGACCGGAGTTGGATTCTTCGCGCGGCGCGCTGGGCGGCTGGGACATCGGCAATGGCTGGCGTTGGTTCTTGTGTGCAGGCACGGCTGTGCGAGCGCCGGGCCCGATGCGCCGGCCGCAAGACCGGACGGCGACAGCTTCGAGCAGTCGTCGAGTAGACGCGGCAATCGTAGCTGCGATCGCTTACGGTCCGTAAACGGCTGGTAAAGCCTTTGTGTTCCATGCCGCGCCGGCGCATTTCGCGCCACCCGGCCGCATTTCGTCGCATGCGGGTGGCCCGGGCCGGTCGGCGCCGCCACAGTTCGCTCCAAGGAAGCGCCACTGGGGCCGCTTCCCTCCTCCAACCCTCGCACAGGAGCCTTCCATGCTGATCCAGATTCTCTTGCACACGCCCGGCTGGGTGTTCGGCCTCTTCGCCCTGCTGCTGTGGCTCGGCGCGCGCCAGCTGCGCGCCGGCCAGGTCAGCCTGGGACGCGTGGCCGTGATGCCGGTGGCGATGACCGGGCTGTCCGTCTACGGGCTCTTTTCGTCCTTTGGCCACAGCCCCCTGGCTCTGCTGGCATGGCCCCTGGCCGCCGCTGCGGCCGCCGCACTGGTGCTGCGCCGCCCGCTGCCCGCCGGCGTGCGGTTCGATCGCGCGGCGCGCCAGTTCCACATGCCCGGCAGCGTGGTGCCGCTGGTGCTGATGATGAGCATCTTCTTCACCAAGTACGTCGTGGGCGTCCTGTCGGTCATGCATCCGGCACTGGTCCACCACGACATTCCGGCGCTGACCGTCGGCCTGTTGTACGGCGCCTTCAGCGGCATCTTCCTCGGCCGCGCCGTGCGCCTGTGGCGACTGGCGCTCGGCGCCCGGACCGGCAATGCCCCCGGCGCGGCGCTCGCCGCCGAGTAACCGCCCGCACCGTCCTTTCCACCTCAAGGAGAAACCGACATGAAGACCTCGAACCGCCTGTACGCGCAGACGCAGTCGCGCGATCCGGATGCCGAGCTGGACCGCCTTGCGCGCCGCCGCGCCCGCGCCAAGTTGGGCTGGCTGCTGCACGCCACCGTGTTCCTGGCGGTCAACGCCTTCCTGGTGGTGCTGTCGCTGTCCACCGGACGGCACTGGGCGGTCTACCCGCTGCTCGGCTGGGGCCTTGGCCTGGCCATCCACGCGGCCGCCGTCTGGCTGCTGGCCCCGGGCGGCGCAATGCTGCAGCGCCTGGTCGACCAGGAACGTGCGCGCCTGGGCGCACAGCGCGATCCGTGGTGACACGACCTGCAGTCGCACCGGCCGGCATGCCCGCACAATCGGCGCCATGACAGCCTTCAGCATCGACTGGCGCCAGGTGCTGCGCCACTACCTCCAGGTGGTGGCGTTCTGCTTTGCGATCGCGGCGATCAACACCGCCATCTGGCCGGACAAGGGCTATGGACGGCAACTGGGCTACTCGCTGCTCATCGGCAGCCTCGTGTGGGGTGTCATCGAATTCGGCCGCTACCCGCTGCGCCGACCGGACGACCCGGGCGGCTGGCCCCAGGGATGGCGCCGCGTGGCACTCACCGCCGCCGGCATCGTGCTCGGCTTCGCCGTCGGCTCCACGCTGGGCGACATGCTGTTCAACGACGGCAACGCGACCCTGATGCGGATCGACCGCGAATCGCGCGTCGGGTGGCTGATCACCGTCGCGGCAGGCATCGCCGGCAGCTACTTCTTCTACTCCCGCGGCCACCGCGCCGCGCTCGCGGCGCGGGTCAGCGCCGCCGAGCGCGATGCCTCCGAGGCGCGCCTGAAGCTGCTGGAATCGCAGCTCGAGCCGCACATGCTGTTCAACACCCTGGCCAACCTGCGCGTCCTGATCGGCCTCGACCCGGCGCGCGCGGTCGCCATGCTGGACCGGCTCGACAACTACCTGCGCGCCACGCTGGCCGGTGCCCGCGCGCTGCTGCATCCGCTGGAAGCCGAGTTCGAGCGGCTGGGCGACTACCTGGCCCTGATGGAAGTTCGCATGGGCGACCGGCTGCGCTACTCGCTCGAGCTGCCGCCCGAGGCGCGGCGCCTGCAGATTCCGCCGCTGCTGCTGCAGCCGCTCGTGGAGAACAGCATCCGGCACGGGCTGGAGCCGAAGGTCGAGGGCGGCGAGATCCAGGTGCGCGCCACCATCGGCGCCACCGACGGCTCCACGAAGCCGGCCTTGCTGCTGGAAGTGCTCGACACCGGCATCGGCCTGCCTGCGGCGGATGCGCCGGCCCCCGCCCCGCTGGCCGCGGGCGACGCGGCGCCCGGCGGCTTCGGCCTGACGCACGTGCAGGAGCGGCTGGCCACCGTCTACGGGTCAGCCGCCCGCTTCACCCTGCGACCGCGCCCCGGAGGGGGCACCGCGGCGCAGATCCACATTCCCCTGGAGAACGCATGACGAGCACAGCGGCCATGCCAGGTACCGCCCCATGAATGCCACGGCCCTGATCGCCGAAGACGAACCCCTGCTGGCGCAGGCACTGCGCATGGAACTGCAGGCCGCCTGGCCGGACCTGCAGGTGCTTGCCACCGTGGCCGACGGCCACAGCGCCGTGCGCGAAGCATTGGCGCGACTGCCGCAGGTGCTGTTCCTGGACATCCGCATGCCCGGGCTGGACGGGCTGGGCGCCGCCATGGAACTGGCCGATCGCTGGCCGGTAGACGAGGCGCCGATGCCGCAGCTGGTGTTCGTCACCGCCTACGACGAATACGCCGTGCGTGCCTTCGAGGCACAGGCGATCGACTACGTGCGCAAGCCGGTGCAGCCCGAGCGGCTGCGCAAGACGATCGCGCGCGTGCAGCAGGCGCTGGGCAACCAGGCCGTCCAGCAAGCCTCGCCGGCCCACACGCCGACGCCCGGCGCAGATGCATCGCTCGAGCACATGCTGGCGCAATGGCGCCGCGTGATCGACGCCGCCGGCGCCACGGGCGGCGCCCAGGCAGCCGCGCCCGGATCGCCGCCACTGAAGTTCATCGCCGCGAGCGACGCCGGCGGCCAGACGGTGCGCATGGTGCCGGTGGCGGACGTGCTGTACTTCGAAGCCGCAGACAAGTACGTGCGCGTACTCACCGCCACGCAGGAGCACCTGATCCGCACGCCCCTCAAGCAGTTGCTGCCGCAGCTCGACCCGCAGGCGTTCTGGCAGGTTCACCGCGCCGTGGTGGTGCGCAGCGACGCCATCGAGGTGGTGCAGCGCGACGAATCCGGCCGTCTGTTTCTCCGGTTGCGGGGGCGGCCGGAAAAACTCACCGTCAGCCGGCTCTACGCGCACCTGTTCAAGGCCATGTGAAGCGCAAAGCAAAACGCCCCTCGCAAGGAGGGGCGTTCGTTCCGGTGCGGGCGGTGCCCGCGTCGATCAGCGGTAGCCGCGGCCGTGATGGCCACCGCCGCCGTGGTAGTGGCCGCCACCGTTGTAATAGCCACCCCCGCGGTAATAGCCGCCGCCGCGGATGTAGACGGGCGCCGGACGGTAGTAGACCGGCGGCGCGCCGTAGTACACCGGCGCCGGGCGAACCACGACCGGAGGCGGCGCATAGTAGACCGGTGCGGGCGGATAGTAGACGGGTGCGGGCGGATAGTAGGCCGGCGCCCCGGCGCCGATCACGACACCAGGCAGACCGACGCCGACCGACCAGGCCACGCCTGCCGACGCCGTGCCGGCCGCGGCCAGCGCACCGGCGGCGATCAGCGAGGCGGCCGACCACTTGAAGAAGGAAGTAGAAAGTTTCATGGTGGTTTCTCCTGAAGGCCCGCAGACCCCATGTTCCCTATTGAACGCGCCATGTGTAAATCCCGTGCACGCTGCCACGTGAAGTTGGTGTGAAGAGGTAACAAAGGGCGCGGCCTTCTAGAATCCGGCAATGAATTCCGCTGCCGACAAAGAAACGGCCAAACCCAGCAATTTCCTGCGCCAGGTCATCGAAAGCGACCTTGACCGAGGCGCGTTCTCCAATCGTCAATGGGGTGGCTCGCCGGGCGACGCCGCGCACCATGCCCAGGGCATGCCCGACCCGGCCCGCGTTCGCCTGCGCTTCCCGCCCGAGCCCAACGGCTACCTGCACCTTGGCCATGCCAAGAGCATCTGGCTGAATTTCTCGCTGGCCGAGCAATACGGCGGCGTATGCCACCTGCGCTTCGACGACACCAATCCCGAGAAGGAAGAGCAGGAGTACGTCGACGCCATCCGCGAGGCCGTCCACTGGCTCGGCTACGGCACCTCGATCGCCGACGACCCGGCGCATCCGGGCGCGCTCAATTCGCACCAGTACTTCGCGAGCGACTATTTCGACTTCATGTATCGCGCGGCCGAGTACCTCATCGGTGCCGGCCTGGCGTACGTCGACGAACAAAGCCCCGACGAGATGCGCGCCAACCGTGGCGACTTCGGCACGCCCGGCGTGGACAGCCCGTTCCGCAATCGCACGCCGGACGAGAACCTGGCGCGCTTTCGCGAGATGCGCGACGGCAAGCTCGCCGACGGCGCCGCGGTGCTGCGGGCCAGGATCGACATGGCCAGCCCGAACATCAACCTGCGCGATCCGGCCCTCTATCGCATCCGCCGCGCGACGCACCACAACACCGGCGACAAGTGGTGCATCTACCCGATGTACACCTTCGCGCACCCGATCGAGGATGCGCTCGAGCACATCACGCACAGCATCTGCACGCTGGAATTCGAGGACCAGCGGCCCTTCTACGACTGGCTGCTGGACCACCTGGCCGAAGGCGGCCTGATCGCACGGCCGCAGCCGCGCCAGCACGAATTCGCACGCCTGAACGTCACGCACGTGGTCACCAGCAAGCGCCGGCTGCGCCAGCTGGTGGAAGAAGGCCATGTCGACGGCTGGGACGACCCGCGCATGCCGACCCTGGCCGGTCTGCGCCGGCGCGGCTATACGCCCGATGCGCTCAAGCTGTTCTGCGAGCGCTCGGGCGTGACCAAGGTCGGCGGCTGGATCGATTACGTCAGCCTCGAGGCCGCGCTGCGCGACACGCTCGACCCTGTGGCGCCGCGCGCGATGGTCGTGCTCGACCCGGTGCGCCTGCACATCACCAACTGGGGCGAGCTGATGGGGGGCGACGACGCGCTCGACGCCTGCAGCGCGCCGGTGCATCCACACCACCCGGACATGGGCGTTCGCCGTTTCAAGCTCGGCCGCGAGATCTGGATCGAGCGCACCGACTACGAAGACACGCCGCCCAAGGGCTTCTTCCGGCTCTTCCCGGGCAACAAGGTCCGGCTCAAGTACGGCCACGTGATCGAGTGCACCGGTGCGCTGCGGAATGCCGACGGCGAACTCGTCGAGGTGCAGGCGCGGCTGGTGCCGGATACCAAGAGCGGCACGCCCGGTGCGGATGCCATCAAGGTCAAGGGCAACATCACCTGGGTGGCGCTGGCCGATGCCGTGCCGGCCGAGGTCCGGCTGTACGAGCGCCTGTTCGCCGCGCCGCATCCGGGCAGCGGCGACCTGAAGGACGAACTCAACCCGGACAGCCTCACGCGCTGCGCGGCCTATGCGGAACCGTCGCTGGCGCAGGCCGGCCCGGGCGTGGCCTTCCAGTTCGAGCGCCACGGCTATTTCGTGCTCGACACTCATGCCGGCCGGGACGGCCAACCGCTGGTGTTCAATCGCGCCGCCACGCTGCGCGACAGCTGGGGCAAATAGCGCCGCGCCTGCCCGCGGGGCGCGATGGCGGCGCTGGCGCAGTCCGACATCCAGGACCGCGCCGCGCCGCTATCCTCGGCGCATGAGCCAACAGATTCCCTTGCATTGCCGCGTGCAGCCCGACCGGGCAGCCGGCCGGCTGCACTCCCGGCGCGAATGGCTGGCGATGGCGCTGGCCGCATCCGCCGGCAGCGCCTGGCCGGCGCTTGCGGCGGCCGCCTCCTCTGCCGAAAAGCGCGAACCCGAGTTGTGGCCGCAGCCGCTGGCCGTGCCCGGCGGCGTCGCAAGGGTCGCGCTGGGTCCGGCGCCCGAACGGCCGCGGGCCCGCACGGCGCAGGACGTGCCCCTGCTCGTGGTCGGCGACATGATCGCCTGGACGGCGCTGGTCGGCATCCCCCTGTCGGCGCAGACCGGCGCATCGCACATCGAGGTGCAGGGCAGCGCGGCCGAGCCGGCGCGGCGCCTGGCCTTTCGCATCGCCCCCAAGAAATACCGCGAACAGCAGCTCAAGGTGCCGCCGCGCACGGTCGACCTGTCGGCCGAGGACATGGCCCGCTACGAGCGCGAGCGCGATCACCAGAAAGAGGTGATGGCCACCTGGACGCCGCCGCCCGCCGGGCCGTTGCAGCTGGCGGTGCCGGTGCCGGGGCGGCGTTCGAGTTCGTTCGGCCTGCGGCGCGTGTTCAACGGGCAGCCGCGCAATCCGCACAGCGGCATGGACATCGCCGCGGCCACCGGCACGCCGGTGCATGCGCCGCTGGACGGCCAGGTGATCGATACCGGCGACTACTTCTTCAATGGAAACACCGTCTGGATGGACCACGGCGGCGGCCTGCTGACCATGTACTGCCACCTCAGCCGCATCGACGTGCGCACCGGCGACCGCCTGGCCACCGGCCAGGTGCTCGGCCAGGTGGGCGCCACCGGCCGCGTGACCGGGCCGCATCTTCATTGGGGCGTGATGCTCAACCGGACCATGGTCGATCCCGCGCTGTTCATCGAGACCTGACGCGGTCGTCGCTTGCGGCGCCGCGCCGTTGCTTCAGGCCCGCCCCGGCGCCCAGCGCAGCCCCAGCGCCACCGCGGCCGACACCGAGGCGAGCACCACCACGCCGGCCCAGCCCGCCACCGACAGCATGAGGCTGCCCAGTCCGGCGCCGAGTGCCATGCCGGTGAACATGCCGACGAACAGCACCGCGTTCAACCGGCTGCGGGCGGCCGGCTCGATGCCGTACACGATGGTCTGGTGTGCCACCAGCATGGACTGGAAGCCCAGGTCGAAGACGATGGCCGCCACCACCACCAGGGCGAGCTGCCCCGCCACCGGCAGCAGCGGCATCGCCAGCATCGCCGCGAACGACACCAGCGCCATCGCCGCGCCGATGCGCGTCACGCGCTCGGGCCCGCGCCGATCGGCCGCCCTCCCCGCCAGCGGCGCGGCCAGCGCGCCAGCGGCGCCGGCCAGGCCGAACGCGCCGGCGACGGCACTGCCGAGGTGGAATGGCGCGCCGTGCAGCATGACCGCCAGCGTGGACCAGAACGCGCTGAAGCCGATCGCCAGCGCGCCCTGCGCCAGCGCCGCGCGCCGCAATGCGGGGTGGCGGCGCCACAGCTCGCCCAGCGAGCCCAGCAAGGCACCGTAGGACAGCCGCGTGGTCGGCGCGAACGCCGGCAACCCGCGCCACAAGGCGCACCCGAGCAGCCCGACGGCAATGGCTGCGCCAAGGAACATGCTGCGCCAGCCGAACAGCTCGGCAACCACGCCGCTGACGACGCGCGAGAGCAGCACGCCGAGCAGCAGGCCGGTCATCACCGTGCCGACGATGCGGCCGCGGTGCGCCTCGGGTGCCAGCGTGGCGGCGGCCGGCACGATATCCTGCGCCACCGTGCCCGCCAGGCCGATCGACAGGCTGGCAGCCAGCAGCACGCCGATGTGCGGCGCCGCGGCGGCCGACAGCAGGGCCAGGATGAGCAGGGCCACCTTGCAGAGGATGATGCGCCGGCGATCGAAACGGTCGCCCAGGGGCGCGAGCAGCAGCAGCCCGAGCGCGTAGCCCAGCTGCGTCAGCGTGGGCACCCAGCCGATCTGCTGCGCGGTGGCATGCAGATTCGCGCCGAGCACGCCCAGCATCGGCTGCGCGTAGTAGAGGGAGGCGACCGATACGCCCGCGGCGCCGGCCAGCAGAAGGACCAGCCCGCTGGACAGAGCGCGCGGCGCCCGATCATTCGCACATTGAATGGAACCAAGGGTTTCCCCGGTGGAAATGGAAGTCATGGCGGCGAGTGTCTACTCGCTGACGCTCCAACGGTAGTAGCGCTTGTCGAACAATGGCTATACGCTTGGCGTATGCAAACGTCACTGACGCAGCGGCTGGACCTGCTGCAGACCTTCGTGCGCATCGTCGAGGCCGGCAGTCTCTCGGCCGCCGCGGCGCAGTTGCACACCACGCAGCCGACCGTCAGCCGGCGGCTGCAGGCGCTCGAGCGCTCGCTCGGGCTGCGCCTGCTGCAGCGCTCGACCCATGCGATGAAGCTCACCGAGGACGGTCAGCGCTGCTACGAGCACGGACGCGACCTGCTGGCCCGCTGGGAGCGCTTCGGCGAGGACCTGCGCGGTCCGGCCGACGAGCCGGAAG
>Ga0160458_100617_pt1 | contig 12557 bp, 13 predicted proteins | sample HID1973I_E6MG_FD_108247 | JGI IMG/M metagenome (GOLD analysis project Ga0160458, IMG submission 108247) | Enriched mosquito-associated microbial communities from UW Madison campus, WI, USA - HID1973I_E6 MG | ecosystem: Host-associated > Arthropoda: Insects > Digestive system > Unclassified ...
GCGCTTGAGGTTGAGCGGCTCGGCGTGGCCGGAGACGTGCTCCGCGGAGACCGTGGTGCCGCGGATGACGAACAGGTCGACGCCGGCGTCGACGACCGTGCGCCAGTGCTCCTGCGTGCGCTGCGGCGAGAGAGCACCGGCGACGGTGACGCCCGCGTCGCGGACCTGGCGCAGCCGCTCGGTGATGAGCTCGGGACGGATCGGCGCCTCGTAGATCTCCTGCATGCGGGCGGTGGCGCGCGAGGCGTCCAGCTCCGCGATCTCGGCGAGCAGCGGCGTCGGGTCGTCGTACCGCGTCCACAGGCCCTCGAGGTCCAGGACGCCGAGCCCGCCGAGGCGGCCCAGGGCGACCGCGGTGTCCGGGCTCATGACGGAGTCCATGGGCGCCGCCACGACCGGGAGGTCGAAGTGGTAGGCGTCGATCTGCCAGCCGACCGAGACCTCCTCGGGGTCGCGCGTGCGGCGCGAGGGCACCACGGCGATGTCGTCGAAGGAGTACGCGCGGCGGCCTCGCTTGCCGCGTCCGATCTCGATCTCGTTGCTCACCCGCCCAGGCTACCGGGGCGGAGGTCGCGCACCCGAACCGGCCCACCTGCTGGTTCGGCTCGATCCGCGGCACGCGGGGCGGCCTGCCGGGTCGTGTCGGTGGCCGGTGCGATGCTGACGAAGGAACGAACAGCAAGGCGGCACGGCAGCACGCACAGCACGACGAAGGACGAGGACGATGACCTGGAGCGCGGGACCCCTGCTCGGTTTCGACACCGAGACGACGGGCGTCGACGTCGACTCCGACCGCATCGTCACCGCGGCGCTCGTGCGCCGCGACGCCGGCGGCACGACGATCCGCACGTGGCTCATCGACCCGGGTGTGCCGATCCCGGGGGCCGCAGCCCAGATCCATGGCATCTCCACCGAGCACGCGCAGGAGCACGGCGTGGCGCCGGCGGGGGCGCTCGACGAGATCGCGGAGGAGATCGCCCAGGCCATGCGCGACGGAGTCCCGGTCGTCGCCTACAACGCTGCTTTCGACCTGTGCCTGCTCGACGCCGAGCTGCGTCGCCACCGCCTGCCCACCGTCCCCGACCGGCTGTGCTGCGACCCGCGGCCCGTCATCGACCCGCTGGTCCTCGACCGCGCCGAGGACCAGTACCGCCAGGGCAAGCGCAAGCTCGTCGACCTGTGCGGCTACTACGAGGTCACCGAGTCCGGCACGCTGCACAGCGCGGACGTGGACGTCGTCGCGACGCTGGACGTGCTCGAGCGCATCGTCGGACGCTTCCCGCACCTGGCGGACCTGGACCTCGACGAGCTGCACGCCTACCAGGTCACGGCGCACCGGGCGTGGGCCGAGGCGTTCAACGCGTGGCGCACCGAGCGTGGCCTCGACGGCCCCGGCGCCGCCGACCACTGGCCCGTGCGTGAACCCGTCGGCACGCTGTGGTGACGCGGACCCGGTGATATCTCACACCTGACATCCGTCGAGCAGGCTGTGGGCGAAATCTCCGGGTCGAACCCGTTGCCATATCTCATCCGTGAGATACGCTCGCCCGCATGACGACGACCGAGTCCTTCGTCCCCACCACCACGGCCGCACTGCCGATCGCCCCCGACCCGCTGCTGGCGGTCGGGTCGCTGGTCCGCTCGGCCCGCCAGCACCGCGGCCTGACGCAGGCCCAGCTCGCCGAGCGCCTCGGCACCAGCCAGTCGGCCGTGCACCGCATCGAGCAGGGCGCGCAGAACGTCAGCCTCGAGATGCTGACCCGCATCGGCGGAGCGCTCGACTCCCCCATCGTCACCCTCGGCGGCCCGCAGCGCACGCACCTGCGCGTGCACGGCGGCCAGCAGCTGAGCGGTCGGATCGACGTCAACACGTCCAAGAACGGCGCCGTCGCGCTGCTGTGCGCGTCCCTGCTCAACCGCGGCACCACGCGCCTGCGCGGCGTCGCCCGGATCGTCGAGGTCGACCGCATCGTCACCGTGCTGCGCTCGATCGGCGTGCGGGCCGTGTGGTCGTCCGACGGCCGCGACCTGGAGATCCAGGTGCCGGACGGTCTGGACCTCGACAGCATCGACGCCGACGCTGCGCGGCGCACCCGGTCGATCATCATGTTCCTGGGCCCGCTGCTGGGCCGCCGCGACGAGTTCCGGCTCCCCTACGCGGGCGGCTGCGACCTCGGCAACCGCACCGTCGAGCCGCACATGGTGGGTCTGCGGCCGTTCGGCCTGTCCATCACCGCGACGGCCGGCGAGTACCAGGCCGTCGTCGACGCCCCCGCCGCGCTGGACCTGTCCGTGGTGCTGACCGAGCGCGGCGACACCGTGACGGAGAACGTCATCATGGCGGCCGCCCGCCGCGACGGCGTCACGACCATCCGCAACGCGAGCCCCAACTACATGGTCCAGGACCTGTGCTTCTACCTGGAGCTGCTGGGCGTGCGGATCGACGGCATCGGGACGACGACGCTGCGCGTGCACGGCCGCTCGGTCATCGACGCGGACGTCGAGTACGCCGTCTCCGAGGACCCCGTGGAGGCCATGAGCCTGCTGACGGCGGGCATCGTCACGCACTCCGAGATCACCGTGGGTCGTGTGCCGATCGAGTTCATGGAGATCGAGCTGGCGACGCTCGCGGAGATGGGCCAGCGCGTCACGCTGTCCGACGAGTACGCCGCCCGCAACGGCCGCACCCGCCTCGTGGACATCACGGTTCACCCCAGCGAGCTGCACGCGATCGAGAAGATCCACGCGATGCCGTTCCCGGGCCTCAACATCGACAACCTGCCGTTCTTCGCCGCCATCGCGGCGTGCGCGCAGGGCACCACGCTGATCCACGACTGGGTCTACGACGGCCGGGCGATCCACCTGACGGACCTGACCCGCCTGGGCGCGGACGTCCGCCTGCTCGACGCGCACCGGCTGCAGGTCAGCGGGCCCGCGCACTGGTCGGGCGCGGAGATCTCGTGCCCGCCCGCCCTGCGCCCTGCGGTCGTCATCCTGCTCGCGATGCTGGCCAGCAAGGGCACCGCGGTGCTGCGCGACGTCGACATCATCGCCCGCGGCTACGAGCAACTCCAGGAGCGCCTCGTCGAGCTGGGCGCGCAGATCGAGACGTTCCGCGACTGAGCGCGACACCCCGACGCGCGAACGCCGCGCCCGCGATCGTCGCCGGGCGCGGCGTTCGCGCGTACGAGGTCGTCAGCCGCGCGTGTAGTTCGGCGCCTCGACCGTCATCTGGATGTCGTGCGGGTGGGACTCCTTGAGCCCCGCCGGCGTGATGCGGATGAACCGACCGCGGTCCTGGAGCTGGTCGATGGTGTGCGCGCCGACGTAGAACATCGACTGGTGCAGCCCGCCGACGAGCTGGTGCGCGACGGCCGACAGCGGACCGCGGTAGGGCACCTGGCCCTCGATGCCCTCAGGCACGATCTTCTCGTCGGACGTGACGTCCGCCTGGAAGTAGCGGTCCTTGGAGTAGGAGACGCGCCCGCGCGACGCCATCGCCCCGAGCGACCCCATGCCGCGGTAGTGCTTGTACTGCTTGCCGTTGACGAAGACGAGGTCGCCGGGCGACTCGTCGCACCCGGCCAGCAGCGAGCCCAGCATCACGGTGTCCGCGCCGGCGACGAGCGCCTTGGCGATGTCGCCCGAGTACTGCAGGCCGCCGTCGCCGATGAGCGGGACACCGGCGGGCTTCGTCGCGAGCGACGCCTCGTAGATCGCGGTGACCTGAGGGACGCCGACACCGGCGACCACGCGGGTGGTGCAGATGGAGCCCGGGCCGACGCCGACCTTGACGGCATCGACGCCCGCGTCCACGAGGGCCTGCGCACCGGCACGCGTGGCGACGTTGCCGCCGATGACCTGAACGTGGCGGGTGGCCGGGTCGGACTTCACGCGCTGGATCATCTCCAGCAGCAGCCGGGCGTGGCCGTGGGCGGTGTCGACGACGAGCACGTCCACACCGGCGTCGACGAGCGCGGTGGCCCGCGTCCAGGCGTCGCCGAAGAAGCCGATCGCCGCACCGACCACCAGGCGCCCCTCGGCGTCCTTGGTGGCGAGCGGGTACTGCTCGGACTTCACGAAGTCCTTGACGGTGATCAGGCCCCGCAGGACACCCGCGTCGTCGACCAGCGGGAGCTTCTCGATCTTGTGCTTGGCCAGCAGGGCGGCGGCGTCGTCGCGCGCGATCCCGACGGGCGCGGTCACCAGCGGCATGGGCGTCATGACCTCGCGCACGCGGCGCGTGGCGAACTCGTCGCCCGGCACGAAGCGCAGGTCGCGGTTGGTGATGATGCCGAGCAGGCGCTGGGCGTCGTCGACCACGGGCAGACCCGAGACCCGGTACACCCCGCACAGACGGTCGAGCTCGGCGAGCGTCACGTCCGGGCCTACGGTCACCGGGTCGGTGATCATGCCCGACTCGGAGCGCTTGACCCGGTCGACCTGGTGCGCCTGGTCCTCGATCGACAGGTTGCGGTGCACGATGCCGATGCCGCCCTGGCGAGCCATCGCGATGGCCATCCGCGACTCGGTCACGGTGTCCATGGCGGCCGACAGCAGCGGCACCCGCACGGTGAGCTCGCGCGTCAGCCGCGAGGTCGTGTCGACCTCGCTGGGGATGACGTCCGTCTCTCCGGGCAGGAGGAGGACGTCGTCGTAGGTCAGTCCCGTGAGGGCGAACGGGTCGTGCACCTGCTCCGTCATCGGGCAATCGTACGTCGCCCGCGCGCCCGTCCGAACCCCCGTCTCGGGGTTCAGTCGGCGATGTGGACGAAGCGGACCGTCAGCGGATGAGGCCGCCGCGCAGGCCGATCGCGACGGCCTGCGCCCGGTCGGACGCGCCCAGCTTGCGGAACAGCCGACGCGCGTGGGTCTTGACCGTGTCCTCGGAGAGGAACAGCTCCTGGCCGATCTGCGCGTTGGACCGCCCGTTGCTCATGCCGACCAGCACCTCGATCTCACGCTTGGTGAGCACGACCGGGGCGCTCGGCAGCGGCGCAGGCGCCTCGACGGTCTCCGGCGCCAGGTCAGCGAGCGGCGGGACGGACGGGTGAGGGACCTCGTTCACCTGACGCTCGGGCGCCGGCAGCGTGGGGCTGGCCAGGACGTGCGCGGCGACGGCCGACAGCTCGGGCCGCCCCACGTCGGGCGCGAGGAAGCCCCGCGCCCCCAGGGACAGCGCGCGGTCGAGCGCGACCTGGTCGTCCGACGCCGCGAGCAGCACGACCGCGGCCGAGGGCGCGACGGCCCGCAGCCGGCGGATGGCCTCGTTGGCTCCGGGAGCAGGGATGTGCGCGTCCAGCAGCACGATCGCCGGCGGGTTGCGACGCGCGTGCGCCAGCAGCTCCTCGACGTTCGCCGCGGCGCGCACGGGGCTCAAGGTGGGCACCCCGATGGATGTCACCACGAGCCTCTCGCGCACGACTGTCGAGCCGTGACACACCACGACTCCCGCCATGCGTGCTACCTCCCCCGGACCGGAATTCGCCGACGACCACGTCAGCTGTTCCCTGGGTATCGGCGGTGCGGGACACCGACGTTAGCCGGTGTCCGTAATCTGCCCCGATCGCCGTCTTGACGCGCCGGTTAGGAGGCTCTATGGGCGGATTGCCTCGGGCGTCGACCCGGCGGACGCCACGGCGAGGACCTCGGGCACCAGTCCCTGCAGGGTCCGGGCCCGGTGGATCGACGCGCCGACGGGGATCACCAGGTCGGCGACGTCGGCCGACATGACGAACTGCGGCACGTCCGCGTGCTCGGCGCCCACGCGCGCCACCGCGGCCACGTCCCGCGCCGTGCGCGGCGCGACCGTCACGACGGCGCGCGGTCGGGTCATCGCGACGAGCTCGAGCACCTGGCGCTCGCCCGTCGGTCCGCCGACGATGCGCGCGTCGAGACCCTCCGCGGCCAGGGCCGCAGCGAGGACGTGGGCGACGAGGGGACGCGAGACGCCGACGGGGCACAGGACGAGGACGACGGGCGCCGGGCGCGCGGACCGCGGACCCGTCCGTGCCCGCAGCGCGTCGAGCGCGGCGTGCTCCACGCTGCGGGCGGCGTCGGCACCGGGCCGGTCCAGGACCGTCCGACGGGCCAGCGCCTCGAGCACGGGCGCGACGAGGTCCGTCCACCAGCGGGTGACGTCCCCGCCGGGGTCCATGGCCAGCAGACGACCGCAGGCGGCGGCGTCGTCGACCATCGCGGCGTCGACGACCATCGAGACGGTGACGACCGCGGGTGCGTGCGTCACGGCGGCGAGCCCCGGTCCCGGCAGCGCGGCGCCGCTCAGCGCTGCGCGCGCCGCCTCCCCCGGCGCCACACCCTCGAGCGTGAGCCGACGCATGACGACGAGGCGCTCGACGTCCTGGGGCGAGTAGCGCCGGTGCGCACCCGCCGAGTGCTCGCTGGGGCCGAGCCCGTACCGCCGGTCCCAGGTGCGCAGGGTCGCCGGCGCGACACCGAGCCTCCGAGCGACCGCCGCGACCGCGAGCGCGGGCCCGTCGGCCGGCACGCCGTCCCCGGCGCCGGCATCGACACCGCCAGCCGTCGGGCTCACCCGTTCCGGTCGCGCCAGGATCGCGTCCGCGTCGCTCGCACGCTCGTCGCGGGATCCGGTCATGGCGCGATTCTGCCAGCCGTGCGCGGCGGCGCGCGTCGAACCTCACTGTTGGGACACGGCGCACCAGCGGGTGACGATCGTCACGACGCCGTCGCTCGACCCGCGCGCGACCTGCACGATCGCGACGATCACGGGCCGCGGTGCGCACATCGGCCCATCCACACCCCTGGGAGAGCCCTGTGGATTTCGATTCAGCAAGAAATCTTGCGAACGGGCCTTGAACAACTTCTGGCGCGGTTGTAACGTTTCGCTCGTCGCCACGGCGGCACCCGAACTTCGCACCACCCATGACCGTGCAGCACAGACGGCCGGCGCCCGGCGCCGCCGAAGCCTCAGGAGGAACTCATGGCCGAGATCTCGCGACTTCCCGGACCGGTGATGGATCTGTGGGAGTGGCAGTTCGACGGCGCGTGCCGCGACGCCGACCAGGACCTCTTCTTCCACCCCGAGGGCGAGCGCGGCTCGGCTCGTCGGCGCCGCGCCGAGGCGGCCAAGGCGATCTGCGCCACCTGCCCCGTCATGAAGGAGTGCCGCGAGCAGTCGCTCCAGGTGCGCGAGCCCTACGGCGTGTGGGGCGGCCTGTCCGAGGACGAGCGGGCCGCGATCCTGTCGCAGCGCACGCGCACCACGCGCGCCGTCTGACGCCGCGCTCGAACAGAACCTCCGCGAACCCCACCGGTCACCCGATCGGTGGGGTTCTGCACATCCGGACCCGCCCGGCGCCGCGGCGTGCCATGCTCCTGGCATCGACGACGATGCCAGGGGGGGCCATGCATCGGATCCGCACGACGTCCGTGGTTCTCGCCGCCGCGGCGGCGCTCGTCCTGACGTCCTGCGCGACGACCGAGGGCGGCGCTCGTGTCGACCCACCACGCCGACCGCACGGGGGCGGGCATCGACGGCATCGAGGTGACCACAGACTCCACCGCCGACTCCTTCGGCCCGCAGGTCGTCACGCGGCAGACCTGTGCGGACCTCACGATCGGCGACACCCTCGCGGTGTGCGCGGACCGCTGACACCCGCGCCGACGAGAACGGCCCCCGCGGCGCTCGTCGTGGACGAGCTCCGCGGGGGCCGCGCGGGACGCCGTGAGGCGCCCCCTCAGATCACTTGACGACGACCGCGAGGATGTCGCGGGCCGAGAGGATCAGCAGCTCCTCGCCGGCGTACTTGACCTCGGTGCCGCCGTACTTGGAGTAGATGACCTTGTCGCCGACGGCCACGTCGAGCGGCACGCGGTTCCCGTTGTCGTCGATGCGACCGGGGCCGACCGCCAGGACCTCGCCCTCCTGGGGCTTCTCCTTGGCGCTGTCCGGGATGACGAGACCGGAGGCGGTCGTCGTCTCTGCCTCGAGCGTCTTGACGACGATCCGGTCCTCGAGGGGCTTGATGGAGACCGACACAGCGGACCTCCCCTTCGCGTGTGAGTAGTTCAGCGATGTTGGTACGCCGTCGGGCCACGTCGTCGCGGGTGCCGGGACCTGGGGCGCATTGGCACACTCGATACGAGAGTGCCAGTTGCCAACTCTAGGAAGGCGTTAGCACTCGGTCAACCTGAGTGCCAGAAGTCGGACCCGCGCTCGCTGCGGGCGAACGGCCGGCTCCTCGCGGCGCGGCGGACGACGACCGCGTGCAAGGATCGGCGCGTGGACGCCGCCGGCCTGACCGCCCTGCTCGCCCCCGACGGGTGGGCACTGCTGTCCGCGCTGCCCCCGTACGACGAGAAGCTGGCCATGCCGCTCTCGCAGCGGCTGCGCGCCGAGGGCCTCGACCCCGTCCTCGTCTCCGCGGCCCTCACGCAGTCGCGGCTGCGCGCCAAGGCCCATGCCAAGCTGGGCGACTTCGCCGACGGCATGCTCTTCACGCAGGCGGGCCTGGAGCAGGCGACCCGGCTGGAGGTCGCCGCGCACCACGCCCGGCGCTACCGCGACGCCGGGCTGACCCACGTAGCGGACCTGACGTGCGGGATCGGGGCGGACGCGATGGCGTTCGCGGGTGTGGGGCTGCGCGTCACCGCGTCAGACGTCGACGAGATGACGGCCGCCATCGCCACGGTCAACCTGCGGCACTTCCCCGAGGCCACCGTCCGGCACGGTGACGGCCTGACGCAGGACCTGGCCGGCATCGACGGACTGTACGCGGACCCGGCCCGCCGCACCGCGCACGGCAGCCGCCTGTTCGACCCGTCGGCCTACGCTCCCCCGCTCGATGCGGTGCTGGCGCTGCGGGCGAAGGTCCCCGCCCTGGGCCTCAAGCTCGGTCCGGGCATCCCGCACAGCGCGCTGCCCGACGACGCGCACGCCCAGTGGGTCTCGGTGGGCGGCGATGTCGTCGAGGTCGGGCTCTGGTTCGGTCCGCTGGCGCCCGAGGGGCCGGGCCGCTCGGCCCTCCTGCTCGCCGACGGAGCGGCGACCGTCGTCGCGCCCGGACCCGACGGCCCCTTCGAGGCGGAGGCGGGACCGGTGGGCGCCTACCTCTACGAGCCCGACGGGGCCGTGATCCGCTCGGGCCTGGTCGGCGAGGTCGCCCAGCGCGTGCACGGGAGGCTCGTCGACCCGACGATCGCCTACGTGACGTCCGACGACCTGGTCCCCACCCCCACGGCGACCGCGTACCGCGTGCTCGACACCATGCCGTTCGGCCTCAAGCGCCTGCGCACCTACCTGCGCGAACGGGGCGTCGGGCGACTCACCATCAAGAAGCGCGGCACGGCGGTCGTCCCCGAGCAGCTGCGCAAGCAGCTCGACCTGCGCGGGGACCAGGGTGCGACGATCGTCCTGACCCGCGTGGCCGGTCACCAGCAGGTACTCGTCGTGGAGGTGGCGTGATGGCGGACGCGGTGCAGCTGCCCTTTGCGACCTCGGAGCGGTCCACGGTCGGGATCGAGTGGGAGGTCGCGCTCGTCGACGCGGACTCCGGTGACCTGCGCCAGGCCGCGGAGACCATCCTCGCGGCCGTGCGGCCCGCCGACGGCACCGACCACCCCCACATCACGCAGGAGCTCCTGCGCAACACCGTCGAGGTGTCGTCGGGCAAGTGCGTGACGATCGGCGAGGCGGTCGAGGACCTGCGCGCAGCGCTGGGCGAGGTCGCCGCCGCCGCCGAGCCGCTGCGGATCGATCTCATGGGCGGCGGCACGCACCCCTTCGCGCACTGGGACACGCAGAAGGTCAGCGACAAGCAGCGCTACGCCACGCTCATCGACCGCACGCAGTGGTGGGGCCGGCAGATGCTCATCTACGGCGTCCACGTGCACGTCGGCATCGAGGACCGGGACAAGGTGCTGCCGATCTCGCGCGCCATGCTCACGGTGTTCTCGCACATCCAGTCGCTGTCGGCGTCGTCGCCGTTCTGGGCCGGCAAGGACACGGGCTACGCCTCCAACCGGGCGCTGCTGTTCCAGCAGCTGCCCACGGCCGGGCTGCCGTTCGGGTTCGACCGCTGGGAGCAGCTCGAGCAGTACGTCGGCGACATGATGCACACCGGCGTGATCGACCAGTTCGACGAGGTCCGCTGGGACATCCGCCCCGCCCCGCGCTTCGGCACGCTGGAGATGCGCATCGCCGACGGCGCGACCAACCTGCTCGAGGTCGGCGCCATCTCGGCGCTCACGCACTGCTTCGTCGAGCACTTCTCCTCGATGCTCGACCGCGGTGAGCAGCTCCCCACGCTGCCGCCGTGGTTCGCCCAGGAGAACAAGTGGCGCTCGGCCCGGTACGGCATGGACGCGATCATCATCACGAACGACGCGGGCGACGAGGAGCTCGTCACCGACTCCGTCCAGAAGTGGCTCGTCGACCTCGCACCCGTCGCGGAACGCCTCGGCTGCACCGAGGAGCTCGAGCAGGTGCGCGTCATCCTGCGCCGCGGCGCGTCGTACCAGCGCCAACGAGCCGTCGCCCGCCGCAACGCGGGCGACCTGAGCGCCGTCGCCGACTCCCTGGTCGCCGAGTTCAAGGCCGCCCGCCCGCTCTGACGCCCGGACGATCCGAGGAATCGGCTCGCCCGACGCGCCGGATTCCGGAATCGTCAGACGAGCACGGTCGTCAAAGGCATCGACGAGTCGACCGGGATGTCGAGCGACGACGGCGGCAGGCCACGGCGGACGACGGCCGAGCCCAGCGCGGCGATCATCGCGCCGTTGTCCGTGCAGTAGCGGATGGGCGGGATGCGCAGCTCGATGCCCGCCTCCTCGCACCGGCGGGCGGCCATGTCGCGCAGCTGCGAGTTGGCGGAGAACCCGCCGCCCACCACCAGCGTCTGCACGCCGTGAGCCTTGGCGGCGGCGATCGTCTTAGCCGTCAGCACGTCGGCGACGGCCTCGGCGAACGACGCCGACACGTCGGCCAGCGGAATCTCCTCACCCGCGTCCTGCCGGGCCTCGACCCAGCGCGCGACGGCGGTCTTGAGGCCGGAGAACGAGAAGTCCGTGGCGTGCTTCGCCTGGTCCTTGGGGGCCGTCAGACCGCGCGGGAAGCGGATCGACGCGGGGTTCCCCTCACGGGCGAGCCGGTCGATGTGCGGGCCGCCGGGGTACGGCAGGCCCAGCAGGCGGCCGACCTTGTCGAAGGCCTCCCCCGCGGCGTCGTCGAGCGTGGAGCCGAGCTCGGTGACGTTGACGGTGTCGTCGATCATCAGCAGCGACGAGTGCCCGCCGGAGACGACGAGCGCCATCACACGCTCGGGGAACGGCCCGTCGACGAGCTCGTCGACCACCGCGTGCCCGATGACGTGGTTGACGCCGTACAGCGGCTTGTCGAGCGCGATCGCGAGCGCCTTCGCCGCGGACGCACCGACGGTCAAGGGCCCGACGAGGCCGGGGCCGGCTGTCACCGCGATCGCGTCGACCTCGCCGAGCGAGACGTCGGCGGTGGCGAGCGCGCGCTCGATCGTCGGGACCATCGCCTCGAGGTGCGCACGCGACGCGATCTCGGGGATGATCCCGCCGAAGCGCGCGTGCTCGTCGACCGACGAGGCGACGGCGTCGACGAGCAGGTCGTGCCCGCGCACGAGCGCCACGCCCGTCTCGTCGCAGGAGGTCTCGATCCCGAGCACGAGGGGTTCAGCCATGCGCCCCAGGATAGGGGTGGGACGCTCGGTGACGAGCATCACGCCTGATCACGGAACACGTCCCGATCGTTGAACCTTGAACCAGTTATGACCACTGACACGACCGTCCTCGACGGACTCGACTTCCCCACGCCCTCGCTCGCCGTCGCCGACGACGTCGCCGATCTGCTGTTCCGCTCCGCGCGGACCGTCGGCGCGTTCACCGACGAGCCCGTCACCGACGAGGAGCTCGCCGGTGTCTACGACCTCATCAAGTGGGGCCCCACCGCGATCAACACCACGCCGCTGCGCCTGCTCGTCGTGCGCACGCCCGAGGCCCGCGAGCGCCTGTCGAAGCACGTCAACGAGGGCAACCGCGACCGCGTGCTGGCGGCCCCGGTGACGCTGATCGTCGCCTCGGACCCCGGCTTCCACCGCCACATGCCGACGCTGGCGCCGCACATGGCAGCCCTTGGCGAGGCCCTGGACCCGCAGGTCGAGCAGCGCGAGCAGATGGCCCGCATGAACACGCTCATCCAGTTCGGCTACCTCATCGTCGGTCTGCGTGCCGCCGGTCTGGACGCGGGCCCGATGGCCGGCCTCGACACCGCTGGCGTCGACGCCGAGTTCTTCGCCGAGAACGGCTGGCAGAGCCAGCTCATCATCAACGTCGGCCACCGCGAGGGCGAGGGCACGCACTACCCGCGCGCCGCGCGCCACACGTACGACGAGGTCTCCCTGACCGTCTGACCGGCTGACGCAGCACGGCGAGGGCCGCGATCCCACCCGGGATCGCGGCCCTCCCGCACGTCCGGATCCGCTACGTTCGTCCCGTGCCGCCCGTCGCGCGGCTACGGAACGAGGGGGAACCGTGGTCGGTCTCGGTCGAGC
>Ga0160458_100620_pt1 | contig 12533 bp, 8 predicted proteins | sample HID1973I_E6MG_FD_108247 | JGI IMG/M metagenome (GOLD analysis project Ga0160458, IMG submission 108247) | Enriched mosquito-associated microbial communities from UW Madison campus, WI, USA - HID1973I_E6 MG | ecosystem: Host-associated > Arthropoda: Insects > Digestive system > Unclassified ...
CCCCGACGTCCTGCTGCTGGGCGTGGACCGCCTCGACTACACCAAGGGCATCCGGCACCGCATCAAGGCGTACGGCGAGCTGCTGCACGACGGCCGCCTGTCCACCATCTCGACCACGCTCGTCCAGGTGGCGAGCCCCAGCCGCGAGAACGTCGACGCCTACGCACAGCTGCGTGACGACGTCGAGCAGCTGGTGGGGCGCATCAACGGCGACTACGGCCAGGTGGGGCACGCGCCCGTGCAGTACCTGCACCAGTCGTTCCCGATGGAGGAGATGGCGGCCCTGTACCTCGCGGCCGACGTCATGCTCGTGACGGCCCTGCGCGACGGCATGAACCTGGTGGCCAAGGAGTACGTCGCCGCCCGGTCCGACGACCAGGGCGCGCTCGTCCTGTCGGAGTTCACGGGCGCGGCCGACGAGCTGACCGGCGCGGTTCTCGTCAACCCGCACGACATCGACGGCATGAAGGACGCCATCACCTACGCCGTGCACATGGACCCGCGCGAGTCCCGCAAGCGCATGCGCCGCCTGCGTCGGCGGGTGCTGGGGCACGACGTGAACGCGTGGTCGCAGGAGTTCCTGGCCGTGCTGACCGCCGTGCCGAGGAGGGACACGCATGTCTGAGCTCACGACGGCGCTCCGTGAGACCGGTCGCCCCCTGCTCGTCGCGCTCGACTTCGACGGGACGCTCGCCCCGCTGCAGGACGACCCCTCGCTGTCCCGGATCGTCCCCGCCGGCGTCCCCGTCCTCGCCTCCATCGCCGACCGGCCCGACGTCTCGCTCGCGCTCGTCTCGGGGCGCGCCCTCCAGTCCCTGCACGCGCTGGCCGAGGTCCCCGAGGGGACGTTCCTCATCGGCAGCCACGGTGCCGAGCGCGCCCGCGTCACGCGGTTCGGCCTGGACCGCGACGTCGTCCAGCTGGCCGACGACGAGGCCGACCGTCTCGCCACCCTGGGAGCCCGGGCCGCGTCGATCGTCCGCGGCCGCGACGGGGCATGGGTGGAGACCAAGCCGACGGCCGTCGTCGTGCACACCCGCCTGGCCGCCGACGAGGACGCGCGCGCGTGCGAGCAGGCGGCCCTGGAGCTGGGGGCCGAGCTCGGGTCCGGCGTGCTGCACGGCAAGGACGTCGTGGAGATCTCCGTGCTGCACGCGAGCAAGGGCGAGGCCCTGGCCGCGCTGCGCGACGAGCTCGGTGCGGTGTCCGTCGTCTACGCGGGCGACGACACCACCGACGAGCACGCGTTCGCGGTGCTCGGCGAGCGCGACGTCGCGATCAAGGTGGGCGCCGGTGACACCGCAGCCGGGTACCGCGTCGACGGTCCCGACGAGCTCGTGGAGGCCCTGATCACGCTTTTGTGATCCTCCGCCCAAAGACATGAGAGAGCGTTCTCCCGGAATTCACCGGAATGTGCCATAGTGCGCTACCTGCTGAACCTCGGAGAACCCTGTGAACGCCTCTCGCACGCGCCACCTGCGGCGCCCCGTCGCGGCCCTCGCGACCGTCCTCGCCCTCGTCGCGGCCGCCCCCGCCGCGCACGCCGCCGACGACCCGACCCCGTCCGTCTCGCCGTCCGTGAGCGCGTCGGCGACCGCCACCCCGTCGGCCACCGCCACGCCGTCGGCCACCGCCACCCCGTCGGCGACGGCTGCCGCGACCCCCTCCCCGGGCCGCCCGGCCGCGAAGACCGCCGGCATCGCGCCCGCGGGCGAGGCGCCCGCCGGCGACGACCCGTCGCAGCAGGCCCTGCGCCCCACCAGCACGAGCACCCTCGCGGTCCCGGTCTCGGCCGTCGCCGGTGACCACGTGGACGCGACCCTGACCGTGACGTCCGACCCGGGCACGGACCTGACCGGCACGGCCCAGCTGCTCGTGGCGGGCAAGGCCGTCGGCAAGGCGGTCGACGTCACCGGCACGGGCGACGCCACCGTGACGCTGCCCGTCCCCGCGAGCGTGACCGGCACCGTCGGCACGTACGAGCTCACCGCGACGTTCACCGGCACCCCGGACTCGATCGACTCGGCGGCCGGCGCGCAGCCGCTGACCGTCCTGCCGGCGACCCTGCCGTGGTCGCTGGTCGACGAGAACGGCAAGGCCGTCACGAACCCGATCTCCTCGCCGGAGGTCTACGGCCACGCCACCGGCCAGCTGCCGGGTTCGACCGTCCACGCCGAGGTTTTCCAGGACGGGAAGCGGGTCAACGACGACGAGCTGGGTGAGCTCGAGAGCGCGGACGTCGCGGCCGACGGCACGGTCGACGTCCCGATCGTCACCCCGGTCCTTCTCACGATGGGCGAGGACGACATCTCGAAGGACCAGACCTTCTCGGTGGTGCTCGTCGCCGAGTTCAAGGTCGACGGCACGACTCTGCGGAGCGCGTCGAAGGACCTGACGGTGGGCGGGCTGAAGGCGCCGATCGACCTGGCCGTCGACCCGGGCCCGTACCGGGCGGGCGAGGGTGTCGAGAACCTGGTGCGCGTCTCCATCTCGTGGATCGGCTTCACGCTGGTCGCCGAGCCCCAGGACATCGCCGACATGATCGACGCCGGAGAGCTGAAGATCTACGTCGACGGCAAGGCGCTCAAGGCCAAGGACGCCGACATCGAGACGGCCGACGACGAGACAGCCGTCGTCACGTTCGCGGCTCCGACCACGGCGGGCGACCACACCGTCCAGGCCGTCCTCGAGGAGACCGAGCCCGACTTCCGCAGCGCGTCCGAGGTCGGCCACTTCGTCGTCGCGCCCAGCACGTTCGAGGCGGCGCTCCTCGACGAGGACGGCAACGAGGTCACGGAGATCCACCGCGGGCAGAAGCTCGAGGCCGTCGCCGCCGGGTTGCTGCCGGGCACGAAGGTCTCGTTCGTCCTGCACTCGTCGCCCACGACGCTCGGTACGGCCACGGCCGACGAGGACGGCATCGCCGCGGTGGCCGTGACGATCCCGTCGGACGTGACGGCCGGCGACCACACCCTGGTCGTGACGGCCACCGACGTGCTGGGCGACGAGCACGTCGAGAAGGTCGCGCTCGTGGCCGTCGTCCCCGTGGACGACCCGACCGGCGAGCTCGCGGAGACGGGCTCGACCGTCGCCCCGCTCGTGATCGGCGGCGCGCTGCTGCTGATCGTCGGTGCCGGCCTGGTGCTGGTGCGGCGCCGCCGGGCCTGACGTACCAGCGGGGCCCGACCCCGGATCACCCCCTCCTCCGCCCCGTGCGGCCTGCCGGCCTCGCGGGGCGGAGGTAGTTTCGAACGCATGCGCACCTCGATGACCGAGGTCGACCTGCAGGACGGTGGCGCGGCGACCGATCCGGCGCCGGACCGGCCCTCCGTGCTGCGCCGGTACCGGTGGTGGGCGCTGGGTCTGGTGGTGGCGCTCGTCGCGACGGCCGTCGTCGTCCAGCAGCGCGGTGACGCGCGCGCGGCGGACCGCCTGGCCGTCCTGGCGCAGGTTCCCGGCGTGCTGGCGCCGCTCGATGCGCACGTCGCGGCCCGGTGGACGCTGCCTGCCGACCAGGCGTCGGTGGTCTACGGCCGCCCGGTGGCGGGCGTCCTGCTGGGTGGTAGCTCCGGCGCCGACGGCTTCCACCTGCAGGGCGTCGAGGCGGCGAGCGGGCGCCTGCTGTGGCGCACACCCGTGGACGTCCCGAACGACGAGACGCTGTGGTCGTGGTGCCGACCGGTGACGTCGTCGTCGGGCACCCCGCTGGCCGTGTGCACCGCCGGCCCGGACGCCCCGGCCGCCCTGATCGCACTCTCGTCGCGCACCGTCTGGACCGTCGACCCCACCACCGGGACGGTGCTGACCTCCCGCCGCGTACGCGGCAACTCGACGATCCTGGTGACGGACGACCAGCTGCTGATGACCTCGGGCACGGTCGACGGCGACTGGGACGTCACGTCCGTCGACCCGAGCGACGGCGGCGCACGGTGGTCGTACCGGCTGCCGCGGGGCCAGCGAGGGACGGGCCAGGTGCAGCCGCAGCTCCTCGACGCCGGGTCGGGGCGCGTGCTGGCGTCGATGGCCGGCCAGGCGTCGGTGCTGGACCGCAGCGGGCGCGCGCTGACCACCCTGTCGACCGACCCGGGCACGTGGTGGGTCGCGCTGCGCTCCGGTGCGCAGATCGGGCGCGGCTCGTCGGCCGGGACGGGCCCACGGTCCGTGCTGCTGCTGCCCGACCTGACCACGGTCGCGGTGTCCGAGCAGCCCGTGGCCGTGACGATCGACGACGGCAGCGCGCCGGACGTCCTGCTGACCCGGTCGGAGGACGGATCGGCACTGGTGGCGCGGTCCGTCACGACGGGCGGCGCGCTGTGGCGGGCGGCGCTGGAGGTGCGGTCGACGATCGTGGTCCAGGGCAGCGTCTACGTCGGGACGAGCACGGGGATCGTCGCACTGGACGCCGGCACGGGGGCGGTGCGCTGGACGCGGGACCTGGACCGGCCGGTGGAGACCCTGAGCACCGACGGCGACGACCTCGTGACCGTCGTCCCACCGACCTCCCTCGCGGCGTACTCACGCCTCGACGGCGCGCCCGCGTGGGACGTGGACCTGAGCACGGCGGACCTCCCGACGCAGGTCGCGTCCGTCGCGCTCTCCGCGGGTGTTCCGCACCCGCTGGTCTGGGGCACCGACGGGTCGGTGGTCGTGGTGGGCCGCGCGACGGCGGGCACGGGCTAGATTCACCGCGTGGCCGTCGTGGACGTCGAGCTGATCGAGGGTGACCCTGCGCCGCCGACGCGAGCGCGGGAGCGACACCCGTGGCGGATCGCTGCGGCCGTCGCCGTCGTGCTGCTGCTCGCGTTCGCGGGGCAGGCGTGGCTCGACGCCCGCCACCGGGCGCACCTCGCGCAGTTCGACGAGGTGTCCGGGGTGCTGCTGCCGCCGTCGGGGACGGCACGAGCGCGATGGACGGTCGATCCCCGCGACGACGGCCTCGACCGGGCCGCGAACGTGCACGGCCACCTCGTCTCGGGATTCGTCGACGCCGGCGGGTTCACCGTCCGCGAGCTCGACCGTGCGACCGGTGCTGCGCGATGGACGACGACCGTCGACGTCCCGGCCGGGACCGAGGGCGACGTGACGTGCGTCCCGGCCGGCGAGGACGACCTGGTCGTCTGCGCCCTGGGCGCCACGGCGCCGACGTGGACCCCGGCGGAACCTGTGCGGACGCGGCTGCTGGTCGTCGACGCCGCCACCGGCAGGCAGGTGGACGACCGCAGCGCGAGCATTCGGACCTGGGTCGCCGCCGGCGGCCACGTCGTCACCGCGACGTCGAGCACGCGGGCCGACACCGTGACGTGGACGCTGGAGTCCCACGGCACCGACGGCACCGCGCAGTGGCGCACCACGCTGGATCCCGTGACGGTGCAGGCCGCGCCACCCCAGGACGAGGACTCCTATTCTCCGGGCCTCCCGCTGTGGTTGTCCGCCGCCCGCGACCGGGTGGCGTTCACCGACGAGGGCAGAGTCTGGGTGCTCGACGGGGGGACGGTCACCGACCGCCGCACCGTCAAGGCCGGCGGGAGCGTGGAGGTCGTCGAACCGGGCGTGCTGGAGATCACCGAACCCGTCAACGACACGAACGCCGACTCGTGGGGCGTCGATGGCACGCTCGTCCCCCTGGACGGTGACCCGGTGCAGTTCTCCGGGTGGCCGGTGACCCCCTTCGTCGACGACGGCAGCGCCCCCGACACCCTCGTCGTGCAGGAACCGAGCGACGGGCTCGTCGGCCTGGACGCGCGCACGGGTGAGCGCCGGTGGGCCGTCCCGGTGACCGACGTCTACTCCGGCCTGGTCCTGGGCGGCACGCTGTACGTCAACCCCTCCACCCACACCGGCAGGGACCCCGGCGGCCCCTCGATCGACGCGATCGACCTCCGCACCGGCCGGACCCTGTGGAGCCGGACGGCGATCGCCACCGGGAACCTCGCCACCGACGGCCGCGCCGTGTACCTCGTCGAGAACACCCGGATGGAGGCGTTCGCGATCGACGACGGATCCCGCCTGCCGCCCGTGCAGCTCGTCGCGCCGCCCCTGGACGCCGGCTCGGACGCGAACGAGTGGTACACGGCGTCGGACGGCGTGCTGATGCGCGTCGCGTACGACGAGGAGGGGACCGAGCTGTCCAGGATCATCCTCGGCTGAGGCCGCCGACCGCTACATTGCGTCGACATGGGGGGACTCCGGGACGTCGAGCTGCTCGAGGACGAGGCGGCGGCAACGGCCTTGCCGCGGGGGCGTCGGCGCTGGTGGTGGGTTGCGGGCGCGGTCGCCGTGGTCGGTGCGCTGGTGCTCGCCGGTCAGGTGGTCCTGGACCGGCGGCACCGCGAGCACGAGGCACGGTTCGACGACGTGCCGGGCGTGCTGCTCCCGGTCCCGCGGCGGCCGCAGGTGGTCTGGGCGGTCGACGACGACGCCCGACGCAGCCTCGCGAACTCCGTCGAGGTGGGCGGCGTGCTCGTCGGTGGCACCCTCGGCGAGGCCGGGTACTCGATCTCGGGCACCGACCGTGCGACCGGCAGGGCGCGGTGGACGGTCACAGGTCCGCTCGGCGACCCGAGCGAGGCGGCGACCTGGGTGACCGACGACTACACCCCCACGGCCCAGTGCGTGCCGATGGGCATGCTCGTCGCGTGCGGGGTCGACGAGGTCGGACCCCTCTACATCGCGGACGACCCTCGCCCGACGCGCATCCTGGTGCTCGACCCCGTCGACGGCACCGTGCTCTCGGACATGGTGTCAACGATCCGGACCTGGACCGCCGACGACGGGAAGGTCGTGACCGCGACCTCGACGCCGGTGGGGCAGCAGGTCACGTGGACGCTGACGGCCCACGACCCGCAGGGCAGGCGGACGTGGACGCGCGCGCTGCCGCCCGTCCACTTCTTCCAGAACCCCGACGGCAGTCCCGCCTCCAGCTCCCGCCTGAGCGCCGACGACGGTCTCGTCGCGCTCGCCGCCGAGGGCCACCTCTGGCTGCTCGATCGCGGCGGTGCCGTGACCCGGTCGCTGCGAACCCAGGACCGACGCTTCTACGGGCTGGACCGCGGCGTCGTGGTCAGCTTCCCCTACGCGAACGAGGACGGGTCCCCGTCGTCCGAGCCCGCCGGGTTCGTCACCCGGGACGGCCGCTGGAACCCCCTGGCCGGCATCCCCCTGCAGATCGGCGTGGACGACGGAAGTGCGGACGACGTGGTGCTCTCCGCCCAGCGCACCGGCGAGCCCACCAGCCAGGGACCCCTCGAGGCCCACGACGCGACCACGGGCGACCTGCTCTGGTCGCATTCCGCCGCCGCCGCGGACAGCGCGCTGGTCCTGGACGAGACCGTCTACGCGCTGGTCCTGACGCGTCCCGACGGCGACACGCAGGCGGTCGTCGCGCTGGACGCCCGCACGGGGCGGGAGCGATGGACCAGCGAAGCGGTGCGCGGCATCGGCCTCGTCGGAAATCTCCAGCTGGCCACCGACGGCCGCACGATCTACCTGCTCGGACCTGCCGTGGTCGCCGCCCTCGCGCTCGCCGACGGTCGCCCCGCTCCCTCCGTCGACCTGGCGCCACTGGGTCCGGTGAACCACGTGTTCGCCGGGGACGGCCTGCTCCGCGTCGTGCTGGACGTCGGCAACAAGCCCGACTCGGGAGACGGTGTGCTCGGCTGACCTCGTCGCCCGGCGCCCGCCCGGCGCCGGGCGTACGGTCGGAGCATGTCCGCAGCGTTGCGGTCGATCGACCTCGTCGAGTCCGACGAGCACGTCGGTGCGCCCGGCCCCGTCGCCGCGGCGCCGTCCCCTCCCTGGTTGCGCCGGCACGTGCGCGCGGCGGTCGCGGTCGCTGCCGCGGTCGTCGTGGTCGCCGTCGGGCTGCAGGGCGTCAGCGACGCCCGCGAGCGCGCGCAGGTGGCCGCGCTCGCGTCGGTGCCGGGGATCGTCCGTCCGCTGGCGTCGGACCTCCGGGTGGCGTGGCGGCTGCCGGCCGAGCAGGCGAGCGCGGTGTGGAGCGCACCGGCGCAGGGCGTGGTGGTGGCGGGCTCGTCGGGGCAGGAGGGGTTCCGGCTGATCGGTCGCGACGAGGCCACGGGCGCGGTGCTGTGGACCACGCCCGTGGTCCCGACCCCCGGGCCGGGCGCCTGGACGTGGTGCCTGCCCGTCGCCCGTGCCGGCGGGGACGTGACCGTCTGTACCGCCGGGTCCAACTCGGGGCTGTGGGAGGTGACGGGCCCGGACCGGCACCTGTGGGTGCTCGAACCGCGCACGGGCGAGGTCCTGGCCGAGCGCACGCTGCCCATGACGGCCCAGCTCGCGGCCCACGGCGGCGACCTGCTGGTCGCGCAGCCCGCCGACGACGACCGGTGGCGGCTCGACGCGACGGATCCCGTCACCGGCGCATCACGGTGGACCTTCACCACCGACCCCGTGACGAGCACGTCGACGTTGATGCTCGACACGCCGCAGCTCGTCGACGTCGACGACGGCGTCCTGCTCGTCGTCCCCGGGCACATGTGGTCGATCGGCACGGACGGGCGCCTGCGCACCGAGGTGAGCAACGACGGGGCGTGGTGGACGGGCCTGCGCGGCGGCGCGCTGCTCGGCTTCCGGCAGGACGGCACCGGCACCGGCGGCTACCGGTCGACGGTCGTGCTCGCCGACGGCACGCGGCTGCCTGGCGCGGACCGCGACCTGGACGTCTCGCCCGACGACGGCTCGGCGGCCGACGTCGTCGTGACGGCCGGTGCCGCGGCGGGGGCCGGACAGGTCGTCGCGCGCTCCGCCGACGACGGCCACGTGCTCTGGACCGCCGCCGGCAGCCCGAACACGGCGATGGTGCTGCGCGACCGGCTGTACCTCGGCTCGTCCGACGCGATCGAGGCCCGCGACCCGCACACGGGCCGCGTCATCTGGCACCGGACGCTCGACCACCGCGCCCAGCAGCTCGCCACCGACGGGCGATCCCTGCTCGTCACGCGCGACTCGTCGGTCGTCGACGCGTACGCCCTCGCGGACGGCGAGCCACGCTGGTCGGCGGACGTCGCCGACGTGGCGGGCATCGGCGCGTCGGTCGTCTCGCTCGGCTTCTATGGCCGCACCGGCCACCTGCTCGCCTCGCTCGAGGACGGGACGGTCGTCGCGCTGCGCTGACGGGTGGAGCGTGCACGCGCGGGTACATTGCGCGCGTGGCACTGAGCGAGGTCGAGCTGGTCGAGGCAGACGGAGCGCCCGCGGCGGCGCGCCCACGCCGGGCCCGACGGTGGCTCGTCGGAGTCGGAGCCGTCGTGGTCGTCGGCGGATTGCTCGCCGGCGGCCAGGCGGTGCTGAACGCCCGCGAGCGCGCGCACGAGGCCCGGTTCGACGACGTCGCCGGTGTGCTGGCTCCGATGCCGGAGAAGCTCCGCGCGCTCTGGACGGCGTCAGCGGACGGGGGCAGAGGGCCGCTCGACGGCACCTTCGACGTGGAGGGGCACGCGGTCGCCGTGAGCACGGACGGCGCCTCCTACACGATCCGCTCGATCGACCGGAGGACAGGCAGGGACGCCTGGACCGTCACGGGAAGGATCGACCTCCCGGAGAAGATTCTCGACGCGCACGCCGACTGCCTGCCGTTGGAGGTCGACGCCCAGATCGCGTGCGTCGTCGAACCGGCGGGTGTCGGTCCCGAGCCAGGTCGTCCGATCGTCGTCGTGATCGACGCGGCCACAGGGGTCGTGATCGACCGTCGATCCCTCGACGAAGAGCTGTGGGCGGTCGGCGGTGGCGCGATCGTCACCGCGACATCGCGCACGACGGGCGACCAACTCATCTGGACCCTCGACGCGCGTGACGCGAAAGGGACGCAGCTCTGGCACCGCACGCTCGACCCGGTCACCCGCTCGCGGAGCGATCGCACGCTGGACGACGAGCACTTCGACGAGACGGCCCTGCACGTGTCCGGGAGCCGCGTGGTGCTCACGTCGTCGGGCGTGGTTCGGTGGCTCGACGACGTTGTGGTGAAGGCCGAGAGCGATCTCCCGCGGGACACGAGCACCCTGTTGGTGAACGGTGCGCTGGTCCGGATCTCGATGAAGACGACCGACATGGGCGCCGGGACGTCCGTCCAATCACCCACGGCCTTCGCGCTCCAGCCCATGGGACGCGCCCCGGCCCCGATCGGCGGCACACCGGTCCGCCCGGCGGTCGACGATGGCTCTGCCAACGACCTGGTCCTGGTTCGGGACACGTCGGGTCTGCTGACGGCGCGAGACGCACGCACAGGCCGCGTCCGATGGGCTACGCCCAAGGGTCTCGACGGTGCGCTGATCCTCGATGGCACGGTCTACCAGGTGGCCGGCGACCCGAGCCTCGAGCTCGTCGCGCGCGACGCGGACACCGGCGACGTCCGCTGGAGACATGAGCTCGCCCAGTCGGGTTGGAACAGCTTCCAGACGCTGGCGACCGACGGCCGGAACGTCTACGCCGTCGAGGCCGGCGTCGTGCTTCCCTTCCGCCTCGAGGACGGCGAACCGCAACCCGAGCGAAAGCTGCCGTTCGACCCGACCACACTGCCGGGACTCACCGCAGACGCCACCCACGGCGTCCTTCTCGTCACTCCCCTCGACGCGAACGGGAACCCGACCGAGACCACGGCGATCGGATAGGCGCAGACGTCGCAGCCCTGCGTCGACCGCGCGTGGCGTGCCGGTACATTGCCCGCGTGGCGCTGAGCGAGGTCGAGCTGGTCGAGGGGGACGCCGAGCCGTCCTTCGCGCGTTCGCGCCGGCGGTGGCGCTGGGTCGCCGCGATCGGCGCCGTCGTGGTCGTCGGCGGCCTGCTGGCCGGTGGCCAGGCCGTGCTCGACGCCCGCGAGCGCGCCCACCAGGCCCGGTTCGACGATGTCGCCGGCGTGCTGGCGCCTCTCGCCGCGCAGCCGCGTGAGCTCTGGTCCATGCCGGCCGCCGGGTACGGGGGCAGCCCGCTCGACGGCACCGTGAACGTGCAGGGTCACCTGGTCGCCGCGAGCACCGACGGCGCCACGTACACGATCCGGTCGATCGACCGCGCAACCGGCAAGGGCGCCTGGACGATCACCGGAGAGGCTGACGTCCCCACCGACGTCAGCGACGCGTCCACCCGCTGCCAACCGCTCGGCACGGACGCGCTCGTCGCGTGCGTCGTCGAGCCGAACGCGGTCAGCGCCGAGACCCGCCGCTCGCTGCTGGTGGTCATCGACGCGTCCGACGGCACCGTCATCGACCGCCGTCCGCTGATCGAGACCCTGTGGGCCGCCGGCGGCGGAGCCGTCGTCGGCGCGACCTCGACGCGGACCGACGACGCAACCACCTGGACGCTGGATGCGCGCGACGTCACGGGCAAGCAGCTGTGGCACCGCACGCTCGAGCCGGTGGCGCTCTCCGAGGCGGACCGCAGCACCGACAACAAGCACTCCGACGAGACCGCCCTGCACGTATCCGGGAGCCGGGCCGTGCTCACCGCGTCGGGGGCGATGTGGTGGTTCGACCGCGGTGTGGTGAAGGCCGAGGGCGACCTGCCGCGGGACACGACCACGGAGCTGCTCGACGGGGTGCTGGTCCGGACGTCGTGGCACCGGACGGCGTCGGAGGACGGCACCACCATGGAGGAGTTCCCGACGGGCACCAGCCTGCTGACGCTGGGGCACGCTCCGATCGACGTCGACGGCGACCTGGTGCGACCCGACGTCGACGACGGGTCGGGCGGCATCGTCCTGGTGCGGAACTCCGACGGCGTGCTCACGGCGTACGACACCACGTCGGGCCGGCCGCGATGGAGCGCACGGGCAGCGTGGGACGGCGTGCTCGTCCTGGGCGGGACCGTGTACCAGGTGGTCGGCGACGCCGCCCTGAGCCTCGTCGCCCGCGACGCGGCCACCGGCGACGTCCGCTGGAGCCAGGACATCATCCAGTCCGGGTGGGCCCAGTACCTGGCGACGGCGACCGACGGCCGGTACGTCTACGCCGTCGGGTCCGCCGCGCTGACGCCGTTCGCGATCGACGACGGCACGCCGCAGCCCGACCGTCCTCTGCCCACGGACCTGTCCCGCCTCTCGACCTTCGGGTTCGACACCTCCCACGGGGTCCTGCTCCTCATGTCGCAGGACGAGGACGGCAGCACGACCAGCACCACCGCGATCGGGTAGCGCTACCTTTCTCGCCATGGGGGACCTGCGGGAGGTCGAGCTCGACGACGAGGACGAGCCCGCGCCGCGGCCGGGATCGCGCCGGCGGCGCTGGTGGCTCGTGGTCGCTGCGCTGGTCGTCGTCGGCACCCTGGTGGGCGTCCAGGCCACGATGGATGGACGCCGCCGAGCGCACGACGCGCGGTACGACGACGTCGCCGGCGTCCTGCTTCCCGTCCCCGACACGCTGCGGGTGGCGTGGCAACGGCCCGACGTGCAGGCGTTCGTGCCCGCGTCCGCGGAGGTCGCCGGCCGGGTCGTCCACGCGCAGATCGACGGCGACCACCGGCATGCCACGATCAGCGTGCTCGACCGCGCGTCGGGCGAGGCGGTCTGGACCGCCCACGAG
>Ga0160458_100626_pt1 | contig 12433 bp, 9 predicted proteins | sample HID1973I_E6MG_FD_108247 | JGI IMG/M metagenome (GOLD analysis project Ga0160458, IMG submission 108247) | Enriched mosquito-associated microbial communities from UW Madison campus, WI, USA - HID1973I_E6 MG | ecosystem: Host-associated > Arthropoda: Insects > Digestive system > Unclassified ...
CCTGCTCGTCGGGCATCAGAGCGCACCCTTGGTGGACGGGATCCCGTCCACGCGCGGGTCCAGCTCCACGGCGAACCGCAGCGCCCGGGCCAGCGCCTTGAACTGGGCCTCGACGATGTGGTGCGGGTCGCGACCGGCGAGCACCCGCACGTGGATGCTGAACGCGGCGTGGTGCGCGATGGACTCCAGCACGTGCCGCGTGAGCGAACCCGTGAAGTGGCCGCCGATCAGGTGGTACTCCTGGCCCACCGGCTCGCCGGTGTGCACGAGATACGGCCGGCCCGACACGTCGACGACGGCCTGGGCGAGCGCCTCGTCGAGCGGGACCGTCGCGTCGCCGAAGCGCGAGATCCCCCGCTTGTCGCCGAGCGCCTCACGCAGCGCCTCGCCGATCGTGATCGCGACGTCCTCCACCGTGTGGTGGGCGTCGATGTGGGTGTCGCCCGTCGCCTTGACGGTCAGGTCGATGAGCGAGTGCTTGCCGAGGGCGGTGAGCATGTGGTCGTAGAACGGCACCGTCGTCGAGATGTCGGTGCGGCCCGTGCCGTCGAGATCGAGTTCGACCAGGACGCTCGACTCGCTCGTGGCACGTTCGATGCGGGCGGTGCGCTTCGCGCTCATAGTCCGGCAACCTCCACCAGGGCGTCCTTGAACGCCGTCATCTCCCTGCTGGTGCCGACCGACACCCGCAACCACCCCTCCGGACCGACCACCCGGATCAGGACCCCCCGGTCGAGCAGACCCTGCCAGATCGCACGCCGGTCGTCGAACATCCCGAACAGCACGAAGTTCGCGTCGGACTCCGCGACGGTCAGCCCGTGCTCGCGCAACCAGCCCACCAGAGCGTCCCGCTCGTCGCGCAACGAGCCCACCTGGGCCATGAGCTCCGTGCTGTGCGCGAGCGCGGCCCGGGCCGTCGCCTGCGTGACGGCCGACAGGTGGTACGGCAGACGGACGACGCGCAGCGCGTCGACGAGCTGCACCGAGGCTGCCAGGTAGCCGAGCCGGGCCCCGGCCAGGCCGAACGCCTTGGACATGGTCCGGCTCACCGCCAGGTGCGGGTGGTCCGTGAGCAGCTCGAGCGCCGACGGCACGCCGCGGCGGCGGAACTCGCCGTACGCCTCGTCGACGACCACGACGCAGCCGCCAGGGACGGCCGCCGCCGCGTCCAGCACGGCCAGCACGGTGGCGGCCGGAAGCGCGGTGCCGGTGGGGTTGTTGGGGCTCGCCAGAAGGACGACGGAGGGCGCGTGCTCGGCGATGGCCGCGCGCGCCACGTCGGCGTCCAGGCTGAAGTCCTCCTCGCGCCGCGCCTCGACCCAGCCGGTGAACGTGTCGCGCGCGTACTCGGGGTACATCGAGTACGTGGGCCCGAACGACAGGACCGTGCGCCCCGGGCCGCCGAACGCCTGCAGGACGTGCAGCATGATCTCGTTCGATCCGTTCGCGGCCCAGATCTGCTCGGCCCCGAGCTCGACGCCGGACTCGGCGGCCAGGTACGCCGAGAGGTCCTCGCGCAGCGCGGTGAAGTCGCGGTCCGGGTAGCGGTTGAGCCCGCGCGTCGCGTCGGCGACGGCGGCCGCGACGTCGGCGACCACCTGCTCCGACGGCGCGTACGGGTTCTCGTTGACGTTGAGCAGGTGCGGGACGTCGAGCTGGGGAGCCCCGTAGGGCTCGAGCCCGGCGAGCTCGGGTCGCAGCGGCAGCGGTTGGGCGGTCACGCGACCGAGTCTAGGGACGCCCGACGACGGGCGCGGGCGCCGTCCACGGGACGCCCGCGTGCGCGGCCAGGCGAGCGATGCCCTCGTCGACGCTCACGCGCGGCTCCCAGCGCAGTGCCTGGCGCGTGCGCCGCTGGTCGAACCAGTGCGCGGTGGACAGCTGCTCGGCGACGAACCGCGTCAGCGGCGGCTCGCCCGGCAGCGGCAGGTGCGCCCACGCCGCGTCCAGGCCGGCTCCGACGCCCCGAGCGAGTGCCGCGGGGACACGCAGCCGCGGCAGGGGCACACCGTTCGCGGCGCAGATCTGCTCGATGAGCTCGCGCACCGGGCGCGGCTCGCCGTTCGTGACGACGTAGGCCGCGCCGTAGGCGTCGTCGGGCGCCACCACGGCCGCGACCAGCGCGTCCACGGCGTTGTCGACGTAGGTCGTGTCGATCAGCGGTGCGCCCGACCCCAGCACGGGCAGGCGTCCGGCACGCGCACGCTCGACGATCCTGCCGATCAGCTGGGTGTCCCCCGGCCCCCACACGACGTGCGGTCGGACGGCGAGGACCCGGTGGCCGGGCGCGTCGGCGTCGAGCGCGAGCAGCTCGGCCGCCGCCTTGGTACGCGCGTAGGGCCCGCGGGCGTGCGCCGGCTCGGCCGGACCGGCCCCCGCCCCGACGAGCGAGCCGCCCACGTGTGCGACCGACGGCGACGAGACGAACACGACGCGCGGGACGCCCGCGGCCCGCGTCGCGGCGAGCAGCGTGCGCGTGCCCTCGACGTTGACCGCCCGGTACTCCTGCTCGGGGCCGACGATGTCGACCTTGGCGGCCAGGTGGACGACGGCGTCGACACCGTCGACCGCGCGCGCGACCGCGTCGGGATCCGTGACCGAGCCGAGCACGTCCGCGGCCCCCGCGACGCCGGACGGCCGCCGCTGCAGCGCACGGACGTCCCACCCGTCGGCGACGAGCCGCGATGCCACGCCGCCGCCGAGCATGCCGCTCGCGCCGGTCACCAGGACCGTGCGACCGGCCTCGCTCGTCACGGCTTCGCCCGGCGACCCGCCAGGACGGCGTCCGCCCAGGCCGCGATCCGCGTGCGGTCGATCTTGGAGTTGTGCCGCAGGTCCGTCGGCAGCTCGGGCAGCGTCAGGACCGCGGCGACGGGGACGGGCAGGTCGAGCGCCGCACGCACGCGTGCCGCGAGGTCGGCCGGCGCGAGCCCGGCGCGCGACGAGCCGTCCGGCTCGACGACGACCACCACCTGCTGCGTCCCGGCGGGACCCACGCCGACGACCGCCGACCGCGCGACGCCCGCCACGGCGTCGACCCCACGCTCGGGTGCCACGGGCGTCACGACGCCCGCATCCGTCACGACGACGTGGGCGAGGCGACCCTCCACCCACAGGCGGCCCTCGGCATCGAGCCTTCCGACATCACCCGTGCGGTGCCACCCGGCGTCACGCGCCGACGCGTCCTGCGTGAACCACAGCCGGTCGTAGCGGGCCTTGAGGTGCGCCCCGCCGACGAGGATCTCGCCGAGGACGCCCGGCGCGGTGGACGGCTCCCCCGTCGCGGCGCCGGTCTCGTCGAGCGCGCTCACGCTCACGGCCGCACCGGCGACGGGACGCCCCACGCAGACGCCCGGACCGTCGCCGGCCGCCAGGATCTGGGTGAGCTCGACGTCCGTGACGGGCAGCATCTCGGTCATGCCGTACGGCGTGTGCAGCGCGGCCGCCGGCAGGAGCTCGCGGGCGGCGAGCAGGAGCTCGCTCGGCACGGGCGCCCCGGCCGACAGGAGCGTCCCGACGCCGGCAAGCGCCGCGCGGTCGTCGTCGTCGAGGTCACCGGCCGTCTCGAGCAGGCCGACGACGGCCGCGGGCGAGGCGAACACGACCGACCCGTCGACCGCGCGCACGGCCGCCGCGAGCGCCGCGGCCGACAGGGTGCGCGGTGCGGTCACGTCCATGTCAGGGCTCGCGCTCGTCGCACCGAGGGCCGGACCCAGGAGCGCGAAGGGCGCGAACGCCGCGACGAACGGGCGGTCGGGGCTGATGCCGTACGCCGTCGCGACCGCGTCACGCATGGCCGCGAGCCCGCGCTGCGTGTAGACGACGCCCTTGGCCGGGCCCGTGGACCCCGACGTGAACAGCACAGCGGCCTCGTCGTCGGGCTGCGGCTGAGCCGGGTCCAGCTCGATCCCGGCCCCCAGCTCGGCGACCTCGACGAGCGTCGCGGTCACGCCGAGCGCGCCCCGGGACCGGCGGTGCACGGGACCCGCGGCGACCAGGGTCGGTGCCCAGCCGAACGCGCGGGCGGCGAGCAGGGCGCGCTCGATGCCGATCACCGCGACCGGGCGCGACGCCTTGACCGCTCGCGACAGCGCGCCCACGCCCAGCCCGGCGTCCGCGACGACCACGACCGCGCCGAGGCGCAGGCACGCGTACAGGACGGCGGTCAGGTCCGCACCGGGCGGGATCAGCACCGCGACCCGGTCGCCCGGTCGCACACCCAGCGCCGCCAGGCCGCGGGACAGCTCGGCCGTGCGGCGCGCGAGCGCACGCCACGAGATCGTCCGGCTGCCCCCGTCGCGCAGATCCACGAGCGCGGGGCCGTCGTCGTCCGCACGCTCGTCGAGGGCCGCGCCCAGCAGGCGCACGGGCGTGTCGTCGGCCGGCGGCACCAGGGGCGCGGCGGCCTCGCCGGCGTTCGTGACGCGCGCGTCCAGCCAGCGCAGCACACCGGGGGCCACGTCCTCGTCCTCGGCGACCAGGTGGCCCGCGGTCGGGTAGCGGTGCTCGTCGGCGTGCGGCAGGCGGTCGCGCAGGTCGTCGAGGAACCGGTCGGAGAACACCGGGTCGCGCGCACCCCACGCCAGAAGCGCGGGCACCTGCAGGTCACGCACGCCGGCGGCGATGCGCTCGAGCTCGGGCCGGCTCGGGTGCTCCGCGGTCGCCGGGATGTCCTCGACGAAGTCGCCCACCGCGGCGCGACGCGACGGCGTGCGGTACGGCAGCCGGAACGCGTCGCGCACCGGCTTGGTCAGGCGCGGGTGCGCCAGCGCGAGCGTCGTGTCGATGAAGCCGGTGGTCGTGACCGTCGCCGCCTGCCGGACGCCGCCCACCATGGCGGGGCGCAGGGCCGCCGGGGCTCGCTCCCCCAGCGGCTGGTAGACGGCGGTGTTGAGCAGCACCACGCCGGCCAGCAGGTCGGGGTGGTCGACGGCCCAGCCCAGGCTGATCGAGCCGCCCCAGTCGTGGCCGGCCGTCACCACGGGGCCCTCGAGCGCCAGGACGTCGGTGAGCTCACCGAGCTCGCGCACGCGATCCGCCAACCGGTGCTGCCGGCCGGTCCGCTCGGAGAACCCCATGTCGAGCTGGTCGACGGCGATCACGCGCCACGGCCGCTCGGCGCGCGTCGCGGCGGCGACGAACGAGCGCCAGAGATACGACCAGGTCGGGTTGCCGTGCACGGCGAGGATCGTGCCGACCGGCTCGGTCTCGAGCCGCGAGGCGTTGTCGAGCACGTGCCACGCACCGGACGGGGTACGCACCACCCGCGACCAGGCAGGGTCCAGCCCCGGCAGCCCGCTCGGAGGCAGGGATGCCGCTGTGACGTGCGAGCTCACCAGACGATCTCCGTCATGGCCGTGTTGAGGCCCGAGCCGACCCCCATGCAGACCACGCGGTCGCCCGCGGACAGGGAGTCCGCCTCGGCGGCCAGCGTCATCGGCAACGACGCGGGACCGACGTTGCCCCACAGCGGGAACGTCGTCGGCACGCGACGCTTGTCGAGCCCGAGCGCGTCGACGATCGACTTCGTGTGCACGGTCGAGACCTGGTGCGTGATGAAGCGGTCCGCGGCGTTCCAGTTCCAGCGCGGCTCGGCCTCGTGCCACGCGTCGACGACGAGCTCGAGCCCGCCGTCGAGCAGGCCCTGCGGGTCGGTCGACATGCCGTCGGGGCCACCGACGCACAGCGTGTGGTGCTGGGTCGCCGCACGCGACACGCCGCCCAGGACGCGGTGCGCACCCGGGTGCAGGCTCGCGGGGCCGAGCACCGCGGCGGCGGCACCCGCTCCCAGCGTCAGCGTCGCGAACTCGCGCAGGAAGTCCTCACGCGTGGAGTCGCCCTCCGACAACCGCCGGATCGTCGCCTCCTGGGTGGGCTGGGGGTCCTCGCCGTCCACGATCACGGCGTACCGGATCTGACCCGCGTCGATGAGCTGGGCCGCCAGCGTCAGGCCGTTGACGAAGCCCAGGCACGCGTTGGTGATGTCGAAGTTGAGCGCGCTCGACGGCAGGCCGAGCCCGTCGTGGATGCGGGATGCGACCGACGGTTCGAGGTGCGTGCGCGTCACGGACGTGTTGATGAGCAGCCCGACGTCGCTCGGGTCGACGCCGGACTCCGCGAGCGCCTTGGCCGCGGCCTGCGTGGCGGCGTCGTCGAACGTCGTGCCGGCGTCCCACCAGCGCCGCTCGGTCACCCCGGCGACGCGGCGCAGCAGGCCCTTGGGCAGGCGCAGCCGCTTGAGCGTCGCGGCGAGCTGCTCGTCGAACCGGCCCGAGGGCATGACCACGGGCGCCTCGACGGCGGTCACGGCCAGGAGCGCGACGTCGCGGTGCTCGAAGACGGCGTTGCCTGCTCGGCCTGCGCCTGTTCCCACACTGCCTGTCATGGATGGCGTCACTCTCAGCGCTCACTTCCCTCGCGCTGCACGGGCGCGTGTCGTCGTGCTCCTACTGTGCACTTGCGGGACGGCGCGGGCCACACGGCCCGCACCGTCAGAAACGCGCCCGTACCGCCTCGCCGTGCGCGGGCAGACCCTCGGCCTGCGCCAGGGCGACGATCGGCGCGGCCACCTGCGCCAGCGCGTCCGCGTCGTACTCGATCACCTGGACCGCCCGCAGGAACGAGTGGACCCCCAGGCCGCTCGTGAAGTGCGAGCACCCGCCCGTGGGCAGGACGTGGTTGGACCCCGCCATGTAGTCGCCCAGCGAGACCGGGGAGTAGGGGCCGACGAAGATCGCGCCGGCGCTGCTCACGCGCTCCGCCACCCCCGCGGCGTCCGCCGTCTGGATCTCCAGGTGCTCGGCGCCGTACGCGTTGACGACCTCGAGGCCCGCTTCCAGGTCGTCCACCAGCACGATCGCGGACTGCGCACCGTCCAGGGCCGTCGCGACGCGGTCGCGGTGGAACGTCGCGTCGACGAGGTCGACCAGCTTGGACTCGACCGCACCGGCGAGCTCGACGCTGGGCGTCACGAGCACGGCGGCGGCGAGCGGGTCGTGCTCGGCCTGGGAGACCAGGTCGGCCGCGACGTGCACGGGGTTCGCGCCGCCGTCGGCCAGGATCGCGATCTCCGTCGGGCCGGCCTCGGCGTCGATCCCGACGACGCCGCGCACCAGACGCTTCGCCGCGGCGACGTAGACGTTGCCCGGACCCGTGACGACGTCGACCGGCTCGCACAGCGTCTCGCCGTCGGCGGGCTCGGAGCCTGCGGCGCCGTACGCGAACATCGCCACGGCCTGCGCACCGCCGACCGCGTAGACCTCGTCCACGCCGAGCAGCGCGCACGTCGCGAGGACCACCGCGTCGGGCAGGCCGTCGGCGTCCTTCTGCGGCGGGGACGCGACAGCGAGCGATCCGACGCCGGCAGCCTGCGCGGCGACGACGTTCATGATCACCGACGAGGGGTAGACCGCCAGACCGCCGGGCACGTACAGCCCGACGCGCCGGACGGGAACCCACCGCTGGCGGACCTGTGCACCCGGTGCCACCTGGACCGTGAAGTCGGCGGGCACCTGCGCGCCGTGGACCTGGCGCACGCGGCGGATGGTCTCCTCGAGCGCCGCGCGCACGTCGGGCGCGAGCACCCGCACGGCGTCCGCGATCGCGTCGGCGGGCACGCGCAGGGCTGCGGGGCGCACACCGTCGAACCGCTCGGCGAGGTCCCGCAGCGCGGCGGCGCCGCGGGCGCGGACGTCGTCGATGATGGGCGCGACGACCGTCCCGGCATGCTCGACGTCCACCTCGGCACGAGGCAGCTCGGCGAGGAGCTCACGACGCGACAGGGCGCGACCGCGCAGGTCGATGCGGGAGATCACGCGCCGAGTCTATGCCGCGCGGCCGTGCGAGAGCCCGGTCATGACCGATCCCGGGGCAGACTGTGCGCATGATCACTGGACCCTCACCCGACGAGCACACCGCGACCGTGCCGATCGCCGACGACTCCATCCGGCTGGGTCAGTTCCTCAAGCTCGCCGACCTGGCCGAGTCGGGCTCGGCCGCCCGCGAGCTGATCGAGGACGGCGCCGTGAGCGTCAACGGTGAGCCCGAGCTGCGCCGTGGCCGTCAGCTGCGCCGCGGCGACGAGGTCGTCGTCGACCTGCCCGGCGGGAAGCTCGCCGCGACGGTCGGCTGAGCTCAGGACGCCAGGCAGCTCGGCCCGAGCAGCGCCTTGAGGTCGCCGAACAACGACGGCGACCGCTCGACCCGCAGGCCGTCGTCGAGCCGCATGACCGTGGCCCGCCCGGGCTGGGTCAGGCGCAGGTGGACCTCGGTGACGCCGGGATGCGTGGACAGCACCTCCCGCAGCCGCTCGACGAGCGGCGGCGTGCACCGCGCGACGGCCATCGAGACGACCACCGGCGAGTCCGCCGTGACCGAGACGTCCGGCAGCGACACCTCCATCGCCTGCAGCTGCATGGTCTCGTCGCGGCGACGCACCCGTCCCCGCACGACGACGACCGCGTCCTCGGCCAGCACCGTCGAGTAGGCCAGGTACGTCTCGCCGAAGAACATGATCTCGACGGCGCCCTCGAGGTCCTCGATCGTCACCGCGGCCCACGGGTTGCCCTGCTTGGACATCTTGCGCTGCAGGGACGTGATGAGTCCCGCGACCACGACGGTCGAGCCGTCGGGCCGCGCCTCGTCGGCGTTCAGCGTCGCGATCGAGACGTCCGCCGCCGCCGCGAGCACGTGCTCGATGCCGGACAGCGGGTGGTCGGACACGTACAGGCCGAGCATCTCGCGCTCGAACGCCAGCCGCTGCTTCTTGTCCCAGTCCGGCAGGTCCGGGATCGCGATGGAGAAGCCGGGGTCGTCGTCGCCGCCGAACACGTCGGCGAACAGGTCGAACTGCCCCTCGGCCTCCTTGCGCTTGACGCCGATGACGGCGTCGACGGCCTGCTCGTGCACCAGCAGCAGGGCCCGGCGCGGGTGGCCCAGGGAGTCGAACGCCCCGGCCTTGATGAGTGACTCGATGGTCCGCTTGTTGCAGACGACCGCGGGCACCTTGTCGAGGAAGTCCGTGAACGACGTGAAGGCGCCCTTCTCCTCGCGCGCCCGCACGATCGCGTCGACCACGTTGGCACCGACGTTGCGCACGGCGGTCAGGCCGAACCGGATGTCGGTGCCCACGGCCGTGAAGTTGGCGGCCGACGAGTTCACGTCCGGCGGCAGCACCGTGATGCCCATGTGCCGGCACTCGCCGAGGTAGAGCGCCGACTTGTCCTTGTCGTCGCGCACCGAGGTGAGCAGCGCGGCCATGTACTCGGTCGGGTAGTTCGCCTTGAGGAAGGCGGTCCAGTACGAGACCACGCCGTACGCGGCCGAGTGCGCCTTGTTGAACGCGTAGTCGGAGAACGGCAGCAGGATGTCCCACAGCGTCTGGACGGCCGCCATCGAGAACCCGCGCTCGACCATGCCGCCCGAGAAGCCCTCGAACTGCTTGTCCAGCTCGGACTTCTTCTTCTTGCCCATGGCGCGGCGCAGGATGTCGGCCTGGCCGAGCGAGTACCCGGCGACGCGCTGGGCGATCGCCATGACCTGCTCCTGGTAGACGATCAGGCCGTACGTGGTGCCGAGGATGTCCTCGAGCGGCTCGGCCAGCTCGGGGTGGATGGGGGTCACCTGCTGCGCGCCCGTCTTGCGCAGCGCGTAGTTGGTGTGCGAGTTCGCGCCCATCGGGCCCGGTCGGTACAGGGCGCCGACGGCCGAGATGTCCTCGAAGTTGTCCGGCCGCATGAGGCGCAGCAGCGAGCGCATGCCGCCGCCGTCGAGCTGGAACACGCCCAGGGTGTCGCCGCGGCCCAGCAGCTCGTAGGTCTTGCGGTCGGTGAGCTCGAGGTCCTCCAGGACCACGGGCTCCTTGTCGTTCATGACGATGTTCTCGAGCGCGTCGTCGAGGATCGTCAGGTTCCGCAGCCCCAGGAAGTCCATCTTGATCAGGCCGAGGCCCTCGGACGTCGGGTAGTCGAACTGCGTGATGACCGCGCCGTCCTGCGGGCGCCGCATGATCGGGATGATGTCGATCAGGGGGTCGCTGGACATGATGACGCCGGCCGCGTGCACGCCCCACTGGCGCTTCAGGCCCTCGATGCCCTTGGCGAGCTCGACGACGCGCTGCGCCTCGGGGTCCGCGGCATGAACCTGACGGAACTCCTCGGCCTCGTTGTAACGCTTGTCCGCGGGGTCGAAGATGCCCGTCAGGGAGATGTCCTTGCCCATGATCGCGGGCGGCATCGCCTTGGTGAGCTTCTCCCCCATCGCGAACGGCATGCCGAGCAGCCGGGCGGAGTCCTTGAGGGCCTGCTTGGCCTTGATGGTGCCGTACGTGACGATCTGCGCGACGCGGTCCTCGCCGTACTTGTCGGTCACGTAGCGGATGACCTCGCCGCGCCGACGCTCGTCGAAGTCGACGTCGAAGTCGGGCATCGAGACACGGTCCGGGTTGAGGAACCGCTCGAAGATCAGGCCGTGCTGCAGCGGGTCGAGGTCGGTGATCTTCATGGCGTACGCGGCCATCGACCCGGCGCCGGAGCCACGACCCGGCCCCACGCGGATGCCGTTGTCCTTGGCCCAGTTGATGAAGTCGGCGACCACCAGGAAGTACCCGGGGAAGCCCATCTTCGTGATGACCTCGGTCTCGAACTCGGCCTGCTTGCGCACCTCGTCCGGGATGCCGGCGGGGTAGCGCGCCTGCAGGCCGGTCTCGACCTCCTTGATGAACCAGCTCGTCTCGTCCTCGCCGGGCGGGCACGGGTAGTTCGGCATGTAGTTGGCCGACGTGTTGAACGAGACCTCGCACTGCTCGGCGACGAGCAGCGTGTTGTCGCACGCCTCGGGGTGCTCCGCCCAGATGCGGCGCATCTCGGCTGCCGACTTCACGTAGAAGCCGTCACCGTCGAACTTGAACCGGTCCGGGTCCGTGAGCGTCGAGCCGGAGTTGATGGCCAGGAGCGCGTCCTGCGAGCCGCGGTCCTCCTGCTTGACGTAGTGCAGGTCGTTGGTGGCGAGCAGCGGTGCGCCGATCGTCTCCGACAGGCGCAGCAGGTCCTTGAGCACGCGGGTCTCGATGTCGATCCCGTGGTCCATCAGCTCGACGTAGAAGAAGTCCTTGCCGTAGATGTCCTGCAGCTCTCCGGCGACGCGGACGGCCTCGTCCCACTGACCCAGACGCAGCCGGGTCTGGATCTCCCCCGACGGGCAGCCCGTGGTCGCGATCATGCCCTTCGCGTACGTCGAGAGCAGGTCGCGGTCCATGCGCGGCCACTTGCCGAGCTGGCCCTCGAGCGACGCGAGCGAGCTGGCGCGGAACAGGTTGTGCAGGCCCTCGTTGTTGCGGGCCAGGAGCGTCATGTGCGTGTAGGCACCGCGCGCCGAGACGTCGTCGGCCTCCTGCCCCTGCTGCCCGAACCGCACGCGCGTCTGGTCGAACCGGCTGGTGCCCGGCGTGACATAGGCCTCGACGCCGATGATGGGCTTGACGCCCGCAGCCGTGGCCTTCGCCCAGAAGTCGAACGCGCCGAACAGGTAGCCGTGGTCGGTGGTCGCGATCGCGCTCTGACCGAGCCGCTCGACCTCCGCGAACAGGTCGCCCAGACGGGCCGCACCGTCGAGCATCGAGTACTCGGTGTGGACGTGGAGGTGGACGAAGTCGGATCCTCCAGCAGCAGCCATGCGGGCGATCCTACGTCGGTCCACCGACACGTCGGGACCGCCCCGCGGGGCCGGTTCAGGACGTGACGATCTTCACCGCGTCGCGGTGCCAGATGTTCTCGTCGAGGTACCGCTCCGGGCGCGCGACGTACCCGAGTCGCTCGTAGAAACCGAGCGCCTGCTCCTGCGCGCTGAGCTCGACGGCGACCGTCCGAACCCCGTCCCGGACGATCGCGAACCGGGCCAGCGCCTCGTCCTCGAGCGCGGTCATGAGCGCCGCGCCGACGCCCAGCCCGCGCGCGGCCGCCGTCACCGCGACGCGCCCGATGTGGGCCGGGTCGCCCTCGTGGTGCGGCGCGAGCAGGCGGGCCGTGCCGAGCGGCGTACCGTCGTCGGCCGACGCCAGCACGTGCACGGTGGTCGGGTCGTCGTCCAGCGCGTCGATCTCGCGCGCTGGGTCGACGTTCTGCTCGTCGACGAAGACCGCCATCCGGATCGCCGTCATGGCGGCGCGCTGGGCCTCGTCCTCGACCCGGACGACGACCGTCACCGGTAGCCCTCGCCCAGGACCGCCAGGGCCTTGGCCAGGTCGTCCGGGTACTCGCTCGTCAGCTCGAGCCACTCGCCTGTGGTGGGGTGGTGGAACCCGAGGCGCATGGCATGCAGCCACTGCCGCGTCAGGCCCACCCGCGCCGCCAGCGAGGGGTCGGCGCCGTACGTCAGGTCCCCCACGCAGGGGTGACGCAGCGCGGAGAAGTGCACGCGGATCTGGTGCGTGCGCCCG
>Ga0160458_100631_pt1 | contig 12401 bp, 8 predicted proteins | sample HID1973I_E6MG_FD_108247 | JGI IMG/M metagenome (GOLD analysis project Ga0160458, IMG submission 108247) | Enriched mosquito-associated microbial communities from UW Madison campus, WI, USA - HID1973I_E6 MG | ecosystem: Host-associated > Arthropoda: Insects > Digestive system > Unclassified ...
TAACGAGGGTTACACCTTCGCCAACGTCAACGGCGTACCGGTGCCTCACGACGATGACCACACCGTCGACATCACCTTCGCGGTCGATCCGGGCAAGCGTGCTTACGTGAACCGCATCAACTTCCGCGGCAACACCAAGTCGGAAGACGAAGTGCTGCGTCGTGAAATGCGTCAGATGGAAGGCGGCTGGGCTTCGACCTACCTGATCGACCAATCCAAGACCCGTCTTGAGCGTCTGGGCTTCTTCAAGGAAGTCAACGTCGAAACGCCAGCGGTGCCAGGCGTCGACGATCAGGTTGATGTGAACTACAGCGTTGAAGAACAGGCTTCCGGTTCGATTACCGCCAGTGTCGGTTTCGCCCAGAGCGCCGGTTTGATCCTCGGTGGTTCGATCACCCAGAACAACTTCCTGGGTACCGGTAACAAGGTCAGCATCGGCTTGACCCGCAGTGAATACCAGAGCCGTTATAACTTCGGTTATGTCGACCCGTACTGGACCACTGATGGCGTGAGCCTGGGTTATAACGCTTTCTATCGCACCACTGACTATGACGATCTCGAAACTGACATCGCCAGCTATGCGGTAGACAGCCTGGGTGCCGGCGTGAGCGTGGGTTACCCGATCAGCGAGACTTCGCGCCTGACCTTCGGTCTGACCGCGCAGCAGGACACCATCAAGACCGGTGTCTACACCGTTGATGAAATCTTCGACTTCGTGAACAAGGAAGGCGACAAGTACCTGAACTTCAAGGCGTCGGCCGGCTGGTCCGAGTCGACCCTGAACAAGGGTGTGCTGGCTACCCGTGGTCGTTCCCAGAGCCTGACCCTGGAAACCACTACGCCTGGCAGTGACCTGTCGTTCTTCAAGCTCGATTACCGCGGCCAGTTGTTCCAGCCGCTGAGCGAAAACTACACCATGCGCCTGCACACCGAATTGGGTTATGGCGACGGTTACGGTTCGACCGATGGCTTGCCGTTCTATGAAAACTACTATGCTGGTGGTTTCAACTCGGTTCGTGGTTTCAAGGACAGCACTCTGGGTCCTCGCAGTACACCGAGTCGTGGCCGGAACCCGGGTACTGCCGAAGATCCGGACCAGGATCCACTGCCGTTCGGTGGTAACGTCCTGATCCAGGGTGGCGTGGAACTGCTGTTCCCACTGCCGTTCGTCAAGGATCAACGCTCCCTGCGGACTTCGGTCTTCTGGGACGTGGGTAACGTGTTCGATTCGCAGTGCAAGGACACCACCAATGCTGATGGCTCGCCGTCCAGTACCAAGTGCAACGACATCAGCCTGAGCAACATGGCCAGTTCCGTCGGTGTCGGTGTGACTTGGGTCACAGCACTGGGTCCGTTGAGCTTCGCCCTGGCAATGCCAGTGAAGAAACCGGATGACGCTGAGACTCAAGTGTTCCAATTCTCCCTCGGCCAGACGTTCTAAGCGTCTGACCCAAGATAACGACAATGGATTTTGTAGGAGTGCATCGTGCGTAAGTTGACTCAATTGGTTCTCCTGGCGACCGTACTGGTGGCAGGTCCGGCTTTTGCCGACATGAAAATCGCCGTTCTGAACTATCAAATGGCACTGCTGGAATCCGACGCGGCCAAGAAATACGCCGTGGATGCCGAGAAGAAGTTCGGTCCTCAACTGACCAAGCTCAAGACTCTGGAAAGCAGCGCCAAGGGTATTCAGGATCGTCTGATGGCCGGTGGCGACAAAATGCAGCAAGGCGAGCGTGAGCGTCTGGAACTTGAATTCAAGCAAAAGGCCCGTGACTTCCAGTTCCAGTCCAAGGAATTGAACGAAGCCAAAGCCGTTGCCGACCGTGAAATGCTGAAGCAGCTCAAGCCAAAACTGGACAGCGCTGTGGAAGAAGTCATCAAGAAAGGTGCTTTTGACCTGGTCTTCGAGCGTGGTGCAGTGATCGATGTCAAACCTCAGTACGACATCACTCGCCAGGTCATCGAGCGCATGAATCAGCTGAAGTAATCCATGACAGCGACTATCAAGCTCGGCCAGTTGGCCGAGTTCCTCGGCGCCACACTGCGTGGCGACCCTGAGAAAGAAATTACTGGGCTAGCCACTTTGCAAGAGGCTGGCCCAGCTCAGTTGAGCTTTCTCGCAAACCCCCAGTACCGTAAATTCCTGGCGGACAGTCAGGCTGCAGCACTGTTGCTGAAGGCCGCTGACGCTGAAGGTTTCGCGGGTAACGTACTGGTGGTGCCTGATCCTTATCTGGCCTACGCACGGGTTTCCCACCTGTTCGATCCAAAACCAAAGGCGGCTGCGGGTGTTCATCCGACAGCCGTTGTGGCAGCGGATGCAGTGGTTGATCCGGCAGCCAGCATCGGTGCATTTGCGGTGATCGAAAGTGCCGCACGTATCGCGGCCGGTGTAACCGTTGGCGCTCATTGCTTTATCGGCGCGCGCTGCGAAATTGGCGAGGGTGGCTGGCTGGCTCCGCGAGTGACGCTTTACCACGACGTTCGCATCGGCAAACGGGTAGTGATTCAGTCGGGCGCTGTACTCGGAGGTGAGGGTTTCGGTTTCGCCAACGAGAAAGGTGTGTGGCAGAAAATCGCCCAGATTGGAGGTGTTCTGGTAGGTGACGACGTGGAGATCGGCGTGAACACCGCCATCGACCGTGGTGCATTGGCCGATACTGTCCTTGGCAATGGTGTGAAACTCGACAATCAGATTCAGATTGCCCATAACGTCCAGATCGGTGATCACACCGCCATGGCAGCGTGTGTGGGAATCTCCGGCAGCACCAAGATCGGCAAGCACTGCATGCTAGCCGGTGGCGTAGGTCTGGTCGGGCATATCGAGATTTGCGACAACGTTTTCATTACCGGAATGACCATGGTGACCCACTCGATTACCGAAAAGGGCTCCTATTCTTCCGGTACGGCTATGCAACCCGCTGCCGAGTGGCGCAAAAGCGCGGCACGCATTCGTCAGCTCGATGACATCGCGCGGCGTCTGCGACAGCTGGAAAAGCGTGTAGGGGAAGTGACCCCTGACGGTAATGCTTCATCAGATGGCTGATACCATTTCCATATCAAGTGTGCACAGCCGCTAGACTGCCTCCTTGATTTGCTAGAGGGGTGTGCGTCAGTCGCGCGCCCCCAATCTTTACATAGGCTTCCCCCCGAAATGATGGACATCAACGAGATTCGCGAATACCTGCCTCACCGTTACCCGTTCCTGCTGGTGGACCGGGTCGTGGATCTGGATGTGGAAGGCAAGCGCATTCGCGCCTACAAGAATGTCAGCATCAACGAACCGTTCTTCAATGGTCACTTCCCTGCGCATCCAATCATGCCGGGCGTTCTGATCATCGAAGCGATGGCTCAGGCTGCCGGGATCCTTGGTTTCAAGATGCTCGACGTGAAACCTGCCGATGGCACCCTTTACTATTTCGTTGGCTCCGACAAGCTGCGCTTCCGCCAGCCTGTACTGCCTGGCGATCAGTTGATCCTTGAAGCCAAATTCCTGAGCTGCAAGCGCCAGATCTGGAAGTTCGAGTGCCAGGCTTCGGTCGACGGCAAACCAGTTTGCTCCGCTGAAATCATCTGCGCGGAACGCAAGCTATGAGTTTGATTGACCCTCGCGCAATCATCGATCCGACGGCCATTCTGGCCGCCGACGTCGAGGTCGGCCCTTGGTCGATCATCGGCGCAGGTGTGGAAATAGGCGAGGGGACAGTGATCGGGCCACACGTGATTCTCAAGGGCCCGACCCGAATTGGTAAGCACAACCGCATCTACCAGTTTTCTTCGGTAGGTGAAGACACCCCAGATCTGAAATACAAGGGTGAAGAAACACGTCTGGTGATTGGTGACCATAACGTCATCCGCGAAGGCGTGACGATTCACCGTGGCACCATCCAGGACCGTTCGGAGACGACCCTGGGCGACCATAACCTGATCATGGCCTATGCCCACATCGGCCACGACAGCGTTATCGGAAACAATTGCATTCTGGTCAACAACACCGCTTTGGCGGGCCATGTGCACGTAGAAGACTGGGCGATTCTTTCCGGTTTTACTCTGGTTCACCAGTATTGCCATATCGGCGCCCACAGCTTTTCCGGCATGGGTACAGCCATTGGCAAGGACGTTCCTGCTTACGTCACGGTGTTCGGCAACCCTGCCGAAGCACGCAGCATGAATTTCGAAGGTATGCGTCGTCGTGGTTTCAGTGAAGATGCGATCCATGCGCTGCGTCGTGCCTACAAGGTGGTTTACCGCCAGGGCCTGACGGTTGATCAGGCGCTCGCCGAATTGGCCGAGCCCTCGGCACAGTTCCCGGAGGTTGCGGTGTTCCGTGACTCCATCCAGTCTTCGACTCGCGGCATAACTCGTTAATCATGGCTAATCTGCGTATTGCGCTGGTGGCGGGAGAGGCTTCCGGTGACATTCTGGGTGCGGGCCTCATGCGCGCACTCAGAGCTCAGCATCCGGCGGTCGAGTTCATCGGTGTCGGCGGCCCGTTGATGCAGGCCGAAGGCCTGACCTCGTATTTTCCAATGGAACGTCTGTCTGTCATGGGCCTGGTGGAAGTGCTGGGCCGGCTGCGCGAATTGCTCAAGCGCCGCAAAAAGCTGATCAACGACCTCATCGCCGAAAAGCCAGACGTGTTCATCGGCATTGACGCCCCTGACTTCAATCTCAACATCGAGCTCAAGCTGCGTCAGGCCGGGATCAAAACCGTGCATTACGTCAGCCCGTCGGTTTGGGCGTGGCGACAGAAGCGTGTACTGAAGATTCGCGAAGGTTGCGACTTGATGCTGACGCTGTTCCCCTTCGAAGCGAAATTCTATGAAGAGAAGGGCGTCCCGGTGCGATTTGTTGGCCACTCTCTGGCCGATGCGATCCCGCTCGAAGCTGATCGTGCTGCAGCGCGGGCCGAACTGGGATTGCCTGATGGGCCTCTGGTCGCGTTGATGCCTGGCAGTCGCGGGGGGGAAGTCGGTCGTTTGGGGGCGCTGTTCCTCGATACTGCTCAGCGCCTGAGAGCCATGCGCCCAGGCGTTCGGTTCGTCATGCCGTGCGCTAACCCCGAGCGCCGCGCACAGCTCGAGGAGTTGCTGGCCGGTCGTGATCTACCGCTGACCCTGCTCAATGGCCAGTCTCACCTGGCACTGGCAGCGTGCGACGCAGTGTTGATCGCCTCCGGAACCGCTACGCTTGAGGCGTTGTTGTACAAGCGGCCCATGGTGGTGGCTTATCGATTGGCGCCGTTGACGTTCTGGATTCTCAAGCGAATGGTGAAGAGTCCCTACGTATCCTTGCCGAACCTGTTGGCCCAACGCTTGTTGGTCCCGGAGTTGCTGCAGGATGACGCGACGGTCGAAGCGTTGGCCCAGACCTTGTCCCCTTTGATTGAAGGCGGCGAAGAGCAAACTCGCGGCTTTGACGAAATCCACCGTACCTTGCGCCTGGACGCCTCCAATCAGGCGGCGGATGCGGTACTGAAACTGATCGGCAAATCACAATGAGTAAAGCAAGCATGCAGATGGGCCTGGACTTCACGCTGGTCGCTGAGGTGGAAGACCTGGTGGCTGGCGTTGACGAGGTCGGTCGCGGTCCGCTCTGCGGCGCAGTGGTCACGGCGGCAGTAATCCTCGACCCGAATCGACCTATTTTGGGGTTGAACGACTCGAAAAAGCTCACCGAAGCCCGTCGTGAAAAGCTCTACGACGAAATCTGCGAAAAAGCCCTGAGCTGGTGCATCGCCCGGGCTGAAGTCGAGGAAATCGACGAGCTGAACATCCTTCACGCCACCATGCTCGCCATGCAGCGCGCAATCGAAGGCCTGCACATTCAGCCGAAGCTCGCGATGATCGATGGCAACCGTTGCCCCAAGTTGTCCATGCGCGCCGAAGCCGTCGTACAAGGCGACGGTAAAGTGCCGGCCATTGCGGCTGCGTCGATTCTGGCCAAGGTCAGTCGCGACCGCGAGATGGCGGCATTCGAATTGATTTACCCGGGATATGGCATCGGCGGCCACAAAGGCTACCCGACCCCTGTTCATCTGGAAGCGTTGGCCCGCCTGGGTCCTACGCCGATTCACCGGCGCTCCTTTGCCCCGGTACGTCTGGCGTACGAGGCGCGGGAAAGTCTTATCGTGAGTTAGTTGCAAGGCTGATGTTTTTGCCAAGGCCCGGTACAATCCGGGCCTTGTTGTCTTCACGTTACTTGACAGGATCACTATGCCGGCTTCATTCGTTCACCTACGCCTGCACACTGAGTACTCCCTGGTCGACGGTCTGGTGCGGATCAAACCGCTGGTCAAGACGCTGGTCGGCATGAACATGCCTGCCGTAGCCGTCACCGACCAGAACAACATGTGTTCGCTGGTCAAATTTTATAAAGCCTCCATGGGCGCAGGGATCAAGCCGATCTGCGGTGCCGACTTGTGGCTGTCGAACAAGGATCCGGACAACGCCTTGAGCCGGATCAGCCTGTTGGCAATGAACGCCGTGGGTTACCGCAACCTCACCGAGCTCATTTCCCGGGGCTTCATTGACGGTCAGCGCAATGGCTCGATCATCATAGAGCGTGAGTGGGTGGCCGAGGCCAGCGAAGGCTTGATCATGTTGTCGGCCGCCAAAGAAGGCGAGATCGGCCTGGCGATGTTGAGCGGCAATCCGGCTGAGGCGGAAGCCCTGGCGCGCGAATGGATGACAGTGTTTCCGGATCGCTTCTATCTTGAAATCCAGCGTACCAATCGTCCGAACGATGAAGAGCAACTGCATGGCGCCGTAGCCTTGGCCGAGAAAATCGGTGCACCACTGGTGGCGACCAACGATGTGCGCTTCATCAAACAGGAAGATTTTGCCGCTCACGAGACCCGCGTTTGCATTGGTGAAGGCCGTGCCCTCGACGATCCACGACGCTCGAAGAATTACAGCGATCAGCAGTACCTCAAAAGCGCCGAGGAAATGCATGAGCTGTTCAGTGACATCCCCGAAGCACTGGAAAACACGGTAGAGATCGCCAAGCGTTGCAACATCGAAGTAAAGCTGGGCAAGCACTTCCTGCCCAACTTCCCGATTCCCGATGGCATGACCATCGACGAGTACTTCCGCAAGGTCTCCTTCGACGGCCTCGAAGATCGCCTTAGCGTTCTTTTGCCCAAGGACACCACCGAAGACTACGAAGCCAAGCGTCAGGTGTATGTCGATCGGCTGAATTTCGAGCTGGATATCATTATCCAGATGGGCTTCCCCGGTTACTTCCTGATCGTTATGGACTTTATCCAGTGGGCCAAGAGCAACGGCGTGCCGGTAGGTCCTGGTCGTGGATCGGGTGCCGGATCGCTGGTGGCCTATGTGCAGAAGATCACCGACCTCGATCCTCTGGAATACGACCTGCTGTTCGAACGTTTCCTTAACCCGGAACGGGTATCGATGCCCGACTTCGACGTCGACTTCTGCATGGACGGTCGTGACCGTGTCATCGAGTACGTTGCCGAAAAATACGGCCGTAACGCGGTAAGCCAGATCATCACGTTCGGTTCCATGGCGGCGAAAGCGGTAGTTCGTGACGTGGCGCGGGTGCAGGGCAAGTCCTATGGATTGGCGGATCGTCTGTCGAAGATGATCCCCTTCGAAGTCGGCATGACCCTCGAAAAAGCCTATGAGCAGGAAGAAATCCTGCGTGACTTCATCAAGGTCGATGAAGAGGCTGCCGAAATCTGGGAGATGGCCCGCAAGCTGGAAGGCGTTGTGCGTAACGTCGGCAAGCACGCGGGGGGTGTGGTTATCGCACCGACCAAGCTGACTGACTTCTCGCCGATCTATTGCGACGAGGCCGGCGATGGCCTGGTAACCCAGTTCGACAAGGATGACGTTGAGGCTGCTGGCCTGGTGAAGTTCGACTTCCTCGGTCTGCGCACGTTGACGGTCATCGATTGGGCGTTGAAAACCATCAACCGTGATCGCGCCAAGGTCGATGAGCCGCCGCTGGACATCGCGTTCATTCCCCTGGACGACAAGCCGACCTACCAACTGCTGCAAAAAGCCGAAACAACCGCGGTGTTCCAGCTTGAGTCGCGAGGCATGAAAGAGCTGATCAAAAAGCTCAAGCCCGACTGCCTGGAAGATTTGATCGCACTGGTGGCCCTGTTCCGTCCTGGGCCGCTGCAATCGGGCATGGTGGATGACTTCATCAACCGAAAGCACGGTCGCGCCGAACTGGCATACCCGCACTCGGACTACCAGTACGAAGGCCTGAAGCCCGTCCTGGCCCCCACATACGGCATCATCCTGTATCAGGAACAGGTGATGCAGATTGCGCAGGTCATGGCCGGTTACACCCTCGGTGGTGCGGACATGCTGCGTCGGGCCATGGGTAAGAAAAAGCCCGAGGAAATGGCCAAGCAGCGCGGTGGTTTTATTGAGGGTTGTGCGACCAACAACATTGACGCGGACCTGGCCGGTAACATATTCGACCTGGTAGAGAAATTCGCCGGTTACGGCTTCAACAAGTCTCACTCTGCTGCTTATGGCCTGGTGTCGTATCAGACGGCGTGGCTGAAAACGCATTACCCGGCGCCATTCATGGCGGCGGTGCTGTCGGCGGATATGCACAACACCGACAAGGTCGTGACCTTGATCGAAGAAATTCGCACCATGAAGCTGCGTCTCGACGCGCCGGATGTGAATACCTCCGAGTTCAAGTTCACGGTGAATGAAGAAGGCCGGATTATCTATGGTCTCGGCGCGATCAAAGGGGTGGGTGAAGGCCCGGTTGAAGCGATCACCGAAGCGCGGCAGGACGGCCCCTTCACGGATCTGTTCGATTTCTGCGCCCGGGTCGATCTCAAACGTATCAACAAGCGCACTCTGGACGGTTTGATCCGCAGTGGCGCGCTGGATCGTCTGGGCCCTTATTTCCACGACGAACCCAAAGCCTATCAAGCGAGCATCGACCAGAATCGTGCGGTCTTGCTGAACGCGATGGAAGGGGCGATCAAGGCCGCGGAACAAACCGCTCGTACCCACGACAGTGGGCATGCCGACCTGTTTGGCGGGCTGTTTGTCGAGGAAGATGCCGACGTCTACGCCAATCATCGCAAGGCGAAGGAGTTGACCCTCAAGGAACGCTTGAAGGGCGAAAAAGATACCTTGGGGCTTTACCTGACTGGGCACCCCATTGACGAATATGAAGGCGAGATCCGTCGTTTCGCCCGCCAGCGCATCATTGACCTGAAGCCGGCCCGGGATACTCAGACCGTCGCCGGGATGATCATCGCCCTGCGTGTGATGAAGAACAAAAAAGGCGACAAGATGGGGTTCATCACCCTCGACGATCGCTCTGGCCGGATCGAAGCCTCGCTGTTCGCCGAAGCATTCCACTCGGCGCAGTCGCTGTTGCAGACCGACGCGATGGTGGTGGTGGAAGGTGAAGTCAGCAACGATGACTTTTCCGGTGGCTTGCGGTTGCGGGTCAAGCGGGTAATGAGCATGGAGGATGCACGCACCAACCTGGCGGAAAGCTTGCGGTTGAAGCTGCAGACCAAAGACTTGAAAGGCGATCAGCTACGCTGGTTGGGCGAGTTGTTCAAGCGTCATCGCGGCGCGTGCCCGATCACCATGGAGTACACGAGCCCCGATGCGAAGGCCTTGCTGCAGTTCGGCGAGACCTGGCGAATCGACCCGGCGGATGCGTTGATTCAAGCCTTGCGTGACCAGTTCGGAAGAGACAACGTCTTCCTCCAATACCGTTAACGGTCAGGTGCCATTCTTCACCATTGGAACGCGCCCTGATCCAGACCCCAATTTTTAATCTCGACCTGAACGCGCCTGTCCCTTAAGGTAGGGCGCGAATAGACAACCGGCCGACCCAAGCTCACTTGGACGTCGACCCAAGACGGACGCCTATGAACCCGAATTTTCTAGATTTCGAACAGCCGATCGCCGACCTGCAAGCCAAGATCGAAGAGTTGCGCTTGGTCGGTAATGACAATTCGCTGAATATCGGCGATGAGATTTCCCGCCTTCAGGACAAAAGCAGCACGTTGACCGAGGACATCTTCGGCAAGTTGACGAGCTGGCAGATCGCGCGTCTGGCGCGTCACCCGAAACGTCCTTATACCCTGGACTACATCGAACACATCTTCACCGAGTTCGATGAGCTGCACGGCGACCGTCATTTCTCCGACGACGCTGCCATCGTCGGTGGCATTGCCCGCCTCGATGATGAGCCGGTGATGATCATTGGTCACCAGAAAGGCCGGGAAGTGCGCGAGAAAGTGCGCCGCAACTTCGGCATGCCACGTCCTGAAGGCTATCGCAAAGCGTGCCGCCTGATGGAAATGGCCGAGCGTTTCAAGATGCCGATCCTGACCTTCATCGATACCCCGGGTGCTTACCCTGGTATCGACGCTGAAGAGCGCAACCAGAGTGAAGCGATCGCCTGGAACCTGCGTGTGATGGCTCGCCTGAAAACCCCAATCATCGCTACCGTAATCGGTGAGGGTGGTTCTGGTGGTGCGCTGGCCATTGGCGTCTGCGATCAGTTGAACATGCTGCAGTATTCGACCTATGCGGTGATTTCGCCGGAAGGTTGCGCTTCGATTCTGTGGAAAACTGCCGAAAAGGCACCGGATGCTGCCGAAGCCATGGGCATCACCGCCGAGCGCCTGAAAGGCCTGGGTATCGTGGACAAGGTGATCGGTGAACCTTTGGGCGGCGCGCATCGCGACCCGGCGGCGGCGGCGGCCTCGATCCGTGCCGAGCTGAGCTCGCAACTGGCGATGCTGAAGAAGTTCGACAACGAAGCACTGTTGACTCGTCGTTACGAGCGGTTGATGAGCTACGGTCTGTAACTGGACTCGCTATACCCCTGTAGGAGCTGCCGAAGGCTGCGATTTTTTGATCTTGCATTTTCAAGATCAAAAGATCGCAGCCTTCGGCAGCTCCTACAGGGGATTTATGTGAAGTGATAACGCTCTATGAATCCTTCCAGTTCGAATCTGCCAGCCAGGCTCCTGCAGAATCTCAAACCCTGGCGCAACGCCACAACCTGGCGCATCGCCTTCTCCGGTGGTCTCGACTCCACCGTCCTGTTGCACCTCCTCGCGAACCTCGCAAAAACCGAATCCCTTCCGGCGTTAAGCGCCATCCATATCCACCACGGACTCCAAGCTGCGGCTGACGCGTGGCCGGAGCATTGTCGGTTGGTCTGTGATGCGCTGGGCGTACCGCTACAGGTGGTTCGCGTTCAGGTCCAGTCCGGTGCCAGTATCGAGCGCGCAGCCCGTGAGGCGCGCTATGCCGCCTTCCTTGAAGCCACTCAAGCGAATGAACTGCTACTGACCGCGCAACACCGCGATGATCAGGCGGAAACTCTGTTGTTTCGGCTATTGCGCGGAGCAGGGGTGAGGGGCTTGTCCGGCATGCCTGGCAAGCGAGTTTTGGGGCGCGGGCACCTTTTGCGTCCGTTGCTGGATATCCCGCGTGCCGAGCTTGAGGCTTACGCAACTGCGCACCAGTTGAGCTGGGTCGAAGACCCTTCGAACCAGGACCGCCAGTTCTCGCGCAATTACCTGCGGCATCAAGTGTTCCCGGTTTTGACCGAGCGCTGGCCGCAAGCCGTGGCGACCATGGCCCGCAGCGCCGCGCACCTGAGCGAGGCGCAAGGGTTGCTCGATGACCTGGCGAAAATCGATCTGGCTAGCGCGAACACCGAAAGTGAGTTCGACTGGCTGGGCGTGCAATCCCTGGAGTTGGCGCCGCTGGCAGCACTTTCTGCTGCTCGCCAGCGCAACGCACTGAGTCATTGGCTCGCTACGCTGACCCGGCTGCCGGACAGTGACCATTGGTCGGGTTGGGATCACCTGCGAGATGCCGCGGTCGATGCCCGTCCGATCTGGCGCCTGGCGGAGGGTGAGCTGCACCGGACTGGCAGTCGGATCTGGTGGTTGTCCGGTAGCTGGCTACGTCCGGCAGCCGACGCAGCTGAGTGGCACGATCCCTCGCAACCGCTGGTGCTACCGGAAAACGGTGTGCTCAGTTTCAGCGGTCAAAAGCCCGGTGGCCCGCTGCAAATCCGCTATCGTGAGGGAGGAGAAGTCATGGCTCTGCAGGATCGCGGTCATCGTGATCTGAAGCGCCTGCTCAACGAGAGGGGTGTTCCAGGTTTCGTCCGTGGCAGATTGCCGCTGCTCTACCGAGGCACGCAATTGCTGGCGGTGGCGAACCTGCGGGGTTTAAGTGGTAGCGAGCGCGAAGGCTGGCATTTGCATTGGGCCCCATTGAGCGAAGATCAAGGTTTGAGCTGAAAGGGGCTTTCCGGTAGACTACGCTCCCTTCTTGATACAACTTCTGTGGATTCGCCTGAATTGCAGGAGTTGCCGATTACCAAGCAGTCTTTGCTGGGCGATTCCA
>Ga0160458_100644_pt1 | contig 12179 bp, 9 predicted proteins | sample HID1973I_E6MG_FD_108247 | JGI IMG/M metagenome (GOLD analysis project Ga0160458, IMG submission 108247) | Enriched mosquito-associated microbial communities from UW Madison campus, WI, USA - HID1973I_E6 MG | ecosystem: Host-associated > Arthropoda: Insects > Digestive system > Unclassified ...
CGTCTCGTCGGCATCACGCAGCCTGAGAAGCGCATGAAGGGCTTCCCGCACGAGTTCTCCGGCGGCATGCGCCAGCGCGTGGTCATCGCCCTGGCCCTGGCGGCGGAGCCGACGCTGATCGTGGCCGACGAACCGACCACCGCGCTCGACGTGTCCATCCAGGCGCAGATCATCTCGCTGCTCAAGCGCCTGTGCCACGAGCGCGGCGCGGCGGTGATGCTGATCACGCACGACATGGGCGTCATCGCCGAGACCTGCGACCGGGTCGCGGTGATGTACGCCGGGCGCATCGCCGAGATCGGCCCGGTGCGCGACGTGATCCACGCGCCCTCCCACCCCTACACGGCCGGCCTGATGGCGTCGATCCCGGACATGACCAAGGACCGCGAGCGTCTCAACCAGATCGACGGATCGATGCCCCGGCTCAATGCCATTCCCAGCGGCTGCGCCTATCACCCGCGCTGCCCGCAGGTGTTCGACCGCTGCCCGCGCGAGCGCCCCGAGCTGATGGCCGCCGGCGCCACGCGGGCCGCCTGCTGGCTGCATGACGACGGCCAGGCATCGCGCACGCCGGAGGTCGCCTCGTGAGCGCCGCGCACGCCGAGGCCGGCGCCCTGGTGCAGGTCGAGGACCTGGCCAAGACCTTCGACGTTTCGGCGCCGTGGCTCAACCGGGTCATCGAGCGCAGGCCGCGCACGCTGCTGCATGCGGTCGATGGCGTGAGCTTTGCCATCGAGCGCGGCAGGACGCTGGCGCTGGTGGGCGAGTCCGGTTGCGGCAAGAGCACCGTGGCGCGCCTGCTGGTCGGCCTGTATGCGCCCACCCGCGGCCATGTGCGGTTCGACGGAAAGGACGCGCATGCCACGTTCGCGTCGGCGCAAGGGCGCGAGCTTCGCAAGCGGATCCAGATGATCTTCCAGGATCCCTACGCCAGCCTCAATCCGCGCTGGAAAGTGCAGGACATCATCGGCGAACCGTTGCTCGAGCATGGCCTGGCCACCGAAGGTGCGGCGCTGCGCGAGCGCGTCGGCGAACTGCTCCAGTCGGTCGGCTTGAGCCCGCTGGACCGGATCAAGTATCCGCACCAGTTCTCCGGCGGACAGCGCCAGCGCATCTCGATCGCGCGTGCGCTGGCCACCGCGCCGGAGTTTCTGGTGTGCGACGAACCGACGTCCGCGCTGGACGTCAGCGTGCAGGCGCAGGTGCTGAACATCATGAAGGACCTGCAGCGCGCGCGCGGCCTGACCTACCTGTTCATCTCGCACAACCTGGCGGTGGTGCGCCACGTGAGCGACAGCGTCGGCGTGATGTACCTGGGCCGCATCGTCGAGATTGCCGACAAGCACGCGCTGTTCGAGTCGCCCCGCCATCCGTACACCCGCATGCTGCTCGATGCGATTCCGCAGATGCATGCCGTGGGCAGGGCGCGTACGCCGGTGCAGGGCGAGGTGCCCAACCCGCTGTCGCCGCCACCCGGCTGCACCTTCCATCCGCGCTGCCCGCATGCCAACGCCCGGTGCAGGAGCGAACGTCCTGCGCTGCTGTCCGTCGGCGGCATCCGCGTGGCGTGCCACGCCGTCGAGGAAGGGCGGATCTGAGGGCCGGCTACTGCTCCTCGCCCCACGCGAAGCCGTCGCGGGCGATCATGGCGCTGGAGGCGCTCGGCCCCCAGGTGCCGGCCGCATAGGCGCGCGGATTGCCCTCGGCCGCCCAGCTGTCGAGCAGCGGCTCCACCCAGCGCCAGGCTTCCTCCTGCTCGTCGCGCCGCACGAAAAGGTTGAGCCGGCCGTCGATCACGTCCAGCAGCAGGCGCTCGTAGGCGCCCACGCGCTCGGTGCCGAAGCGCTTGTCGAAGTCCAGGTCGAGCTGCACCGGCGCCAGTTGCGGCGTGCCGTTCGAGCCGTTGCCGTTGCTGCGCAGGCGCTTGTCCTGCCCCTGCGCCAGCAGGTGAAGTTCCAGCCCGTCCTTGGGCTGCAGGTTGATCACCAGCTTGTTCGCATAGCCCGCGGGCACGCGGAAGATGGCGTGCGGCGCCGCGCGGAAATTGACCTCGATGCGCGCGTCGCGTGACGACAGGCGCTTGCCGGTGCGGATGTAGATCGGCACCCCGGCCCAGCGCCAGTTGGCGATTTCGGTGCGCAGGGCCACGAACGTCTCGGTGCGGCTTTCCGGATCGACGCCGGCCTCTTCCCGGTAGCCGGCCACGCGCTCGCCGTAGGCGGTGCCCGCCGCGTACTGGCCGCGCACGGCGTGAAGCCCGATCGATTCCGCGGTCCAGTGCTTGAGCGAGCGCAGCACCTTGAGTTTCTCGTCGCGGATGGCATTGGCGTGCGAATTGATCGGCGGCTCCATGCCGATGGCGCACACGAGTTGCAACGCATGGTTCTGCACCATGTCGCGCAGTGCGCCGGTCTGGTCGTAGAAGCTGCCGCGCTTTTCCACGCCGAGGTCCTCGGCGATGGTGATCTGGATGTTGGCCACGTGCTCGCGACGCCAGATGGGCTCGAACAGCGCATTGCCGAAACGCATGGCGAACAGGTTCTGCACCGAAGGCTTGCCCAGGTAATGGTCGATGCGGAAGATCTGGTCCTCGCTGAGCACGGCCTGCACCGCGTCGTTGATGGCGCGATTGGATGCCAGGTCGTGCCCGAGCGGCTTCTCCAGCACCATGCGGGTGCGCGAGGTGTTCAGGCCGGCCGCGGCCACCTGCTTGACCACGGACGTGAACAATGCGGGCGCCGTCGCCAGGTACATCACCACCGTGTCCGCGCCGCGGCCATTGATCAGCTCGGCCAGCTTTGCATAGTCCTCGGGCCGGGACAGGTCCATGCGCAGGAAGTGCAGCATGGACGCGAACGCCTTGAACTCCTCCGGGCTCGGGCGCTTGGCGCCTTCGACGGCCTTGAAGCGCGAGCGGATCAACTCGCGATAGTCGTCGTCGCTCAGTTCGTCGCGCGCCACGCCGATGATGCGCCCGCCGTCGGGCAGGCTGCCGTGTCTGAACGCCTGGAACAGCGCCGGCATCAGCTTGCGCCATGCCAGGTCGCCCGTGCCGCCGAAAAGTACGAGATCGAAGCTCATTGCCGCAGTCACCTGAAGTTGTTGCTCAGGCGGCTGCGGCACGCATCGTGCCGAGCCCGCCCGTCAGGCAACGACTTTAACGGCACTCGGTGAATGTGCGGCGCCGCAACCCTGCGGCTTGAGGCGGCCGTGCCACGCCGGGGCGGGATTTCGCGGTGCCTTGACTGCGCTCATTGCGCGTTGCGCACCACGCGATCGGTGTCGAACCCCAGGCTGCGTGCGTAGTCGAGTTCTGCCTGCAGCGTCGCTTCGTCGAGCTGCGGCGCGCGCGAGAGCACCCACAGGTACTCGCGATCGGGCGTGCCGACCAGGGACACCTGGTAGTCGCGGTCGAGCTTGAGAATCCAGTAGTCGCCCCAGACGAAGGGCAGCCAGCCCAGCCACGTGGGTGCAAACCGCACCTTGAGCCGTCCAGCGCCGGGCTGGCCCGTCACGGCCACCGGGCGGGCGATGCCGATGGCCTCGTCGACGTGGCCGTCGGTTCGTTCGCACCGGTTGAGCACGTGGACGGTGCCGTCGGGCAGCGGCGTGTATTCGGCGCTGACCTGGCCGGTGCAATCCTTCTGGAAGCGATTGGGCAGCCGCGCCTGCTCGTACCAGAGCCCCGCATAGCGCTGCAGGTCGACCGGCGCCACCGTCTGCAGCGCCGCACGCATCAGCGGCGCGCCGTTCGCCGGGCCGGCAGGCGCCTGAGCCCGCGCCGCCCGTGCGGCGCCGAGCGCGGTCAGCGCCAAGACGCCGCCCAGCGCGAACGCCATGGCGTGCGCGCCCGGCGACGGGCCGCGTCGCGGCTTTTGGGAACTTGGCGAAAGCTGCTGCGACGTGGCGCGGCAGGAAGGGTGGCGGGCTCTCATGCAAATGGCTCCAAATGTTCGGGCGCCGCGGGCGGCGCGGATCTGCCGGACCCGTGCGCCGTTGCGGTGCGGCAGGTCCTCACCCTGCACCTTAGGCAGACGGCGGCGCGCGAGGCGTCGGACGGCGCGCACAGGTTCTGTAGACGGAAGTGGTAATCGACGGACGGCGCAGGCCGGTCCGGGTCGGGCATTCGCTGCAGCGTAATAATGCCTCGCATGAACCAGCTCGACGCCCTTCGCCAATGGACCACCGTCGTCGCCGACACCGGCGACTTCCGTCAACTCGACGCCTTCAAGCCGCAGGACGCGACCACCAATCCGTCGCTGATCCTCAAGGCGGTGCAGAAGAGCGAGTACCGTCCGCTGATCGACGAAGTGCTGCGCCAGCACCGCGGACTGGCACTGGACGAACAGATCGACCGCCTGCTGGTGCGCTTCGGCTGCGAGATCCTGTCGATCATCCCGGGCCGCGTCTCGACCGAGGTCGATGCGCGCCTGAGCTTCGACGCGGACGCCACCGTGGCTCGCGCCGAGCGCATCGTCGCGCTGTACCGCGCCGAGGGCATCGACACCGGCACGCGGCTGCTGATCAAGGTGGCCGCCACGTGGGAGGGCATCGAGGCGGCGCGCCGGCTCGAGCGCCAGGGCATCCACACCAACCTCACGCTGCTGTTCTCCTTCTGCCAGGCGGTGGCCTGCGGCGACGCCGGCGTGAAGCTCATCTCGCCTTTCGTCGGACGCATCTACGACTGGCACAAGAAGTCCGCCGGTGCCGCGTGGGACGAGGCAGCCCGTGCCGGCGAAAACGATCCGGGCGTGCAATCGGTGCGCCAGATCTACGACTACTACAAGCAGCACGGCATCGCCACCGAGGTGATGGGCGCGAGCTTTCGCAACATCGGCCAGATCGCCGCCCTGGCCGGCTGCGACCTGCTCACCATCAGCCCCGAGTTGCTGGCCGAGATGTCGAAGCGGCCGAACAGCGACGCACCGCTCGTGCGCGCGCTCGATCCGGCGGCTGCCAGGGCGCGCGACAGCCAGCGCGTGCACTTCGACGAGCCGGCCTTCCGCCTGGCGCTCAACGAGGATGCCATGGCCACCGAGAAGCTGGCAGAAGGCATCCGTGCTTTCGCGGCCGACGCGGTCAAGCTCGAGAAGCTGATGACGGGGGCCGCATGACCGTCCGCTGCGACCGCACCCCGGCCTGGAGCGAACTGCGGCGCCATGCCGACAAGGCAGGGCGCGGCTTCGATCTGCGCCAGGCCTTTGCCAACGACCCTGGCCGCTTCGCCGCCTTCAGCCAGGAGGCGCCCCACGTCTTCGCCGACCTGTCCAAGAACCTGATCGACGCACCGGCGCAGCAGTTGCTGTTGACGCTGGCGCACCAGTGCGGGCTGCAGGCAAGGCGCGATGCGATGTTCGGCGGCGAGCGCATCAATAGCACCGAGGACCGCGCGGTGATGCACCACCTGCTGCGCGCGCCGGGCAGTGCGCCGGTTGCCGGCAGCCGCGGGCAGGCGGCCGACCGGGCGCAGGTCCATGCCACGCTCGACGCGATGCTGGCCTACGCCGAGTCGATCCGGGCCGATCACACCATCACCGACGTCGTCAACATCGGCATCGGCGGGTCCGACCTCGGCCCGCAGATGGCCGTGCTGGCGCTGGCCGAATACGTCGCGCCGGGCAAGCGCTTCCATTTCGTCTCGAACGTGGACGGCCATGAGCTGGCCGGCGTGCTCAAGGGCCTGGCGCCCGAGCACACGCTGTTCCTCATCGCCTCCAAGACCTTCACCACCGCCGAGACCATGGCCAACGCGCGTTCGGCGCGGCGCTGGTTCGAGCAGTCCGGGGGCAAGGACGTGGCGCGCCACTTCGCCGCGTTGACCACCAACGTGCAGGCGGCGAACGACTTCGGCATCCGGACCACGTTCGGTTTCTGGGACTGGGTGGGCGGCCGCTATTCGCTGTGGTCGGCCATCGGCCTTCCCATCGCGCTGGCCATCGGCACGGAGGGTTTCAGGGCGCTGCTGGCTGGCGCCCATGCCATGGACGAGCACTTCCGCAGCGCGCCGCTGGAGCGCAACCTGCCGGTGCGCCTGGGCCTGCTCGACGTCTGGTACCGCGATTTCCTGGGCATGACCAGCCGCTGCATCGCGCCTTATCACAGCGCGCTGCGGCGCCTGCCGGCCTACCTGCAGCAGCTGGAGATGGAAAGCAACGGCAAGCGCGTCGACCTGGACGGCCAGCCGCTGCCCTTCGGCACCTCGCCCGTGCTGTGGGGCGAGCCCGGCACCAACGGCCAGCACGCCTACTTCCAGATGCTGCACCAGGGCACCGACGTGGTGCCGCTGGAATTCCTGGCGGTGCGCACGCCGGCGCACGAGTTGCCCGGACACCATCCGCAACTGCTGGCCAACGCGCTGGCGCAGGCGCAGGCGCTGATGGTGGGTCGGGCCGATGCCGGCGGGCACCGCGACTTTCCGGGCAACCGGCCGAGCACCTTCGTCGTGCTGGAGCGACTGACCCCGGAATCGCTGGGCGCCTTCATTGCCATGTACGAGCACCGCGTGTTCACCAGCGGTGCGCTGTGGGGCATCAACAGTTTCGACCAATGGGGTGTCGAGCTCGGCAAGGTCCTGGCCAAGGACCTGGAGCCGCGTCTCGCGTCCGGCGACGTCGACGGCCTGGACGCGTCCACGGCGGGCCTGGTCGCCCGCCTGCGGCAGGAGTGAGATCCGGCGGCCTTCGGCCGCTAAGGGTATTTGCTAGGATCGGGCGGCGCGCGAAGTCAGCCCACGCTTCTCATGCGTCTCCTCCGGAGACCGCTGGCCGCCACGGCCATCGCCGCTTCGCGCCCGCTTCCCAACCCTCATCGCTCTAGCAAAGGACGCGCACGCATGCCTGGACAACCCGCCGCCGCCAACTCCATCCGAAGTACTCCGCCGCGCTGGCCGCTGGCGCTCCTGGGCCTGGTGCTGCTGCTCATCGGCCTGGCCCTGGCCATCGGCGGCGTTCGCCTGGCGACCCTCGGCGGCTCCTGGTACTACCTGATCGCCGGCGCCGGGCTCGTCCTGAGCGGGCTGTTCTTCATGTGGCGCCGCATGGCCGGCTTCTGGCTCTATGCCGCGGTCTTCGTCGGCACGCTGGCGTGGTCCTATGCCGAGGTCGGTTTGCAGTTCTGGCCGCTGGTGCCTCGCCTGGCGCCGGTGCTGGTGCTGGGCCTGCTCGTGCTGCTGGCGCTGCCCCGCCTGTCGCAGGGCCGCGTGCGTGGTGCCGCATTCGCCGGCGCGGCGCTGATGGTGCTGGCCCTGGTCGGTGGCGGCGCGGCGATGTTCGTGCCGCACGGCGTGGTCGAAGGCTCACCGCTTGCCGCAGCGCCGGCCGGGGCACCGGCACCGGCCGGTGAATCGCGCTGGCAGTACTACGGCCGCACGCCGGCCGGCACCCGCTTCGCGCCGGAGGCGAAGATCAACACCGGCAACGTCGACCAGCTCAAGGTGGCGTGGACCTTCCGCACCGGCGAAATCGCCGGCCCCGGCTCGGAGAACCAGAACACGCCGGTGCAGATCGGTGACGCCGTGTACGTCTGCACGCCGCGCAACCAGGTCATCGCCCTCGACGCGGACGCCGGCACCGAACGGTGGCGCTTCGACCCCAAGGCGAACGCCAAGGTCTGGAACCGTTGCCGCGGCGTCGGCTACTACGAGCCGGCCGCGGTGCAGCAGCGCGTGGGCGACGCGGCGGCAACGCCAGCGCTGCCCGCAGGCGATGCGTGCGCGCGCCGCATCGTGCTCACCACGGTGGACGCGCGCCTGATCGAACTCGACGCCGTCACCGGCAAGCCGTGCGAGACCTTCGGCCAGGGCGGCACGGTGGACCTGAAGCAGGGCATGGGCGAGGTCAAGCCCTCCTATTACTTCCAGACCTCCATGCCGACGGTGGTGCGCAACCTGATCGTCATCGGCGGCTGGGTCTTCGACGGCCGGTCCGTCGACGAGCCCTCGGGCGTGGTGCGCGCCTTCAGTGCCGACACCGGCGAACTCGTTTGGGCCTGGGACGCCGGCAACCCGGACATCACCGGGCTGCCGCCGGCAGGCCAGACCTACACCCGCAGCACGCCGAACGTCTGGTCCACGCCCGCCTTCGACGACAAGCTGGGCCTGATCTACCTGCCCACCGGCAACAACCCGCCGGACTTCTGGGGCGCGCAGCGCAAGGGCGCGTCGGAGACGCACTCGTCGTCGGTGGTGGCGGTGGACATCGCCACCGGCCGCGAGCGCTGGCGCTTCCAGACGGTGCACCACGACCTGTGGGACTACGACGTGCCTTCGCAACCGGCACTGACCGACGTGCCGGACGGCAAGGGCGGCACGGTGCCGGCGCTGATCCAGCTGACCAAGCGCGGCCAGATCTTCATGCTCGACCGGCGCGACGGCAAGCCGATCGCACAGGTCGAGGAGCGGCCCGTGCCGCAGGGCGGGCAGCAGGGCGAACGGACGTCGCCGACGCAGCCCTATTCGGTCGGCATGCCGGCCATCGGCACCGAGCCCCTGACCGAGGCGCGCATGTGGGGCGCCACCTGGTTCGACCAGCTGGCCTGCCGCATCGCGTTCCGCAAGCTGCGCTACGACGGCGAGTTCACGCCGCCCACCACCACGCCCAGCCTGATCTACCCCGGCTACTACGGCGGCATGAACTGGGGCAGCGGCTCGATCGACGAGCGCGACGGCCTGCTGGTGGTCAACGACATCCGCATGCCGCAGCAGGTGCAGCTGATTCCGCGCGCCGTTGCCGACGGCAAGACCATGTCGCTGGGGCACGGCGTCGGCCTGCACCCGCAGGAAGGCACGCCCTATGCCATCTCGCAGCAGGGCTTCAACTCGCCGCTGAACCTGCCGTGCCACGCGCCGCCGTGGGGCACCCTGACCGGCATCGACCTGAAGACACGCCAGGTGGTCTGGCAGCGCCCGCTCGGCACGGTGCAGGACGTGGTGGTCGGCGCCGGCGCGCAAGGCGGTGGCTTCAAGGTGCGGGCGCCGGTGCCGCTCGGCATGCCGAGCCTGGGTGGTCCCATCACCACGGCCGGCGGCCTGACTTTCTACGGTGGCTCGCAGGACTACTACCTGCGCGCCTTCGACAGCCGTACCGGCCGCGAACTCTGGAAGGGCCGCATGCCGGTCGGCGGGCAGGCCACGCCCATGACCTACGTGTCGCCCCGCAGCGGACAGCAGTACGTGGTGATGGCCGCCGGCGGCTCCCGCCAGTCGCCCGACCGCGGCGACTACGTGATCGCGTGGAAGCTCAAGGGCCAGTGAAGCGCTGACGGCGTCTGCCGTTGCGGCCGCGCATCGCCGCGGCCGTGCCCATTCCCATCGGGCAGGAGGTTGTGCCTATGATCGCGGCGGGCATTTCGCCCGGGAGCGACGCCACGAGGGGGCCCGAGCCATGAACTTCACCCAAGCCGTGCAGGTGTGCCTGCGCAAGTACGTCGAATTCAGCGGGCGCGCGTCGCGGTCCGAATTCTGGTGGTTCGCGCTGTTCCAGCTGATCGTGCTGGTGGTCGCCGGAATCTTCGGCGACCGCATCTACGGCATCGCCGCCTTGCTCCTGCTGCTGCCCTCGCTGGCGGCGGCCGCCCGTCGCCTGCATGACGTCGGCAAGAGCGCCTGGTTCCTGCTCCTGCACTTCGTGCCGATCATCGGGCTGATCGTGCTGATCTATTTCTGGGTCCAGCCGTCCCAGACGGCGCAGCCGGCAGGCGACGTTTTCGTGCCGCCCGTGGCCTGAGCCGTCCGACGCCGGCACGGCGGTTGCATGCGGCCGTGGCATGCCGGTCGCCGCCGCCCCCTCGCCATCCGCCCTGAGCGTCGCCGCCGATCCGTTGTGGCAGCGCCAGCTCGGGCTGCTGCTCGAATCGACCGGGGAGGGCATCTTCGGCATCGACCTGGCCGGCCACTGCGTGTTCATCAACCGCGCCGGCGCCCGCATGCTCGGCTGGGACGCGGACGAGGTGCTGGGCCGCAACATGCATTGGCTGACGCATCACTCGCATGCCGACGGCAGCGCCTACCCGGACAGCGACTGCCCGATCTTCAATGCCTTCCGCCAGGGGCTGCCCTGCCGCATCGACACCGAGGTGTTCTGGCGCAGCGACGGCAGCGCCTTCGCGGTCGAGTATTCGAGCCATCCGATCCTCGACGGCGCCGAGGTGCGCGGCGCCGTCATCACCTTCCTGGACATCACCGGGCGCAAGCGGGCCGCGCAGGCGCTGCAGCGCGCCAAGGATGAGCTGGAGCAGCGCGTCGGCGAGCGTACGCGCGAGCTCTCGGCTGCCCTTGGCCAGTTGCGCGAGCTGTCGGCCTACCTGGAGTCGGTGCGCGAGGAAGAGCGCACCCGCATCGCGCGCGAAGTCCACGACGAGCTGGGCAGCCTGCTGGTGGCGTTGCGCATGGACGTGACCTGGCTGGACAAGCGCCTGGGGGAGCAGCAGGCCCGCGAGCCGCAGGCGGCGCAGGACATGCGCGAGCGCATGCGCTGCAAGTGCGGGAACATGAGCCGGCTGATCGAGAGCGCGGTGGACAACGTGGGCCGCATCATCACCGACCTGCGGCCCAGCATTCTGGACCACCAGGGGCTGTGGGCCGCGCTCGAGTGGCAGGCCCAGGAATTCACCCAGGCCGGCGAGATGGACCTGGACTGGCAGGTGCCGCACCAGCCGTTGCCCGAATTGCCGGAGCCGGCGGCGATGGCCGTCTTCCGGATCTTCCAGGAGATGCTGTCGAACATCGGCCGGCACGCACGGGCCAGTCGTGTACAGGTGAGCATCGCGCAGGCGGCCGGCTCGCTGGTGCTGCGGGTGCGCGACGATGGCTGCGGCGCGCCGCCGGGCGCCTTCGAGGCTTCCGATGCCTACGGCGTGATGGGCATGCGCGAGCGTGCGCTGCACCTGGGTGGCAGCCTGGCGATCCACAGCAACCCGGGACAAGGCTGCGCCCTGGAGCTGCGCCTTCCGCTGCCGGCTGCCATGCCATGACCGCGCCGACCCGCGTCCTCCTGGCCGACGACCACCGTATCGTGCGCGAAGGCCTCAAGCAGGTCCTGGCCGATGCCCCGGAAATCGAGATCGCGACCGAAGCCACCAGCGGCGCCGAGGTGCTGGCCGCGGTGCGGGCATCCGGCGGGCCGCCGGCGCTGCACGTGGTCCTGCTCGACATCGCCATGCCCGACGGGGACGGCCTGGACGTGCTGCAGGCGCTGCGCAAGGGCTGGCCGACGCTGCCCGTGCTGATGCTCAGCACCTATCCGGAGCGCCAGTACGCGGTGCGGTGCATCCGCCTGGGCGCCGCCGGCTACCTGAACAAGGGCGCGGACCCGGACGACATGATCGCCGCCGTGCGCAAGGTGGCGGCAGGCGGCCGCTACGTCACGCCGGTCACGGCCGAACAGCTCGCCGGCGCGCTCGACCGCGACCGGGGCCGTGTCGGCCACGAGGCGCTGTCGCACCGCGAATACCAGGTGTTCCGGCTGCTCACCACGGGGCACAACGTGAGCGAGATTGGTGCGCGACTGCAGCTGGCCTCCAATACCGTGAGCACCTACCGCGCCCGCATCCTGGAAAAAACGGGCACGCGCAACGACGTCGAACTGGCGCTGTACGCCGAACGGCACGCGCGCGGCGGCGGCGCGGGGTGACCCTGTAGGGCTGGCTCTACACCGCGTAGCGCCGCCCGGCACGATTTTGCGGGGCGCCGGCTCGCACCGGCCGGTCTGGCGCGGCGCTTGCGATCAGCGGGCCTGTTCATACGCAACCAGGTGACCGAACCATGACCTCCCCGACCGACAAGGCCCCGAGCCCGAGCTACGACGCCTACGACGCCGATCGCCCGCTCTTGATGCGCTGCGCCTGCGGCGAGGACCACGCGCCCGGCCAGCACCCGCAGGCCACGGCGGCTGTCGCCGCGCCGCCGACCGAGGAGGCGCTGTCGCGCGACTTCATCGAGGCCACGCTGGTCAAGGCGCTGTTCCCGCGCGACGCCGTGCGGCGGGGCTTTCTCAAGGCTGTGGGCGCCGGCACCGCGCGCGCTGCCATCGCCTCGCTGCTGCCGGTGGGCGCGCTGCAGGCCATGGCGCAGGAGCGCGGGTCGCTGGAGAAGAAGGACCTGAAGATCGGCTTCATTGCCATCACCTGTGCCAGCCCCCTCATCATGGCCGACCCGCTGGGCTTCTATCGCAAGGAAGGGCTCA